>ERZ791737.1369-NODE-1369-length-11798-cov-10.631525_pt1 | contig 11798 bp, 10 predicted proteins | sample MGYA00510042_ERZ791737 | MGnify/ENA primary metagenome ERZ791737 (study PRJEB30046, sample SAMN00791965) | human gut metagenome | study: EMG produced TPA metagenomics assembly of the A metagenome-wide association study of gut microbiota in type 2... | reverse complement strand
CTTGAAAACCGTTGTACCGCGAGGTACCCGGGGTTCGAATCCCTGTCTCTCCGCTTCAATTAATAGATAAATCCCTGTAAAGTAGCACTTTACAGGGATTTTCTATTTTGTATATATAGCATGATAGGCATGAAAAAGTGTGTTTCTTATTGAAATAGAAAATAATACTATTTGAACAGTATATTTTAGAATAAACACTCTTTTTAAAAGGTGGAAATTATCAGTTTAAAGAATATTATTCCAAAATGCTTATTATCAGTTAAATATCTGTTTTTATTTACTATCACCTTTCAGTTTTTATATCTACCTTTGTTCTGATTTTACAAGATTTGATAGCTATAATATAAAAGGATAGAATAATGAAAAAACAGACCCAAGCGATTCATACCCAGTTCCAAAGAAGAGATGCTTATAATTCTCTTAGTATGCCGGTTTACCATACAGCGGCTTATGAGTTTGACAATGCCGATGATATGGCTGATGCTTTCTGCGGGCGGACAGATGCTCCGGATTATTCCAGAGTAATGAATCCGACAGTGACTTTTTTTGAGAATAAAGTAAAGCAACTTACCGGGGCAACGGAAGTGATAGCTGTCAATTCCGGTATGGCGGCTATTAGTAATACATTGCTTTCAATTGCAGCTGCAGGAAAGAATATAGTTACATCGCGTCATTTGTTCGGTAATACCTATTCATTTATTACTGGTACGTTGTCGCGCTTCGGGGTGGAACCCAGGTTGTGTGATTTGACTGAAGTTGAAACTGTAGAAAAAGTCGTAGACGGTAATACTTGTTGTATTTATATGGAAATTATCACCAATCCTCAAATGGAAGTGGCGGATTTACAGGCGCTCTCACGGATAGTTCATGAAAGGGGAATTCCTCTCATCGTTGATACTACGCTTATTCCTTTCACAGAATTCGATTCACATAGCTTAGGGGTAGATATTGAAGTGGTTTCCAGTACCAAATATTTATCAGGGGGAGCCACTTCCATTGGTGGTTTAGTAATTGATTATGGTACATGTCCGGGATTCGGTAAACGTATGCGTACAGAGATGTTACTCAATCTGGGAGCTTATATGACTCCTCATGTGGCCTATATGCATACTATCGGATTGGAAACATTGGACGCGCGATATCGGATACAGTCTGCCAATGCCGCTATGTTGGCTGGTAAGCTTCGCATATTATCTGCTGTCAAACGTGTGAATTATGTGGGGCTGAAGGATAATCCATACTATGCTTTGGCACAAAGACAGTTTGGTCCGACTGCCGGTGCTATGATTACGATAGACCTGGAAAGTAAAGAGGCATGCTTTGCTTTCATCAACCGACTGAAATTGATACGTCGCGCTACTAACTTGTTTGACAATAAGACGCTTGCTATTCATCCTGCAAGTACTATTTTTGGACCGTTTACTGATAAACAGCGACAGGACATGGATGTGTTGGATACGACTATCCGTTTCTCAATTGGTTTGGAGGATGTGGATGATCTGTTTGACGATGTCAGACAGGCTTTGGATAATAAAAAGGATTAGAAGCAAAAATCCAAAAGTCATATACGAAACTGTAAATATACCGCAAATATGGTATATAAAATGCCATTCATACGGGATTTATCAGTTTGTATATATCTAATACCTTTGCCCCATCATTTTAACAGTAAACAATAATGGGTAAAAGGATTCATTTATTTTTGCTTGCTCTTGCAATAGGAGTGATACAAGGGGCAGCACAGGTGACAACAGTGCGGGGCATCGTCACCACAGAAGAAGATGGGGAGCCGGTTATCGGTGCCTCAGTTATAGTGAAAGGAACTTCATTGGGTACCGTAACTGATGTCAACGGGAGATTTGAACTGAGTGGACTCCCGCCATCAGCCACCCGGCTGCTAATCTCTTACATTAGTCTGATGGCAAAAGAGGTGGCTATTGCACCACAGGTATCGGTAACACTGAAGAGTGATACGCATCTGCTGGATGAGGTAGTAGTAACGGCTTTGGGTATTTCACGCGAGAAAAAGGCATTGGGCTATACGGCACAGGAAGTAAAACAGAATGCTTTGGTGCAAGGGAAAGATAATAATCTGTTAAATTCGTTGAGTGGTAAGATAGCTGGTGTGCGTATTACCAATACACAAGGAGATGTTGGTTCCAGTCGCATCGTTATTCGTGGTGAAACTTCTATTGCAGGTGAGAATCAACCGCTTTTTATTGTGGATGGAATCCCAGTGGATAATTCGCAGCTTAATGCACGTTCCAGCGGACGCGATTTTAAAAATGCAATAGCAGACCTGAATCCGGAAGACATAAAAACACTTACTGTATTGAAAGGTCCGAATGCCGCTGCCCTTTATGGTGCGCGTGCTGCTCACGGTGCTATTGTCATCACTACTAAGGGAGGAGACAAAAGGCAGAAAGGGATAGGGATTACATTACATTCTTCCACGCAAGTCTCTTTTGTTGCTACCTTGCCGGAGTTTCAAAATCTTTTTGGACAAGGGGCAGGGGGACGGTTCAGTTATGTAGATGGCAAGGGTGCAGGTGTGAATGACGGGGTAGACGAAAGCTGGGGGCCACGTCTTGATATTGGTTTGTTAATTCCTCAGTTCGATAGCCCATTGGACGCTGACGGTAATCGTGTGGCTACTCCCTGGGTATCCCATCCCAACAATGTACGCGATTATTTTCGCATGGGTATTTCTACAAACAGCGGTATTTCTGTTGCCCGTGGAGACGACAAATACCAGTTCCGTGTAGGATATAACTACGAAAAACAAGTCAGTATCGTTCCTGATGCTGGAACTAATAAGACGAATATCAGCCTAAATACGGATTACCATCTGGCAAAATGGATTGTGGTGGGAGCTACGGCCAATTACATCGTTTATACAGCTCCCAGTTTACCGGGGTCAGCTACCCCCTCGGGCAGTAACGTACGTTCTAACAGTCCTATGCTTCAGTTCTTGTGGTTCGGACGTCAAGTGGATACGAACTCATTGAAGGCGGACTATACTCGCAACTGGAATTCAAGCTATTACGACAATCCTTTTTGGAGTGCTTCTTATAATACACAGAGTCAGGAACGTCATCGTCTGATAGGTGATCTGCATGCCGAATTCCGTCTGACAGATGGGTTGAATGTGCGTTTCCGTACTAGTACCGACTGGTATAATGACCGGAGGAAATCCAAAGTAAAATGGGGGAGTGCAGGTGCCGGTTCGCCTTACGGCAGTTATGCTGAAGATGCCTATACGGTAAAAGAGAATAACACAGAAGTATTGGCGACTTATATCAAACAGTTGAATAAAAATTGGGGAATTGACGCTCTTCTGGGTTTTAATGTACGTAACAAACAATATGAGAATAATTATCAGGCTGCTCCCCGTTTGGCGGTTGCTGATCTTTATACATTGACTAACTCGCGTGATCCGCTCACTTCGTCCAATGATTTCTACCGTTTACGGCAATATGGTCTTTACGGTTCCATACAACTGGATTACCGTCGTTGGGCTTTCTTGAATATAACAGGACGGAACGATTGGTCGTCTACACTACCTGTGGACAACAATTCTTATTTCTATCCTTCGGTGACGGCTAGTGTGTTGCTTTCTGAAGCTTTCGGATGGAGAAGTAAAGCTGTTAACTACCTAAAAATACGTGGAGGATGGTCTCAAGTGGGAGCAGATGCCAATCCTTATCAATTGGCAACGGTCTTTACTTCAGAAACAGCTTTCAATGGGAATCCACTTCAAAGTTCTTCTACCATTGGTATGAATCCGAATCTAAAACCGGAGAAGACGTCATCTATAGAAGCTGGTTTCGAGGCGGCTTTTTGGGACAATCGCCTATACTTGGATTTCACTTACTATAAGACCGATAGTCGTAATCAAATATTGAAACTAGCTACTACTGCTGCCAGTGGGTACACGTCGCAGGTGCGTAATGCCGGACATATCCGTAATCGTGGCTATGAAATACAATTGGGCGCTGTTCCTATACAAACATCGAAAGGGTTTCGTTGGAATCTGGATTTGAATTATGGTGCCAACAGCAGCAAGGTTGTCAAATTGGATGATGAAGGTTTGATTACGAGTTTCCAGCTCTACTCGTCTGGTATTCAGATACTGGCTTCAGTGGGCGAAGCTTATGGAACCCTGTTCGGCACTTCATACGTGCGTGATGCTAATGGAAACGTTGTGGTGGATGCTAACGGTCTGCCTAAGATTTCGACCACTAATAAAACGTTGGGGAAGTTTACGCCCGACTGGACAGGCGGTATCAGTAACACTTTCAGTTATCGTTCGTTAAGTCTTTCTTTTCTGATAGATGCAAGTGTAGGTGGTTCTATTTTTTCCAACACTAATAAAACTGGAAAATATACCGGTGTATTAGCTAACACATTATCGGGCCGGGATGCCGAGCACGGTGGCTTGTGGTATTATACTGACGCCATGGGTAACAATGTACGATTACCAGAATCTCCTTCTTATTCCGTATCCTCTGATGGACTTTACTATGCCCAGGTCAATGGGCAATCCACCCGTGTGTATCAGGATGGCATTATGGTAGAAGGAGTGACGGAAAGTGGTTCTAAGAACGAAGAGGTTGTATCTGCCGAGAAATACTACCATCGTATTTACAGTATTGCTGAAGCTAATGTATATGATGCTTCTTACGTGAAACTACGAGAAGTCGCTTTGAGTTACCGTCTACCTCGCTTGTGGACGCAGAAACTGCATTTGCAAGAAGCTTCCGTTACACTGACGGGACGTAACTTGTGGACTATTTATAAGAGCGTCCCTAATATAGATCCGGAATCGGCTTTGACTACTGGAAATGCACAAGGAGTAGAAGCCTATTCATTGCCTACAACACGTTCCTTTGGTGTGAACCTTTCCGTGAAATTCTAAATGTGAACCTTTAAATAATAGGATAAGATGAAAAGAAGAATATATTTTTTATATATAATATGGGTACAAGTGGTTGCCATTTCCCTATCATCGTGTGATGATGAATTGACTGATATCAACCGCAACCCCAATGCCACTGAAAATCCACAGCCGGCTTATTTACTTGCCGCTGCACAGTATCATGCCGCCAATCTTTATTGGGGAAGTAGTACGAACTATAATTCTACTCTGTTGTGGGTGCAACATTGGGCTAAAATACAATATACAGAGCCAGATTGCTATAATGTGGATAATGGTAGCTTTACCACTACGTGGGACACTGGCTATGCAACGCTAATAACTGACTTGAATGCTATTATCAGTTCGGAACTCGGAAATGATAATTATCGAGGGATAGCTACAGTGTGGCGTTCGTGGGTTTACCTGTTGTTGACCAATCTGTATGGAAATATACCATACAGTGAATATGCACAAAGTGTAACACCCTCTTATGATTCGCAAGAGACTGTTTTGCGCGGGCTTTTGGAGGAGTTGATTGCTGCTGACCAGTTGCTTTCTACCACAGGAGGAACGGTAGAAGGGGATTTGATTTACGGAAATGATATTACCCGCTGGAAACAATTGGCCAACTCCCTACGGCTACGTATCGCCCTTGAATTAGCTGACCGGGATGAGGATACAGCGCGTCGGGTTATTGCTTCCCTTTGGGATAATCGTAACAGTGTAATAGATAGCAATGATGCTATAGCCCGTTTTGTTTTTACTTCTTCACCACAATGGAATCCATGGGCATCTGCTTTCAATTCACGTGATGATCAGCGGGTATCAAAAACGTTGATTGATAAACTGAATGAATGGAATGATCCGAGAATTGGAATTTTAGCCCAGCTACCTCAAGACGAAAGTGTGAAAAACTATGTAGGAGCTGCCAATTCCTTATCTGCTGATGCCGCTAATAATCAGGGATTTAATAAAGTTTCCCGTCCCGGTACTTATTTTTTGAAAGATAGCTCTCCGGCTGTATTTTATACGTATGCCGAGGTCTTGTTTATCTTTGCAGAATCCGCTGCACGCGGCTGGATAACGGCTGATGCGGAAACGCTCTACCGCGAAGCTATTACTGCTTCATTGAATCAGTTTGGCATTATAGACAATCGTATAATCGATTCCTATTTACAGCAGGAGGCAATTCGGTTCGACGCCGCACATTGGTATGAATCTATCGGCTGGCAGAAGTGGATCGCTTATTATGGACAGGGACCCGATGCTTTCACTGACTGGCGCAGGCTCGGTTATCCCCAGCTTATCCCTGGTCCCGATTCCGTTTTGGGTTCCGGAGAGTTACCTCGTCGCTTTTTTTATCCCGTAACGGAACAATCACTGAATGGTAAGCAGTATCAGATTGCCATATCCCATCAGGGAGCAGATGAGATTACTACCCGTTTGTGGTTTGATGTAGCTAATAAAGAACGATGATACCTCCGTGTCTCCGGGCTGCAATATGCGTTTGAAAAATATCCGTTGAATTTAAAAAACAGAATAACAATGAACACTGACATTACATTTATCATAGCAGATAATCAGGATATAACCAGAATGGGAATGCATGGATATATTTCCGCTATATTCAGTGGATGTCGCATGATAGATGTGACAGACAAGAAAGAGCTCATGCTTGCATTGGTAGAATGTAATGACAGTGTCGTTATACTTGACTATACACTGTTTGACATCAATGGTATAGAGGAGTTTCTTATTATAGAAAAACGTTTTCCGAGAGTTCGTTGGATATTGTTTTCCAATGAATTGAGCGAAGACTTTATTCGTAGGATGAGTATAGAAAGGAATATTGGTATGATTTTGAAAGAGAACTCCGGTGAGGAAATTCATTCTGCATTGATGTGTACAGCACACGGGGAGCGATTTCTTTGTCATCAGATAACCAATTTATTGATAATCGGTTCCGACAAACCGGAAATTCATTCTGTTTTGACTGTTACAGAGATTGACATTCTTAAATTGATAGCACATGGGAAATCTGTGAAAGAAATAGCATTGGAAAGAACCTCAAGCATTCATACTATTATCACCCATAAAAAGAATATTTTCCGGAAGTTGGGTGTGAATAATGTATATGAAGCAACTAAGTATACTTTACGCGCCGGGCTGATTGAAATGGTAGAATATTATATATGATATTCAGAAGAGTGTTAGGATAAGAGTTAAGAAGAATTTGTAGGCAGGAAAATTCTCTGTATCTTTGCCCGCATGGCAAAAAAAGGTGAGTTACATATAAGAAATAAGCACAATGGTCAGTATGATTTTCCATTGTTGATGGAAAATTATCCTCCATTAAAGAGATTCGTATCGCTCAATCCCCTCGGAATACAAACTATAAACTTTTTTAATCCGCAAGCGGTGAAGGCTTTGAACAAAGCATTATTGGTAACTTATTATGGCATCCGGTATTGGGACATACCGAAGCAATATTTGTGTCCGCCTATTCCCGGAAGGGCGGATTACATTCATTATATTGCCGATCTTATCCAGCCGAACGGAACAACACCGGATTTACCGGCAGGAGATGCTAATGGACAGAAGTCTAAATGTAGATGTCTGGATATTGGGGTAGGTGCAAATTGCATTTATCCGATCATAGGACACACTGAATATGGATGGACCTTCGTTGGTACTGATATTGATCCGGTTTCGATAGAAAATGCACGAAAGATAGTGACTTGCAACCCTGTGTTGGCTCATAAGATTGACTTGCGACTTCAGAAAGATAGTAAGAAGATTTTCGATGGAATTATTATGCCTGATGAGTATTTTGATGTGACAATATGCAATCCTCCGTTTCATAGTTCGCGTGAAGAGGCGGAAGACGGAACGTTACGCAAATTAAGCAGTCTGAAAGGTACGAAGATAAATAAAGTGCAGCTAAATTTCGGCGGGAGTGCGAATGAACTTTGGTGCGAGGGCGGAGAAGTTCGTTTCTTATTGAATATGATTTCCGAGAGCCAAAAATATCAGAAGAACTGCGGATGGTTTACGAGTTTGGTTTCTAAAGAAAAAAATCTGGAAAAGTTATATACCAAATTAAAATCGGTGAATGTGTCCGAATATAAAGTTATTCGAATGCAGCAGGGAACTAAAAGTAGCAGGATATTAGCTTGGCGATTTTCTACCAACTCATAACAATGAGTGAATATCGAACTGTTATTTGTTTAACCTATTAATTAAATAGAATATTATGGAAACCAATTACATCACTTTGACAAAGGAGAATATTGCAAACGAACATATATGCTGTGCTTTTTCAGATAAGAAATGCAAGGATAGTTATGAACTCAAAAAAGAATGGCTGAAGAAAGAGTTCGATAACGGCTATGTGTTCAGACGTATTGATGAACGGGCAAAAGTGTTTATCGAATACGGTCCTGCTGAAAAAACATGGGTTCCGGTGAATGCTCCCAATTATCTGATGATAAACTGTTTCTGGGTGTCAGGTAAATATAAAGGTTGCGGACATGGTAAGGCATTATTGCAGTCTGCCATTGATGATGCAAAATCGCAGGGGAAAGATGGGCTTGTCACAGTGGTGGCACTTCTAAATTTCATTTTATGAGTGACACGAAATGGCTGTTGCGACAAGGTTTCCAAACAATAGAAAAACTCCCTTACGGATTCAGCCTTTTAAGTTTGAAACTAAACCCGGCTGCTCCTGATCCTTCTTTTAATGATTACGTGTTGAGCGGTGAGTGTCCGGATAAGGATGGAATAGTCGTTTATTATACCCATCGCTGCCCGTTTACGGAGTTTCACGTTCGCGGTTCTTTAGTCAGTGCTGCTGCGAGCAAAGATATTCCATTGAGAATAATTGAATTAGAAAGTATGGAGCAGGCGCAAAACGCACCTACTCCGGTTACTATATTTACTCTTTTTTATAATGGGAAGTTTGTAACAACTGACTTAAGTGTGTGCCTTGAAGGGCGATTGGGTAAAGCGTTGGGGCTGTGATTCAGATGAATAGCTGATTTGGAACCACGTTACATCTCTAATATGTTTAGCTAATGTTTCTTATTTTTATTTTGCAAATTTAAATTGTGTCTGTACGTTCTATAGAAAATACATACCTTTGGATCATTAATGATTAAACACGATTAAGAGTTTTATGCGTTTTTGGGTATGTATTTTTGTGCTTCTATTTGTACACAATCAATTTTCGAGGGCTGATAAAATTATAAATAATGACTCTTTATATACAGAAAAATATATCAGAGATATTTATATATCCAACCCCAAACGTGCTTTACAGTTATTGGATGAGGCAGAATCCAGAAGAGCCTTCCCTCTGCGTCTGATTAATGAATTGCGCAGTTTGTCATATCGTAATATGTATATGAATAAACTAGCTTTTATGTATGCAAGGAAGTCATACTTGCTTGATTCTATCTCTCAAAGAGAACCCAAGCACATGTTGAAGATGACGGTTTATTTGGCTGAACTTTCATCTTTAATGAGTAAATATAATGAGAGTATGCAATATGCTCTCAATGGAATTGTGCAGGCGCAAAAGCTGAAAGACAGAGAGGCGGAAGCCAGATTACTTTTTTGCATAGGGGAGAATAATTGGAGGTTGTCATTGAAAGATGAGGCGTATAATTATTTTAACCGTACGATTGAATTACTGCGTGGGTCAAAGGATGTGAGAGAAATGATGCTGCTTTCCTATTATTATGGAACAGAGATGGGATTCTTAATGACAGATTCCCGTATTGATGAAGCTTTGGCTCTTGCTTATGAACGCGAAAAACTTCTTAAAAAATTAGAGAAAGTACCTGAGGTTCCCGAAGGTTACATTGATGGTCAATATAGTTATTTATATGCAAAATTGGCCTATATCTCTTATTTAGAAAAGAAATATGCGCAAGCAGAAGGATATTATCAAAAATATCTGGCAATGAAAGAATCTCATACTCCGGATGGCAAGATGTATTCGATTCCTTATTTGATTCTTTCCAAACAATATGAGAAAGTACTAGACAACAGTAAGGACTTTAAAGAACTGTTGAGGACACAACGAGATACCTTGAACGCTCAATATCTTGCTGTACTTAATAAGGAAGTGCAAGCATATTGGGGGCTGAATCGTTATAAAGAAGCCGCAGAAATACGTGAAACCATCATTGCGATAACGGATAGCATTAACAGTAACGACAGGAAAAATGCTGCATTAGAATTGAACGCGATGTACGGTGCTTCCGAAAAAGAAGAATACATCGCCGAGCAAGCCTCACAGCTAAAAATAAGGAATGTTTCACTCTGCTTTTTGGCGTGTATTGTAGTGCTGACCCTGTTTATACTTTGGCGTTTGTGGCGTTTCAACCATATAATCGAGTATAAAAACAGGATGCTTGCCAAACTGATAAACGAGAAATTTGCCAATAAAAAAGATGGTAATCAGTTATTGGAAGTGTACGATGAACAGGAGGTTTCATCAGAACTGGAACCTGAATTGATTTCTCCAGAGGAACAGGATGAACTTTTGGACGAAACAGACAAAGAATAGTGGGGAAGAAGAGGAGAACAAGAAAATATTCCAGGAATTAAATCATACAGTCGTTCAGAAACAGCTATATCTCTCTCCAGAGCTCTCAAGAGAAGATTTGGCACAGATTGTACATCTGAATAATGCACGTTTTGCCCGGATGATAAGAGAATGCACCGGAACTAATTTCAATGGGTACATCAACGGACTGCGTATTAATTATGCAATCAAACTAATGAAAAAATATCCTAACTATACCATACGTGCCATCGCTGATGAGTCCGGATTTAATAGCGCTCCAATTTTATATAACCTTTTTAAGAAAAAGACAGGAATGACTCCTTATGAATTTAAAAAAGCGCAGGACACATTGAGGAATTAAATAGTTCTACTAAACAATTTTCGTTTTTCCCGGTTTATCTATTGATAACTAAATATTAATGGAAATGATACAGGTAAGGATAAAGAGGGTTTACGAAGATTTTTCAGAAACAGATGGATACCGGGTGTTGGTAGATAAATTATGGCCACGCGGAATGAAGAAAGAATGGTTGAAATACGATTATTGGGCAAAAAACATAACACCATCCCCTACATTACGTAAATGGTTTCATGAAGATATTCCTGGACATTGGGGAGATTTCGTCACGCAGTATCAAAAAGAGCTGGATGCTTCTCCTGCAATGACTAATTTTCTAATTCTTATCAAACCCCATCCTGTGGTCACTTTACTTTATGCTTCTAAAGAACCTGTGTATAATCATGCCCGAATCCTTCGCGATTATCTGGAAATGCGTCTGAAAGAGTGAAATTAAAGTAATTTTTATCTGTTTACGCTTTCTGTCGTTCACTCAATTTCCTACCTTTGTAATCTAAATCAAAATCGTGTAATCATGAAGTATAAATTATTAGTTCTTGATGTAGACGGAACGCTCCTCAATGATGCGAAAGAAATTAGCAAACGTACATTGGCCGCTTTGTTGAAAGTTCAACAAATGGGAGTACGTATCGTATTGGCATCCGGCAGACCGACTTATGGCTTAATGCCACTGGCTAAGATGCTCGAACTTGGAAACTATGGAGGTTTTATTCTTTCCTATAATGGCTGTCAGATAATCAATGCGCAAAATGGCGAGATTCTGTTTGAACGCAGGATCAATCCCGAAATGTTGCCTTATCTGGAAAAGAAAGCCCGCAAAAATGGCTTTGCCATATTCACTTATCATGATGATACGATCATAACAGATTCTCCAGAAAATGAACATATCTGTAACGAAGCCCGGTTGAATAACCTGCAAATAATCAAGGAAGAAGAATTTTCTGCAGCCG
>ERZ791737.1361-NODE-1361-length-11868-cov-2.291797_pt1 | contig 11868 bp, 15 predicted proteins | sample MGYA00510042_ERZ791737 | MGnify/ENA primary metagenome ERZ791737 (study PRJEB30046, sample SAMN00791965) | human gut metagenome | study: EMG produced TPA metagenomics assembly of the A metagenome-wide association study of gut microbiota in type 2... | reverse complement strand
AGCGAGCTTATATCCCCATAAATAAATTTAGGGGCTTTACGCTCGCATTTGGTAAGGTTTGGTGGAAAAATATTTGTAAATGTAAACAGATTAAATATAATGATTTCGTGCCAACACTTACAGCTTTTTGGCTTAGTATAACCATAATATAAAATAAAAAGCATAAAAGCTTTTGAACTTTTATGCTTCTTATTTATGATTAATCATGCTAGCTAATCGACCAGCGCCAAAACCGTTGTCAATATTCATTACGGCAACGCCAGCAGCGCAACTATTTAACATAGAAAGCAATGCTGTTAACCCATGAAAGGAAGCACCATAACCTACGCTTGTAGGCACAGCAATTACTGGTTTATTGGCAAGACCACCAACAACACTAGCCAAAGCTCCTTCCATACCAGCAGCAACGATGATTACATTAGCCTTATCAATCAAATCTTTTTTACTGAGTAGACGATGAATACCTGCAACGCCTACATCAAAGCAATATTGTACTTTATTTCCCATCAGTTGAGCAGTAAGACCTGCTTCTTTAGCGACAGGTATGTCACTTGTACCAGCTGTCATGACGAGGATAAAACGTTTATCATCAATAGGCATATTATCTCTATCAACATAGATAATACGTGCAAATTCGTCATATTTTGCATCTTTTACTTTTGCTAGTACAGTTTGATAATTTTCTAAAGTAGCACGAGAGGCAATTATATTTTGCTCACTTTTTTGATAGAGGTGAGCGAAAATATCAGCTATTTGCTCATTAGTTTTACCTGCACAATAAATTACTTCAGGAAATCCTTGTCTTTTTGCTCGGTCATGGTCAATCTTGGCAAAACCAATGTCTTCAAAACCTTTATTATCTTGAAGTGATTGAAGCATAGTTTCGTCAGAGATATTTCCTTGTTTATAATCGTGAAGTAAATCTAATAATTGAGTAGTGTCCATATTTATTGTTTAACGGCCTTTTTTTTATTGCGTTTCCAGCGAATATAGTAAAAAGCGCAAGTGAGAACAAGAATAGCACTTACAACTAAACTTGCTTCATGACCTACAGCAAGCATAGTTTTCCAATTTTCGCCAAGTATCATACCGATATATAAGATGAACATAGTCCAAGGAAGGGAACCAATAAAAGTATAAATGATGAATTTCTTCATATTTACTTTGGCAAAACCTGCAGGTAAAGAGATAAATGTACGAACTACAGGGAGTAATCTGCTGAAGAATACAGCTTTAATACCATATTTATCAAACCATTCTTGAGCAGTGTCTACATGAGATTTTTTCATGAAGAAATATTTACCATATTTATCTACAAAAGGTCTGCCACCTTTAGCACCGATATAATAAGTGATGATAGAACCTACCATACCACCAATCATACCAGCAACAGTAGCGTGGAAAAATTCCATTTTGCCAGCAAAGATGAGATATCCAGCAAAACCTAAGATTAATTCACTAGGAATTGGAATACAAGCATTTTCAAGCCCCATTAGTACAGCTACAGCAACATAGCCCCAAGTATCAATAAAACTCAAAAAGATTGTTGAAAATTGTTCCATTAAAAATTAGTCCTTTCTATTGTTAAATTATAAGATAATCCTTATATATATTATAACCGATAAAAATATTTAAGTTAATATAAATTTATGATATTCATAGCATGTAAAATGCCAACAACACCAAAGAGAATAAAGATTAATGAAGCAAATTTTTTGATGACTCTATCAGGTACATATTTATGAAGAGTAGCACCTAATAAAATGCCAAGTCCATCAGCAACGAGCATACCAAGAGTTGTACCTACTAAGATAGAAAGCATATCAGCACCGATTTGAGCAGATAATGCTACTGTAGCAAGTTGAGTTTTATCTCCCATTTCGGCAAGGAAAAAGGCGATAGCTACAGTCCAAAAGATGCTAAAACGATTTTTTTCAGCTTCATTACCGAGTTCATCATCTTTTAAAATCCAAAGACCAAAGACAATAAAAGCGATAGAAGCAACGAGTTCAACAATGTCTTTAGGAATAAAAGAATGCAAATAAATACCAGCAGCGATTGCTACAAAGTGATTTAAAATAGTAGCAACTAAAATACCAAACATGACTTTCTTCCATGGATATTTTGTGGCAAAAGCCATAGCTAATAATTGAGTTTTGTCACCCATTTCGGCAAGAACCACCATGATAAACGCTGTTGAAAATGCAAACATAAGATTAAATCTCTCCTTAAAATAAATTAAATTTATTTGATAAAAGGGAATAAAAAAAGAGACTTCTAGTATAGACTGATACACTTAGTGTAACTAATCTATACCAAAAGTCTCACTATTGATGTAAAACATCAACGAATAAGCCAGATGAATTTCGTCGTTCATCAGTATGTTGACTTATTCTAAAAAGCTACTCCCTTTTAGCCAATACATTTACCAATAATACCATATACACACAATGGATATAATACACAAAAATAAATATTTTGGCAAGGGTTTATTTATTTTTCATAGCAAAATATTCTCTATCTAAAATTCCGAGAATGATTAAATTTTCATAAACACCATCAGTTAAAATTGTTTCACGAATAAGACCTTCACGGACAAGACCAGCTTTTTCATATACATGTAAAGCACGAGTATTGTGGTCTTTACAGTCAAGCCATGCTCTATGGAATTTTAAATCATCAAATGCCCAAGATTTTAACATTTCTAGTGTTTCTTGACCATAGCCTTTACCTTTTACATTTAAAATAATGCGAGTCCATTCGATTTCTTTAGATGGATTATCAAGACCTGCTATCATGAGAAAACCAACTTTTTCATGTGTGTCTAAAGTTTCGATAATTAGATGAGTAGCAGAAGGAGTATCTAAAGTTTGCATATGCACTTCGCGAGTATAAGGAATTACATATTTGGCATTTTCAGGAATGTATTCCACTTCCATGATATAGTCCATATCTTCAACTGTTGCTTGACGAAAACGTAATCTATTTCCTGTTTTTACGATTTTTTCCATATTAAAACCACCTTCATTATAATATTATAGATTTTATAATAAATTTTAGAAACTTATGGGAAAATTCCCTGACAGTTTAAGAAAAGTATAGTATACTTTTCTTAATATAACAAATAAGGAGGACAGCAGTATTGGCAACGATATCTTTTGAACATTTATTAGATATTTTATTTGTACCAATTTGTATTCAAATAGGTGCCTTAATCGTAGGTTCATTTCTCAGTCGTTTAATTAATCGTTATTTACAAAGTAATGTAAATAGAGATTCATGGCAATATATTTTTGTCAATGCCTTAAAAGGATTACCGATTTCTTGGTGTTCTGGTGTTGGCTTATATTGGACGATAAATAGTTTATCCATACCAGAAACTATCAGCAGATTATTATCATATTTATTATTTGCAGTGATTATCTTTACTTTGACAAGAGTTATTGCAAGAACTTTATCTGGAATGATAGATTTTTATACTATGCGTTCTGACCAAAATATGCCAAAGACTTCATTATTAAATAATTTAATAAATATTTTAGTGTATTCTATGGGTGCACTCATTGTTTTACAATATTGTGGAATATCAGTAGCGCCAATTCTCACAGCTTTAGGGGTCGGCGGTATGGCAGTAGCCCTTGGTCTTCAAGATACGCTTGCTAATATTTTTGCTGGACTGCATTTAATTTTATCAAGCAACTTCGTTTAAATGATTATATTAAATTAAGTACAGGCGAAGAAGGTCGAGTATCTGATATTACATGGCGTTTTACCACACTTCAATCCGTTAGCAACAATGTGGTAGTTGTACCTAATCAGAGTATATCTAAGGCGATTATCACAAATTACAGTATGCCACTTCAAGATATAACAGTAAGTGTAGCTATTGGTGTAAGCTATGATAGTGATTTAGATAAAGTGGAAGCTGTTTGCATAAGGACAGCAAAGGAAATTTTATCTAAATTAGACCCAGAAGTTAAAGCAGAGCCGGTAGTTAGATTTAATTTGTTTGCGGACTCTAGTATTAATTTCAATGTGATAATGCATGTTAGCGAATTTACAAATCAATATATTGTTAAGCATGAATTTATAAAAGCGATTACAAAAGAATTTAGAAAAGAAAACATAGAAATACCATTCCCAGTAAGAACTATTATCAATAATAAAGAGTAAAATGGATATCAAAATAAATGAAAATTATCATAAAAATATTTTATAGTAATAATGAATAAAATAATTAGAGAATATTTCAGGAAAAGCTTTTTATTTTGTTAGAGATTTGGTAAGATATACTTGATTGAATACAAAATGCATGATTTTGGGATAAACATGGAGAAATTAAATTTAATGAAAGAATTTTTATCTGTTCAAGGTAGAAAATTATTAATACAGATTTCTATTTGTACTATTATTATTATTGGTATGTTTATAAATTATGATAAACTTTACTTGATAACAGGTGTATTTACAGGCTATTTATTAGCAGTTATATGCGCTTGGGTAATGGTATATAGAACGTGGAAGGCTGCTCATTTAACAGTAGGTAAAGCTAAAGGTCAGATGTGGCTTAGTTTGATAACGAGGTTATTGATGATTTTTATTATACTAAGAGCTGCTATTTTGCAATCAGTGGAATTATTTTATGCAGTAGTAGGAGGTTTTTTCTTAGCTTTTATACTGTATATGATACATTTAATTATTTTTGTTTATCATAAGAATATGGAATAATATTTGCCTAGTGCAAATATTATCTACATAGAAACTGAAAAATATAATCTGTATTTTTCGGTAAAATATGAAATATATAGTAAAGAGAGGTGAGGACACTGTTACTTATGGACTGTATAAGCGGCAGTGGGGAAAATGCATGAAATTGGTGTGCGTGAAGTGGTCACTTTCGCAGGTATGCAATTCAATATTCAGACCTTAGAAATGACCTGGCTAGCAATGGCCATTGTAATACTGATTGCATTTTTAGCAACACGAAGTCTAAAGCTTGTTCCTTCAGGTTGGCAAAATGTAATTGAAATGGTTATTGTTTGGCTCAATGAGCAAATTGGTGTTACACTAGGTTCTCGTGGTCAATTAGTAGCACCATTTTTAATCACGCTATTTCTGTTCTTATTGATTTCAAACTGGATAGGACTTATTCCAACGCTTGCATCACCAACAAATGACTTAAATACAACTTTAGGTCTAGCTTTATTGGTGATTGTAATGTTACATGTACTTGGCTTGTATTATAAAGGTTTTAATTATATAAAACATTTTTTCCAGCCAGTAGCGCCATTTGTAATTATCAATTTGATTGAAGAAATAGCAAAGCCTATTACACTTGCTTTCCGTCTATTTGGTAATATTCTAGCAGGGGAAATTTTAATTATTATCTTGCTTTTATTAGTGCCAATATGGATGCCAGTACCTAGTGTTGTTTGGCTTGCATTTAGTTTATTTATCGGTGCAGTTCAGGCATTTATATTTACTATGTTATCTATGTCTTACTTAGCAAATGCTATGAAAGACGATGATCACCATTAATATTTGTTGATATATTTTAGTCAGCAGATATTGATATAAGATTATCTATAGTTGTAGGTAATCTTGAAAAATTAATTTAATTTATGTTTATCTTTAAGGAGGATTTATTTTTATGGAAAACGCAATTATGGTTATGGCAGCATTAATTGGTGCAGGTATTACAATGGGTCTTGCTTCTATCGGTGCAGGTATTGGTGATGGTCTTGTTACTTCTAAATTCATCGAAGGTATTGCTCGTCAGCCAGAAGCAAAAAACACTTTATTCATGAACACTCTTATCTCTGTAGGTTTAATCGAAGCTATGCCAATCATTGCAACAGTTATTGCATTGATCATGCTTTATGCTAACCCACTTATTAAATAATTTGGGTAAACATTTAAATTTTAGATGTTTAGGAACGCATAAGGGGGCAATAAATTGATTGATATCAATATGACGATTGTGGCTCAAATCCTTAACTTCCTTATTTTGGTACTTATTTTAAAATTTGTAGCATATAAGCCTGTTATGAAAATGCTTAAAGAACGCGAAGAAAAAATCGCAAGAAGCATTGATGCCGCAGAAGCAGATGAACAAAAGGCTAAAGAACTGCTCGCTGAATATAATAAGCAATTAGCTGATGCCCGTATAAAAGCACAGGAAATTGTAGATAAAGCAATGAAACGTGCTCAAGAAGAACGTGATGCTAGCGTTGCTGAAACACGACGTGAAATTGAGCAGATGAGAAAAGCCGCAAAAGAAGATATTGCTAGAGAACGTGAACGTGCAGCAATGCAGTTACGTGGTGAAATGGTAGCTTTATCCATGCAAGCAGCTGGCAAAATTATCGCTGCTAATATGGATAATAAAACAAATGAAAAATTGGTTAGTGATTTCATTGACCAGTTGGATAAAGATAAAATGGGTGGATTGCCATGCTGAATTTACAGTTAGCAAAAAAATACGCTGTGGCAATGTTTGAATTAGCTCAGGAAGAAAATAAGCTTGTAGAATATGGTGAGCAATTAGCAGAAATTAGTACGCTTTTTAAAACTCAACCAGAATTAAAAGCTTTTATGAGTAATCCTCAAATTCAGCCATCAGCAAAAAAAGAACTGCTAAATAAAGTTTTTGGTAGCGATATTGAAAAATCAGTGCATAATTTTATGTTATTATTGATTGACAAACGTCGCATAGCATTAATTGAAGAGATAGTCGGTGAATATGAAGCTCTGTCTAATGAAGTTCGTAATATTGTAGTAGCACATGTTACTACAGCAGTTGCTATGGAAAAGCCACAAGAAAAAGCTTTAACTGCGAAATTAGAAGCTATTACCGGCAAGCATATTCAGCTAAAAACACATATTGATAAATCCATCATTGGTGGTGTCGTTGTAAAAATGGGCGACAAATTAATTGATGGTAGTGTAACTAGCAAAATTAAATCTTTAGGAAAGCAGTTAATGGCAAATTAAGTTATTTAAGTGGGGTGACAGAGTCGTTATGAAAATGAATCCAGAAGAAATAACAGCCATTATCAAGGATCAAATTAAAAATTATAATGTTGATTTAAATGTTGATGATGTAGGTACTGTTATTGAAATCGGTGATGGTATTGCACATATTCATGGCTTAGACAAAGCGATGTCAGGGGAACTGCTCGACTTTGGTAATGATATATATGGTATGGTCCTAAACCTTGAACAGGACAATGTCGGTGCCGTTTTATTAGGTGGCGACACAAAAATTAAAGAAGGAGATATCGTAAAACGTACTGGTAAAATCATGCAAGTACCTGTTGGGGAAAGTATGATTGGTCGTGTTGTTGACGCACTTGGTCGTCCAATTGATGGCAAAGGTCCTATTCATACAACACAGAGCCGTCCAATTGAATATCCAGCTCCTGGTATTGCTGATAGAAAATCAGTAAAAGAACCATTACAAACTGGTATTAAAGCAATTGATGCCTTAGTTCCAATTGGTCGTGGTCAGCGTGAACTTATCATCGGTGACCGTGGTACAGGTAAAACAGCTATTGCTGTAGATACAATCCTCAATCAGAAAGGTCAAAACTGTATTTGTATTTATGTAGCTATTGGTCAGAAAGCTTCTACAATCGCTCGTGTTGTAAAAACTTTTGAAGATCATGGTGCTATGGATTATACAATTGTAGTAGCAGCTACTGCTTCTGATAGTGGACCACTTCAATATATGGCTCCATATTCTGGTGTTACTATGGGTGAACATTTCATGTATCAAGGCAAACATGTACTTTGTGTATATGATGACCTTTCTAAACATGCTACTGCTTACCGTGCAATGAGTTTGTTACTTCGCAGACCACCAGGACGTGAAGCATATCCAGGGGACGTATTCTATTTACATTCTCGTCTTTTAGAACGTGCTGCTAAATTAAGTGATGAACTCGGTGGAGGTTCTATTACAGCTTTACCTATCATCGAAACTTTAGCAGGTGACGTATCTGGTTATATTCCAACAAACGTTATTTCTATTACAGATGGTCAGATTATGCTTCAGACAGAAGCTTTCTATTCTGGTATTCGTCCAGCTATCGACGTAGGTCTTTCCGTATCTCGTGTAGGTGGTAGTGCTCAGATAAAAGCTATGAAACAGATTGCTGGTCGTATGCGTCTTGACCTTGCTCAGTATCGTGAACTTGCAGCATTCGCTCAATTTGGTTCTGACCTTGATAAATCTACAAAAGAACAATTAGACCGTGGTGTACGTATGGTTGAAACATTAAAACAAGCACAGTATTCACCTTTAAAAGTAGATGAACAAATCCTTGTTATTTATACAGCTGTACGTGGTTTCTTAAGCGATATTCCTGTTAATCAGGTTGTTAACTTCCAACGTGATTTCTTGAAATTCATGAATTCAAATCACCCAGAAATTGGACAGACAATCGTTGAAAAACAAAAATTAGATGATGCTTTAGAAGCTTCTATCAATAGTGCTATTGAAGAATTTAAATCCACATATTCATATAATAAATAAGCAGTGAGGTGATTTAATTGGCTAGTTTACAGGACATACGCCGCAGAATAAAAAGCGTAAAAAGTACACAGCAAATCACTAAAGCAATGAAAATGGTTGCTGCTGCTCGTTTACGTCGTGCCCAAGAAGCGGCTGTATCCAACCAACCTTATGCTGAAAAAATGTATGAGGTTATTGCCGATGTAGCCTCTAATGCAGGAAGTTTTTCACATCCTCTGCTAGAAGTACGTGAAGAAGGTAAAACTTTATATGTTGTTTTAGCTTCCGATAAGGGTCTTGCAGGTGCTTATGCTAGTAATGTATTTAAAGAAACAATTTCTCATATCAAAGATGCAAAAAATACATCTATTATCACTGTAGGTCGTCGTGGTAAAGAATATTTCGTTCCACGTAAATATGATGTATTAAATTCTTATATGGGATTTACAGAACGTCCAGAGTATCAAAATGCTCGTCAAATTGCTGTTGAAATTATGGAGCATTTTAGTAAAGGTGACTATAAAGAAGTATATCTTGTATATACAAAATTTGTGTCAGCTATTTCTGCTATACCTCAGACAATTAAATTATTACCATTTACAGCACCAGAGTCCTCCGATAATAAACCTACTGCTGAATATATTTATGAACCATCAGCACAATCAGTGCTTGGATATTTATTACCGCAATATATTATTACAACAATATATGCATCATTATTACAATCAGCAGCAAGTGAACTAAGTTCACGTATGAATGCGATGAGCAATGCAACAGATAATGCTGAAGAACTCATCTCTAAACTTGATTTGCATTATAATAAAGTACGTCAGGCTGGTATTACTCGCGAAATTACAGAAATCGTGGGCGGTGCAGAAGCTCTGAAGTAAGGAGGTTTCACCTAAGTGGCAAAAGGTAAAATTGTACAGGTTATTGGACCTGTTGTTGATATAGAGTTTCCGGCAGAATCTTTGCCAGAAATTTTAAATGCTGTAACTATTAAAGGTAAATCTGGTGACATTGATATCGATTTAGTTGTTGAAGTTATGCAACATTTGGGTGACAATGTTACTCGTTGTATCGCTATGAGTTCTACTGACGGTTTGACTCGTGGCATGGAAGCTGAAGATACTGGTGCTCCAATCAGAGTTCCAGTAGGGGAAGCAACTCTTGGTCGTGTATTTAACGTACTTGGAAAAACAGTTGACCATGATGATACTCCTGTAGGTAACAAAGAATTTTGGCCTATTCATCGTCCAGCTCCAAAATTTGATGAACAAGAAACATCTACACAGATTTTAGAAACTGGTATTAAAGTCGTTGACCTTATCGCACCATATTCCCGTGGTGGTAAAATCGGTTTGTTCGGCGGTGCTGGTGTAGGTAAAACAGTTCTTATCATGGAACTTATTCATAATATCGCAACTCAACATGGTGGATATTCTGTATTCTCTGGTGTTGGTGAACGTACTCGTGAAGGTAATGACCTTTGGTCTGAAATGAAAGAATCTGGCGTTATCGATAAAACTGCTTTAGTTTATGGTCAGATGAACGAACCACCTGGAGCACGTATGCGTGTTGCTTTAACTGGTCTTACAATGGCTGAATATTTCCGTGATGTTCAAAATCAGGACGTATTATTATTCATTGATAATATTTTCCGTTTCATTCAAGCTGGTTCTGAAGTATCCGCACTTTTAGGTCGTATGCCATCTGCCGTTGGTTATCAGCCAACACTTGGTACAGACGTAGGTGCTCTTCAGGAACGTATTACTTCTACTAAAAAAGGTTCTATCACATCTGTTCAGGCTGTATATGTTCCTGCCGATGACTTAACTGACCCTGCTCCAGCAGCAACATTTGCTCACTTGGATGCAACAACAGTATTGTCTCGTCAGATTGCAGAGCTTGGTATTTATCCAGCAGTAGACCCACTTGATTCTACTTCTCGTATTCTTGACCCACATGTAATCGGTGAAGACCATTATGAAGTAGCTCGTGGTGTACAGGCTATTTTACAGAAATATAATGAACTTCAAGATATTATCGCTATCTTAGGTATGGAAGAATTATCTGATGAAGATAAACTTACTGTAGCTAGAGCACGTAAAATTCAAAGATTCTTATCTCAGCCATTCTTCGTTGCTGAACAGTTTACAGGTACACCAGGTAAATATGTACCATTGAAAGAAACTATTCGTGGCTTTAAAGAAATTTTAGCAGGTAAATATGATGACTTACCTGAAAGTGCTTTCTATATGGTTGGTAGCATTGACGAAGTTGTTGAGGCAGCAAATAAAATGAAGAAGGAGGGATAATTTATGGCTAAAATAAAGCTAGAAATTATTTCTCCAAATAAAGTTGTTTATAGTGCTGATATTGATATGTTAATCGTACGTTCTATTGCTGGGGATTTAGGTATTATGCCAAAACATGCTCCGCTTCTTGCAGGGCTTGTTCCTCATGCAATGAGAGCTATGATTGATGGCACTGAAAATCTTATTGCAGTTAGCGGTGGTTTTATTCAGGTTCAACCTGATAAAATTATTGTACTTGCAAGTGCAGCAGAACTTCCTATTGAAATTGATATCAATAGAGCGAAAAAAGCTTATGAACGTGCACAAAAACGTTTGGAAAGCTTTAAAGAAAATCCAGAAGTTAAGAGCGATGTTGATACACTTCGCGCTAGAGCTGCACTCGAACGTGCTAAAGCAAGACTTAAAGCAACTAAAACAGATATTGGTTAATATTTAATTAGTTTTATGTAAAAACGGTTGTAACTTAATTTAGCTACAACCGTTTTTATTTTAAAGGTGATAATATGATTTTTAGCAATATAAAAAATATAGATTTAACCACTATAGATGAACGAATTAAATTTTGTGTAGATTATTTTAATGAACATGATTTAATAAATTATAATGCAGGAACATATCAAACAGATAGAGAGGATATTTGTTTTCGCATTGATGAATATGAAACACAAATTGCTCAGGAAAGATATTGGCAAGCACATGAAAAACATATAGATGTATATATTTTATTAAAGGGACAAGAACGCATAGATGTTAATATTTATGAAGGTGTAATTTATCATCGTGATAAGATAGATGATATGTTGATGTTAGAAGAAATGCCATACACAAATATTAATTTTTTGAGCAATTTTGGTGATATTTTAGTTTGTAATCCAAATGAAGCGCACAAGACAGGAATTCATATGGATTTAAAGAATAAATTTAAGGTAGCTTTATTTAAAATTAGAATTTAATTTGGGAAATAAAAAAGAGCAATCATATTGAACTGCACCCCAAAAGTTGGACAAAAAACAACTTTTGGAGGTGCAGTTTTTT
>ERZ791737.1350-NODE-1350-length-11917-cov-23.132187_pt1 | contig 11917 bp, 5 predicted proteins | sample MGYA00510042_ERZ791737 | MGnify/ENA primary metagenome ERZ791737 (study PRJEB30046, sample SAMN00791965) | human gut metagenome | study: EMG produced TPA metagenomics assembly of the A metagenome-wide association study of gut microbiota in type 2... | reverse complement strand
CGGGCACCTCCCCTTTCAGGCGGAGGAGTTTGAGATACTCTTGCTCATAACCTGTCAGATATGAGTCAATCATCCTATATCAAACTCACGTTATAATAAAATTATCCCTAAACAGCCTGATAACTGACAGTAAACTTGCTAACGATTAGGACTGTAGTTGCTACTTATTAATCTTACTACATCCATGTAGTTTTCTTACGATAGTAATGTTGTTTTCTTACGACAGTTGTTGTAAGAAACTTATATAGCTGTAGTAAGAATAGTATTTAGTAACTTTGTGTTCAGTTTTTGCTGTTTCCGGGGGTAGTTCTTACCATGTTTTCAGTTAGTCTTTCGCAGGCCTTCTATAAACATTTAATATATAGCGTATTCTGTATCAGTCGCAACCTCTGGCGTTTTGAACTACTACAGGCTGAGATTCCATTCGCTTCTGACAGGTTATGAGCAAGAGTATCTCCAACTCCTCCGCCTGAAAGGGGAGGTGCCCGTAGGGCGGAGGGGTCTTACATCCGCAGGGACTTATGTATTGCAGAGTCTCTCTGTATTGCAAAGTTACTCTCTGCTTATGTAAGACCCCCTCCCCCCTACGGGGTACTCCCCCTTTCAGGCGGGAGAGTTTGAGATACTCATGTTTATCATTTCATTCATTTCTATATCAAAAGTGGGGAAGAATGAGGGATAAAAGTAGGGATTTATGCATTTCCTTCTTCCGAATTCACGTAAGGCCATGCATAATTCGGACAAGGAGGCCGGTATAGCGGTGTAGACCCGGCAATCATGCTAATTTAAACATGACCGAATGCGGATTTTTGAAATATAACTGTTATATTTGCGAAAACTAATTCTTAGCATTATGAGTACAATCTTACAGTTAGCTCCACAGAATGTGTGGAAGCATTTCTATTCACTGACCCAAATTCCCCGTCCGTCAGGACACATGGAAAAAATTACCGAGTTTTTGGTTAACTTCGGCAAAGGTCTGGGCTTGGAGTCATTTGTCGATGAAGTCGGCAATGTTATTATCCGTAAGCCTGCCACTCCGGGTATGGAAAACCGCAAAGGCGTCATCCTTCAGGCACACATGGATATGGTGCCCCAAAAGAACAACGATACCGTTCACGATTTTACGAAAGATCCCATTGAAACCTATATCGATGGCGACTGGGTGAAAGCCAAAGGCACTACGCTGGGCGCTGACAATGGCTTGGGGGTGGCTGCTATCATGGCAGTTCTGGAAGACAACAGCCTGAAGCACGGTCCGCTGGAAGCACTGATTACCAAAGATGAAGAAACGGGCATGTACGGCGCGTTCGGCCTGAAGCCGGGGACACTGAACGGAGAAATCCTGCTGAACCTCGACTCTGAGGACGAAGGCGAACTTTATATCGGCTGTGCCGGTGGCCTCGACATTACCGCTACACTGGAATATAAGGAAGAAGCACCGGCTGCCGGTTTCGTTGCCCGCCAAATCACACTGAAAGGTCTGCGTGGCGGACACTCCGGTCTGGAAATCAACGAGGGGCGCGGCAATGCCAACAAGTTGCTGGCACGCGTGACACACGATTTACTGATAGAATTCGATTCCCAACTGGCAAGTTTTGAAGGCGGAAATATGCGTAATGCCATTCCGCGTGAAGCACACGCCGTGCTGGTGTTCAATCCCGAAGATATGGAAGGCTTGGAAGACTACATCAAGGAATACGAGGCACAGCTCAATGACGAATACAATCCGATTGAAAGCGGCATCACGCTGACGATGGAAGAAGTAGCCATGCCTGCTGCTGTTGTTCCTACGGAAATCCAGGATAATATGATTAGCGTCCTGATGGCTTGTCAGAATGGCGTGATGCGTATGATACCGACTGTGCCCGATACGGTTGAAACATCTTCCAACCTGGCTATCGTCATCATTGGCGAAGGCAAGGCCGAAGTACGTATCCTGGCGCGTAGCTCTTGCGATACTATGAAGGACTTCCTGGCCGACAGCTTGAGCGCTTGCTTCGCCATGGCTGGCATGAAGGTAGAGCTTAGCGGCGGTTATTCCGGCTGGCAGCCTAATGTGGATTCTCCGATTCTGCATGCCATGAAGCTGTCCTATAAGCAACAATTCGGTGTAGAGCCCGCAGTGAAAGTAATCCATGCCGGACTGGAGTGCGGTATTATCGGTGCCAACTGTCCGGGACTCGATATGATTTCCTTCGGTCCTACCTTGCGTTCTCCGCACTCACCGGATGAACGTGCACTGATTCCTACTGTAGCCAAGTTCTACGACTTCCTGGTAGCTACGCTGGAACAGACTCCGGAGAAATAAGAACAGAAATAACCTATATAATAAGGTATAAGCAGGGTGCTTTCTCAAAAGGTACCCTGCTTTTTTGTCTCTGACAGTTTGTCCCGTCTCTGCCAAAAAGGCTCTGCTTCCTTCCTTTTCCGTACCTTTCTTTTGTTGTAACTTCGGAATAATTGACGTACATCAAGAAATATGTTATAAAACATACTTTTCTGTCTATTTTTGCTTGTTATCTTGAACAAAGGCTCTATTTTTGTGTTGTTAAACATGAAAACAATAGGATAACAAGTTTTTTTTAAGGATAACAAGATTGATTTTAGGAGGATAACAAAATGAAAAAGTTAAAGAATTTATTTAAGCACATCGGTGAAGCCGATAAGAACATTTGGGGTTATGTAATGCTTTAAGCATACATCCCCTTTCGTTGAGAGTATTAAAGATTAGTTTTCAGGTATTAGTTTAATTTTTGAGGTTATGAAAAAGAAGATTATGAAATCATTGAGACACATTCTTGCCGAAGTTGGTCGGAATGAAATGTTGAAGATGGGTTATACCCTGGAGAAGTAAAAAACGGCGGCGTCCTTTCGGGGACAAAGCTTTAGTTTAGGTATTAGTTTAATTTTTAAGATTATGAAGAAGAAAATTGTTAATTCATTTAAGAGTATTCTTACCAAAGCCGGTAAGAACTGGATGGAGGCAATGAAGTATTATAGTCTCCAAATGTGAGCACACTAATTTATTATAAGAGTGGGGGATGTACCGATTGAAAGTACATCCCCCATTTTTGTACCTATCAAGAAAAATTAAGGATAAAAGTACATTTGTTTGAACTTTATTCGTTTCCTTTGTTATTAATACATAGACTAACAAACGAATAATGATGAAACAGATTCAAAGATTTTGTAGCATGCTGTTGCTGCTGGCAGTATTCGGATTACCGGCATTGCGTGCGCAGTCGTACGACAAATTATGGAAACAAGTAGAGCAGGCGCAGAAGAAGAGCTTGCCCCAGACTGTGATAAAACTGACCGATGAAATCTATCGGAAAGCTGAGCGGGAACAGAATGCCCCGCAGATGCTGAAGGCATATATATGTCGGGAAGAGTCTCAGGAGAGCCTGACCCCGGACAGCCTTTACACCAACCTAAAGAATATGGAACTTTGGGCGCAAAGAGAGAAGGACTCGGTGAACAAAGCTATCCTGCACTCTTTGTTGGCACGCGGGTATGCCGACTTTATGCTAAACAACCGTCGTACGTTGCAGAACCGCACTTTGCTGGATGTAGACGAAGCCCCTGCGGATATCCGTGAATGGACTGCCAGCCAGTTCATTGCGAAAATAGATGAGCACAACCGTGCTTCCTTGCAAGACTCTATCCGCTTGCTGGAAGTGTCTGCCCGGGCGTATGTGCCTTTTGTGATATTGGAAGACGGCAGCCGCTTCTATCAGCACGATATGTACCACCTGCTGGCAAGCCGGGCGATTGCTACGTATCAGGACTTGAACGGTTTCGATGTGGATTCCTTGGTGCGTACCCGGGTCAACAGCATCTACGAGGGCATGATAAACACTTACCGTCGTACCGGTGCCGAAGATGCCGTGCTGCTCTGTTCGCTGGACTACTGGAAATGGAAAACGACAGGAGGCATGGAGCCCGAACCTTATGAAACCTTCCGTGAGCGGAAAGTGCAGGTCGGTGAAGAATATCTCAAGGCATTGAACGACCTGATACAGGAATATGGTTCGCGGGAAGTCTGTGCCGAAGCATATATCGGCAAAGCAACCTACCTGCGTACTGCAGGGGTGAACCGCATATCCGAAGCCCTCCTGGTTTGTGACGAAGGATTGAAGCGTTACCCATCCTACAAGCGCATTGACGAGCTGAAGAATATCCGCGAAAGTATCTTGCAGCCGCAGCTTTATGTCAATGCATCGAAAGGCATCTATCCCGGCGATTCGCTGAGCCTGAATGTACAGTACCGCAATCTGGGCGGATTCACCTTGAACCTGTATCGCACGGATTTGTCCGAAGTGCCCTGGATGGACACCGGAATCAACAAGGCATTCTATCAGAAGCATGCTCGCAAAGTATCTGCTACACATTTTGATTTGAAGCCGATACCCAAGGCTGATGTCACTCCGGAGAATTTGCCTTATCAGTATTCGAACACAGAGTTCAAACTGCAAGTACCGGATGAAGTGGGAGTTTATATCTTGCAGGTGGTGCCCGATGCAGGTACTACCCATACGGCAGACAATTTCCTGGTATCGAGCCGTTTCAAGGTTCTCACTTTGGGCTTGCCGGACAATAAAATGGAAGTTGTGACCCTGGATGCCCGTAGCGGACAACCCATCCCGGAAACCAAAGTCAGCTTCTATTCGGCTTTTGACGAAAAAGATCGTTCGGTACTGGCCGAAGTTACCACCGATGCCCAAGGCAAAGCCATCCTGTCATGGAACAAGAGCATCCGCAGCTACGTGGCCCGCAAAGGTACGGATTGTGCCATGCTGCCGCAACGCATCTACATGGGCGGAGCTTACGAGCGCAATGACGGACGCCCGCAGGAGCACCTTACTTTATTGACAGACCGTGCTTTGTACCGCCCCGGACAAACCGTTTATGTAAAAGGTGTCGCCTATGAACAGGCTGCCGATACGGCACACGTGCTCGAAGGCAAGGCATATCAGGTGCGGTTGCTGGACGTAAACCGCAAAGAGGTGGCTCAGAAAGAGGTCCGTACCAACGAGTTCGGTTCCTTTACGGCCGATTTTGTGCTTCCCACTGCTTGCCTGAATGGCAACTTTACCATCGATGTGAAAAATTCAAGTTCCGTTTCAATCAGAGTGGAAGAGTACAAGCGTCCTACGTTCGATATCACCTTCAACCCCGTGAAAGAGGCTTACATCTTGGGTGATACAGTGAACGTTACGGGCAATGTGAAGGCGTATAGTTGCGTGGCGGTGCAGGAAGTGCCGTTGGTGTATACCATTACTCGCGGTGATAGATGGAATATTTGGAATCAGCAGCAGGCACCTCTTGCTTCGGACACACTGCAACTGGATGCAGAGGGAAACTTCTCCATTCCGGTGGTTCTGAAGCCGGCTGAAAGGGAGAACTTGGCACGGGGAGGCTCCTATATCTATAAGGTAGAAGCAGTAGTGACGGATGATGCGGGTGAAACGCAGTCGGCACAGTATAGCCTGGCTGCTTCGTGGAATGCCTATACCTTTACTACCGACATCAATCGTGAACTCTGCAAGGAAGATTCCCTGACGGCAAGATTGACCATAGAGAATGCAAACAGCCAGGTTCTTGCCATGCAAGGCACCTGCCGCCTCTATCCGGTAACCAATGCTCGGACCGGGGAGAGAGGCAAGATGCCGGTCTACGAAAGTACATTTACTTCGGGTGAAAGGAAGGACTTTGCGGCTTGGAAGCAGTTGCCCTCCGGTGAATATCGTCTGATTCTGTCTGCGCGCGATGCTGCCGGCAAGGAGGTGAAAGGAGATTCTACGGATATTGTCCTGTTCTCTCAGACAGATACGCGTCCGGCTGTATTTATGGAAAACTTCCTCTATGAGAAGAATACTGAGTTCGATGCCGCTCATCCGGCTGTCTTCTATTTCGGTACTTCTTATAAGGATGCGTATGTGCTGGTAGATGTATTTGGGAAAAGAGGACGTATAGCAAGCAGCACGATGGTGCTGAATGACTCGATAGCCCGTATGGAATATCTTTATAAGGAAGAGTATGGTGAGGGCATATCCGTGTTGCTTTCTTTTGTCAAGGACAACATACTCTTTACCCGCCGGGTAGAGTTGCAGAAGCGCTTGCCCGACCGTACGCTCAGCATGAAGTGGGAAGTGTTCCGCGACCGCTTGCGCCCCGGTCAGGAAGAAGAGTGGAAGCTTGTCATCAAGACGCCGCAAGGCAGCCCGGCGATGGCCGAGATGCTGGCAACGATGTACGATGCGTCGCTCGATCAGATTTACAACCGGTATCAGTCGCTCCGTGTGTTCTTTAGCCGTTACCTTCCTTACTTCTCTTGGAACGAAAGCAATGTTTCCGGCACAATGTATGCCCCTCATTTCCCGACGAAGTCGTGGAAGGTACCCGCTTGGCGCTTCGACCATTTCTATTCGGCAATAAGCGGTTTGTTTGCAGAAGATGCTGTGGTGATAGGTTATGCAAGTACGCGTACCAACTCTGTGACCGGAGGATTGAAGATACGTGGAGTGAGCCCGATTCCTGCCGGTGGTTCAGCAATGGAGCAGGCTATGGCAGGTAAAGCTTCGCTCGTTACTGTTGAAGATCGCGGCGATGAAGACATGGCGCTCTTTGAGGAAGAAGTTATATCAACCGATGGTGGAACGTTGCCTCCCGCCCCCGACCTCCGCACCAACTTTGCCGAGACAGCCTTCTTCTATCCCCAGCTTCGTACCAACGAGCAGGGCGAGATTGCTTTCTCCTTCACCATGCCCCAAAGCCTGACCCGCTGGAACTTCCGCGGCTACTCGCATACCAAGGACATGATGACGGGGCAGCTTGATGCCTCCGTCGTTACTGCCAAGGAGTTCATGCTCACCCCCAACACGCCGCGCTTTGTCCGCGTAGGCGACCGGACGCAGATTGCCGCCACCATCGCCAACCAGACCGCCAAGTCTGTGAAGGGAACAGCCACGCTTACCCTTTTCGACCCGATGACGGAGAAAGTGATCCTCACCCGTCGCGAACCATTCGCCGTAGAAGCCGGCAGAACAGCTGCTGTCAACTTCCGTTTCGACGTGACCGACCGCTACGACCTGCTCGGCGTGCGCATCGTGGCCGATGGCGGTACGTTCAGCGACGGTGAGCAACACTTGCTGCCCGTATTGAGCAACAAAGTATATATCACCGAAACCCTTGCCATGCCCGTTCGTGGTGAGCAGACCCGCACCTTCTCTTTGGACAGCCTCTTCAATCGTAACAGCCGCACGGCCACCGACCGCCGACTGACGGTGGAGTTCACCGGAAACCCTGCATGGTATGCCGTACAAGCCTTGCCGGTGCTCAGCCTGCCGGGTGGAGATAACGCTATTTCCTGGGCCACGGCTTATTATGCCAACAGTCTGGCAGGCTTCATTGCCAACAGTCAGCCGCGCATCAAAGCGGTCTTCGACAGTTGGAAAGCTACCGGCGGAACGAAGGAAACCTTCCTCAGCCAACTGGAGAAGAATCAGGATGTGAAGAATATCCTGCTCGATGAATCGCCCTGGTTGCTGGAAGCTACTACCGAGGCCGAACAGCGGGCACGCATTGCCACTTTGTTCGATATCAATCTGCTGAATAACCGCAATCTTTCCGCCTTCACCAAGCTGAAAGAATTGCAGGGTGCCGATGGTGCCTGGAGCTGGTATCAGGGGATGACGGGCAGCCGATTCGTCACTGCCTACATCACCGAACTGCTGGTACGCCTGCCGCTACTGACCCATAAGGCGCTTCCCTCGGAAGTTGCGGAGATGCGCCGGGATGCTTTCTCCTATTTGCATAAAGAGGCTTTGGAAGAATACCGAAACCTCCGCAAGGCAGAAAAGAACGGTGCCCGGATCACTACGCTTTCGGATGGTGCCATGCAGTACCTCTACCTCGTAGCTCTTGGTGGCGAGAAGGTGCCTGCCCAGAATCAGGCGGCCCGTCGCTACTTCCTCTCGAAGGTAGGCGGAGGCCTTGCGGGCGGAACGATGGTGTACAAGGCACAGGCCGCCATCATCCTGCGCGCAGCGGGTCGCACGGCCGAAGCTGACGAGTTTATCGCATCCATCAAAGAGCATCTGGTGCAGACGGACGAGATAGGCGCGCACTTTGCCTTCTACGACAGTCCTTATAGCTGGAACATGCTGCCCATTCCCGCCCACGTCGAAGTCATGGAAGCGCTGCGCATGGCAGGTGGCAACGATGCGCTGGTCGAAGAGATGAAGCTGTGGCTGCTGAAACAGAAGCAGACCACCAGCTGGAATTCTCCGGTTGCTACGGCCGATGCCGTTTATGCGCTGCTTTGCCAGGGCACTGATTTGCTGGAAAGCCGTGGCGATGTGCGTATCACTTTGGGACATAAAGTACTGGAAACATTACAGCCTGCCAAGACCACTGTTCCCGGATTGGGTTACATCAAGGAAACCTTTACACAAGGCAGTCCTGAATTGAAAGCAAAGTCCATCACGGTAGAGAAGCGCGATGCAGGCATTGCCTGGGGGGCTGTCTACGCCCAGTATTTGTCACCCATCTCCGATGTGAAGCAGCAGGGCGGTGAGCTGAATGTAGAAAAGAAACTGTATGTAGAGCGCGTTGCTGCCAACGGACAGAAGTCCTTGCAGCCGATAACCGATGCTGCACAGTTGTCGGTAGGCGATAAGGTTGTTTCGCGCCTGACCATCAGCTTGGATCGTGCCATGGACTTCGTTCAACTGAAAGACCAGCGCGGCGCATGCTTCGAACCCGTCGGCGCGCTTTCCGGCTACCGTTGGAGTAATGGCTTCGGCTATTATGTAGAGGTGGAAGATGCGGCAACCAACTTCTTCTTCGACCATCTGGGCAAGGGCGTATATATCCTGGAACACAGCTATCGCATTGCCCGCGGCGGAACCTACGAAACGGGCCTGGCCACTATTCAGTGTGCCTATGCGCCGGAGTATGCTTCGCATTCGGCATCCGAAAGGCTCACGGCGGAGTAATTCTTCCCAAAATCGTTAACATCTGTTGGCGATTGAGCTCTCGTGATGTCTTCATGTTAACATCCGTTGGTAATAGAGCTCCCGTGGCGCCTTCCCGTTAACTGCTGTTAGTAATTGAGCTCTCGTGGAGGTGAAATTGATGTCGGAAACCTCCACGGGAGCTCCGGTGGGGGTAAAATTGATGTCGGAAACCTCCGCGGGAGCTCCGGTGGAGGTAAAATTGATGTCGGAAACCTCCGCGGGAGCTCCGGTGGAGGTGAAATTGCTGTCGGACACCTCCGCGGGAACTCCGGTGCCCCCTGCCGACGTCTCGGTCGGCTCCGCCTGTGGCGCAGCCCCCTTCGGCGAATTATCATTTACTTCATTTCCGGACAGGTTATGAGCTAAATGGGAATTTAGCGGAGTATCTCAAATTCCTCCGCCTGAAAGGGGAGGTGCCCGTAGGGCGGAGGGGTCTTACATCCGCAGGGACTTATATATTGCAAAGTTACTCTCTGCTTATGCTAGACCCCCTCCCCCCTTCGGGGTACTCCCCCTTTCAGGCGGGAGAGTTTAGATAGTACTGCGAATCATTTCCCTCATCTCTGACAGGCTATGCCCTAAATTATCATTTATAGATTAGTTGGTACTCTCACCGAAAACCCCTATTTTTGTGCATCCTAATTTAGAAACAGAATAAATGAAACGTATCTTTATCACCCTATACGCCCTTGTCGCAGTGGTTTCGGCTCTCGTAGCACAGCCACGCTTCACCTCCAACACCGAGATGTACAGCTTCGGGCAGATTGAATGGAAACACCCCTCTACCGTGCAATACACCATCACCAACACCGGCGACCAACCCCTGGTGCTGACCGAAGTAGAGCCCGACTGCGCCTGCTCCGTAGCCCAATGGACCAAGACTCCCATCGCCCCGGGTGCCAAAGGTACCGTCAGCGTCACTTTCGATGCCAAGGCACTGGGACATTTCCAGAAATCTGTCGCCATCTACACCAACGCCCAGCCCCATCTCGTTTATCTGAAGTTCAACGGTGAGGTGGTGCAGGAAATTAAAGACTTCAGCAAGACTCATCCTTACCTCATCGGACAGATACGCCTCGACCGGAACAGCCTCGACTTCCCCGACATGCAGCACGGCGAACAGCCCGTCATCCATATCGGCGTTGTCAACCTCTCCGATCGTCCCTACGAGCCCGTCCTCATGCATCTGCCCCCCTACCTGCAAATGGAAGTCAAGCCCAACGTTCTGCAGAAAGGCGAGCGCGGTGTCATCACCCTCACCCTGAACTCCGAGAAGCTGACCGACCTGGGATTGACCCAAGCCTCCGTCTACCTGGCACGCTTTGCCGGCGACAAAGTAGGCGATGAAAACGAAATACCCGTTTCCGCCATCCTCTTGCCCGACTTCTCGGGAATGACCGCGACGGAAAAAGCCAACGCTCCTGCCATCCAGCTGTCCGCCACCAATATCGATATGAGTCCGATACTGGCCAAGAAATCGAAGGCACGCCAAGACATTACTATCACCAACACCGGACGCTCTCCTTTGCAGATCAGCAAGCTCCAGGTGTTCCATCCAGCCGTGGGAGCCAACCTCAAGAAGAGCATCCTGCAACCCGGCGAAAGCACCCGTCTGCGCGTCACGGTGGATAAGAAGAGCATCGGCAAGAAGCGCCGCCATCTGCGTCTGTTGATCATTACCAACGACCCGATGCAACCCAAAGTAGAGATAAACATCAAAGCAGAATAAACCATGGAACATCCCGAAAATAACGAAGCCTACAAAGGCTTGGTTGTCAATGCAGGCATTGAGCAACCGTCGTCTGTCAACCCCTATCTGAAGCGTAGCAAGAAGCGCGAACTCTCCGTAGCCGACTATGTGGAAGGTATTGTGAAGGGCGATGTCACGGTGCTGAGTCGCGCCGTCACGCTGGTAGAAAGCGTAAAGCAGGATCACCAGGCCATAGCGCAGGAGGTGATAGAAAAGTGTCTGCCCTATTCGGGCAACTCCATCCGTATCGGCATCAGTGGTGTGCCGGGCGCAGGCAAGAGTACCTCTATCGACGTATTCGGCCTGCACGTGCTCGAGAAATACGACGGCAAACTTGCCGTCCTCGCCATCGACCCCAGTAGCGAACGCAGCAAGGGTAGCATACTGGGCGACAAGACCCGTATGGAGAAACTTTCCGTCCATCCCAAATCATTCATTCGTCCCAGCCCCTCGGCCGGTTCATTGGGTGGCGTGGCACGCAAGACGCGCGAAACGATTGTGCTTTGCGAAGCTGCCGGATTCGATAAGATATTCGTCGAGACCGTAGGCGTAGGCCAGAGCGAGACTGCCGTGCACTCCATGGTAGACTTCTTCCTGTTGATTCAGCTTGCCGGCACGGGCGACGAACTGCAAGGCATCAAGCGCGGCATCATGGAAATGGCCGACGGCATCGTCATCAACAAAGCCGACGGCGACAACCTGGAACGTGCCAAGCTGGCCGCCTCTCAGTTCCGCAACGCCCTGCACCTCTTCCCCGCTCCCGAAAGCGGCTGGACCCCGCAGGTACTTACCTATTCCGGTTTCTACAACCTCGGCGTGAAGGAAGTTTGGGACATGGTGTACAAGTACATCGACTTTGTAAAAGAGAACGGCTACTTCGAATACCGCCGTAACGAGCAAAGCAAATACTGGATGTACGAAACCATCAACGAGCAGCTTCGCGACAGCTTCTACCACAATCCTGCCATCGAAGCCATGCTGGCCGATAAAGAAAACCAGGTACTGCAAGGCAATCTCACCTCGTTCGTAGCAGCCAAGAAATTGCTGGATACTTATTTTGCAGAACTGAAGAAATAAATGGGAATTTAGGGAGTATCTCAAATTCCTCCGCCTGAAAGGGGAGGTGCCCGTAGGGCGGAGGGGT
>ERZ791737.1331-NODE-1331-length-12154-cov-2.359699_pt1 | contig 12154 bp, 12 predicted proteins | sample MGYA00510042_ERZ791737 | MGnify/ENA primary metagenome ERZ791737 (study PRJEB30046, sample SAMN00791965) | human gut metagenome | study: EMG produced TPA metagenomics assembly of the A metagenome-wide association study of gut microbiota in type 2... | reverse complement strand
CGCAAACAGCTGTCAGCTGCATCGTCCGAACACAATACCCATATTTTGCGCAGCGCTATGCCGGGATTACCGGTTTCGGACCTATATTGGTATTGCTCTTAAATTTTTATTTCCCTACAGAATCAAACTCTTTGCAGATCTCCTCTGACGGAGCCTTCGTTGCCAGAGATACGATTACAATTGCCAGTGCGGATACTACGAATGCCGGAAGCAGTTCATAGATATTCCAGGTGCCGCCCATCGGGCGTACCAGGTATTTCCACACGAAAACCATCACGCCGCCTGCTACCATTCCGGCCAGAGCGCCCTGTAAGTTGGTGCGCTTCCAGAATAGGGAGAAGAGTACCAGCGGGCCAAATGCTGAGCCGAAACCTGCCCACGCGAAGGATACGATGTAGAATACGGAGCTGTCGGGATTCCATGCCAGGAAGATGCCGACAATAGCAATGGTGACAACGGTGAGGCGGGCTGCCATCATGGAAGCGGCGGTGCTCATCTTGATCTTTAAGAAATCCTGCAGCAGGTTCTGGGAGACACCGGAGGCTGCGGTTAACAGCTGGGAGTCCGCGGTGGACATGGTGCACGCCAGGATACCGGCCAGAACCACGCCTGCTACTGAGGAAAGCAGGAAATTGTGCTGTCCCAACAGATGCGCGAACTGGATGATGACGGTTTCAGATTCAGAACTCTGGCTGAAAAGCGGGATCGCTCCAGCTACGGAAGCTGCGTAGCCAATGATACCGATTAAGATAGCCACGCACATGGAAATCAGCACCCATACGGTTGCAATCCGGCGGGAAAGGGTAAGCTTTTTCTCATCCTCGATTGCCATGAAACGGAGCAGGATGTGCGGCATGCCGAAATATCCAAGGCCCCATGCCAGGGTAGATACGATGGTCAGCAGGCTGTACGGAGCAGCTGTTCCGGTTGCGCGGTCGTGAATGTGGTTCATGGAAAGGTAACCTGCCAGGGAGGTTGCGTTGCTTACGACTTCATCCCAGCCGCCTGCCATGTGGATACCGTAGAATACGATCACGATCAGGGAAATGGTCATAACGATACTCTGAATCAGGTCAGTAGTAGATACCGCCATAAAGCCGCCCATAACGGTGTAACCGACAATAACGATAGCGCCCACAATCATTGCAACGTGATAATCCACTCCGAACAGGCTGGAGAACAGGGTTCCGATAGCCTTAAATCCGGACGCGGTGTACGGGATAAAGAAAATCAGGATGATGATGGCAGAGATGCACATCAGGATGTTCTTCTGATCATGAAATCTTCTGGAGAAGAAATCCGGAATAGTGATGGCATTGCAGACAACGGAATAGCGGCGAAGCCGCTGTGCCACAATCAGCCAGTTTAAGAAAGTACCGATGCCAAGACCGATGGCGGTCCAGCCTGCGTCTGCGATACCGGAGAGATAAGCCACGCCCGGCAGTCCCATTAAGAGCCAGCTGCTCATGTCGGATGCTTCCGCGCTCATGGCAGTTACAAGCGGTCCCAGTTTCCGACCGCCTAAGTAGAAATCGTCAGCGGAATCACCGCTGCCCTGTTTGCTGAAATAGAATCCAACGTAAACCATTGCTACAAGATAGATCACAATAGCTGCCAGGATTCCGATCTGTCCTGATACCATAGATTTTTCCTCCTCATTCCCATGCTGGTTTTTAGCACCAGCTGTATGATGTGCTCGATTATAGCATGGATTAAAATAGACTACAATACAGAATAAAGTATAGAATTAATACTGTACGATTAATGGAAAATTGTTTAGAAATACTATATTTTATAAGAAAAATAAACTAGACGATAAAAGAAAATAAAATACATACAAAAATTATATTTTTCAGAGGCTGATGTTCTGCGCGGCAAAAAAGCAGCTTCCGGCCGGTTAAGGCTGAAAGCTGCTTAAGAATCCAGGCATTACTTTTGCGGCATATTCCACTAAGGAGTATTCTCCCGAGCAGAGGCACCAGTCATAAAGCAGGGCCCGCTCACACAGGGCATAGAGCTTCACCATCTCGTTGACATTGGAACGGATGCTGAGCTGTCCGTCTGCCTGTCCTTTGGCAATGATCTTTCGCAGGAGCTTATAGTAGATCCGGTTGTGGTCCAGCAGATGCTTTTCTCCACTGGTGGTAAGCTGGGTGGAATACAGTCTTGCCAGAAGATCCAGGGAGATGCTGTTCTCGATCATGCGGAACAGTTCCTGGTTTAAAAAGAGAAGCTGGTCCATGGCATTCATATCTGGTGACAGCTCCTGAATCAGTTCTTCGTATTTTTCGTCAAACAGGGAGCTTAAGGTGGAAAGGAGCGCGTCCTTACCGTCAAAGTAGTGATAAAAGGACCCCTTGGAGGTGCCGGACAGATCGATGATCTCCTCTACCGTGGTGTCCTCATAACCCTGCTCATAGAAGAGCTTCCATGCGGCACTTACAATCTTTCCGCGGGTATTGCGTGCGTTTTTCTTTGCCATAATGTCCTCCTGCTTTTTTCTGTTCTGTTGTTTTGGCGCTTTCCGGGCAGCCGCGTTATTTCCGCCATTTTCGGCTCTTGATTCGCCAGATGCACAGCAGCATGCGGATGAAGCAGTCTGCGGCAATGGCCAGCCATACGCCTGTCACGCCCAGTGCCAGTGGGTGGATCGCCAGCCATACCAGGCCGATCCGCAGTCCCCACATACCGATGATGCTCACCAGAAGGGAGAAACGCACATCGCCGGAGCCGCGGCTGATGCCGCCTGCGATGACGGTAAAGCTGAAGAAGATTTCCGTGGCTGCCGCAATAAACAGCGTTTTGCTGCCCAGGGCAATGACCTCAGGCTCCCGGCTGAACAGGCTGATGATGGGCCTCGAAAAAATGGCAACCGGCACGCAGGCCGCGATAATAACGGCAGAACCGATCCAGCAGATGCGGAAGGCGAACCGGTCCGCCAGATCCCTGCGTCCGGCACCAAGCGCCTGTCCCACCAGCGCGGTAGCTGTGTAGGCGAAGCCGTAGGCGGGCAGATAAAGCAGTCCCTCGGTCTGATTGGTCAGATAGTGCGCTGCCAGGGAAATGGTTCCAAGCCCGGAGATCATGGCTGTTAAGGCTACCTGTCCGGAGGTCAGGGTCAGACGTTCCAGAAGAACCGGAATGCTGATATGCCAGAGCTGACCGAGTACTTGCCGTTCTACATGGTAATCTGTATGGAACGGATTCAGCCGGATCGGTGTTTTGGCAGTTGTCAGGAACACCAGCAGAATGACCAGCAGAAGCATCTGGGAGAGCATGGTGGAGCAGGCCGCTCCCGCCACACCAAGCCCGGCGCCCCAGATGGAAATGGTGTGGGAGCCGATGGTCAGGCTTCGTACCGGATAGATCAGGAAAAAGTTTCCGACAATGTTGGCTGCGTTAGAGGTCAGATTGGCAGCCAGCGGGATCCGCGTGTTTCCGGCAGAACGGAAAATTGCGGAGAGTACTACCGAGAGTGTCTGGGCCGTGAGGCCGTAGCCGATGATTTGCATGTAGCGCTGTGCCTGGGGAATGACCTCCGGAGCAGCACCAAGCCAGATGGGGAGCGGATGGCAGATGAGCTCCACGCCAAGAGCCAGCAAAAGACCAAGCACGGCTGCGCACACAAGTCCCTGGGCCGTGATCCGGCGGGAACGAGCATCATCGCCGGAGCCCACTGCATGGGAGATCAGATAGGAAAAGCCCACGCTTAAGGAGGTGATAAAGCCATTGATGAGCCAGATGCTGGAAATGTTGACAGCCACTGCGGCAGTGGCAGAAGCACCGATGGAGCCTACCATGGCGGTGTCTGCCAGGGAAGCCATACAGATCAGAAACTGCTCCAGGATTGCGGGCCAGGCCAGCTTCAGGATGGTACGGTTTAAGTGGCTCTGTGCCTGGTCAGAGAGAATATCCGGCGCCTGTTTATTCATGATCCGGTACCTGGAAACCGTTTTCTTTTAATACCCAGGATGCAACGGCACGGTTGGTATCCAGCCAGGCACCGTGGGATTTCATGTAGCCGATCAGGCGGCTGAGCATTTGCACGCGGCTGGCCCGGCCTACAAACTGCGGATGCAGCACAAAATTGATCATGCGGCCCTCTGCAGCCAGGGAATCAAATTCCTCCTTCCAGATCTCAAACATCTCATCCGGGGATTTGAGTCCGTAGCGCTCCGGGGCAGCATCGGTATAAAAGTCGTAGGCGGTATCATCGAAAATGGAATCCTTCGGAAGCTCCACCAGAGGAACGGTCTTACCGTCGATCTGATGAAGAAACGGGCCGTCACTGTCGCGCCAGTTGCTGCTGTAAATATAGCCGTGCTCCAAAAACAGGCGCAGGCTGTAGTCATGGATAACGCCGCCCGGTGCCCGGTGTCCGGCAATCTTCTGCCCGGTCAGATCGTAGATGATCTTCTCACTGCGGTGCATGGTGGCATCTTCCTGCTCATAGGTAGTTTTTGTGGATTCCTCATGCAGATAGCCATGAAAGCCGATGTCGTGTCCTCTGCGTGCAATCTCCCTCACGACCTCTGGGTAATGCTCAGCAACTACACCGGGAATGAAAAAGGTTGCCTTTACCTGGTGGCTGTCCAGCATGTCGAGGATGCGCGGCACACCCTGTTTGGGGCCGTAGGCGCCGCGGGAAAGGTTTGTCATATGGGCAGTACTGCCGTCACCGTGCGTGGTCCACATCGTTTCTGCGTCCAGGTCAAATGCCATCATCACGGCAATCCGTTTGTTGTCAGGCCAGTTCATCATGCTCTGTTTCCTCCGTTCTGCTTCTGTACATAACGCGCTACATCCTCGCAGGTGGTGATCCATGCGCCGTGATTCTGCATATAGGCAATGAATTCGCCCACCATGCCGATGCGGCTCGCGCGGCCGATCATCTGCGGATGCAGCTTTAAGATGAAGATCTTGTTGCCCTCCAGGGCCAGACCGTCAAATTCCTGCTTCCAGTTGCCTAAGACCTCCCGGTTCGGGTACATACAGCGGACAGCAGGATCGCTGAAGGTGAAATAGTAATAGGTAAAGTCATCCATGGTGATATCGTTCGGGAGCTCTACCAGAGGCAGCTTCTTTTGATCCTTTTCCCAGAGATAAGCCCAGTCACAGTCCTTCATGGAAGAGCTGTACAGATAGCCCCGCTCTGTCAGAAGCTCCGGCATAAAATCCTGGAGCACGCTTTCCGGTGCCCGGTGTCCTACCGGCTTTTTTCCGGTGATCTCTGCGAGCAGCGCTTCACTTTTATCTAGGATTTTTATCATTTCGTCCCGGGAAAGCTCCGGATCGGATTCATGCCGGTAGCCGTGGCAGGCTAGCTCATGGCCGCGCCGGTGAATTTCCTCTACGGTGTCCAGGTAGGTCTCGATCACAGCACCCGGCACAAAAAAGGTAGATTTGATGTTCATGGTATCTAACATATTGAGGCATCTGGCCAGTCCCTCATGAGGGCCGTACTGACCTCGTGAAAAATCGGTAAAGCCAATGGTTGTCCCCTTGCTTTTGGCGCGGGATATCCGTAAAAATTCAGCGTCATAATCAAATGTAACCATCACGGCAATACGTTTGCCGTCTGGCCAGGAAAACGCTGGTCCGTTTGTTTTTCCATCTGCAATGTACATAAAATGCTCCTTTCGCGGTCTGAAAACTCTCTCTTAACATAAGAAGAGTTTCCCTTTCGTAGTTCGATTATAAGCATGGGAAAGATCAATGTCAACCGCCCTGTCGGGTATAACCGCGCGGCCCTGTTCTTATAAATATTTCGTATGGAAATTTATGAATAATATTCACCGGTTTAGTTGAAATGGGGAAATAAAAGTGATATAATCAGCCGGAATGTTTATTTTTATGCACAATTATACACATGAGGAGGAATGAAATTATGAAAAAACATATTCTTTTCGCAGCCGGTGCAATGCTGGCAGCTGTGCTTATGACCGGATGCGGCAGCAAGCCGGCAGAAACCACCGCGGCCGCAACAGCTGCTGAGACAGAGAGCACTGCAGCAGAGACAACACAAGCAGCAGGCAGCGAAGCAGAGAGCAGTGAGGCTGAGGTATCTGCAGATAATCCGTTTGCAGGCAAGACCGTGAAGGTTGGCTGTTCCGCAACCTTTGTTCCGTTTGAATCCATTGAGATGGCAGCAGACGGAAGCAAGACCTATGTTGGCATGAATATTGATATTGTTAAGGCAATCGTTGAGAAAAACGGCGGTAGCGTTGAGTTTGTAGATATGCCGTTTAAGAGCCTGATGGCAGCAATCCAGGCCGACCAGATTGATTTCTGCAGCGGCGGCATGGCACCGACCGAGGAGCGTGAGAAGACTCTGGATTTCTCCGAGATCTTTTTCTATCCGAGAAATGCGATCGTTTACCGCGCAGAGGATGATTACCCGGATCTGGATTCCCTTCAGGGCAAGACCGTAGCATATGTATTTGGTACCAACTATCAGCAGGTAGCTGAGAGTATCCCGGATGTAAACGCAGTTGGTATTCAGGGAAGCCCGGCCTGCATCGAGGAAGTAAAGAGTAAACGTGCAGATGCCTGCATCATTGATGGCGCCGGCGCAAGCGAATTCCTGAAGAACAACGATACGTTAAAGATGAGCCTTCTGGACAAGACCGATGACTGCTTTGCAATCGGCTTCCCGAAGGAGTCTCCGTACTATGAGACTTTCAACAACACTCTGAAAGAGATGATGGATGACGGCGAGTTAAACAAGATCATCGCGGAGCACTTAAGCGAGCAGTTCATCCTGGACTAATTTTGAAAAGAAAGGAAATCATATGAAGCTTGATTTTAGCAGTGTCTGGCAGTATTGGCCGTTCTTATACCATGGTGCAGTGACTACTTTAAAAATAACAGCCATGGCGGCGGTACTTGGATTTATACTGGGTGTGCTTCTGTCGTTGATTAAGATCAGCAAATGTAAGCCCCTTGTCTGGTTTGGTAACTTTTACACCTCGATCTTCCGTGGTACCCCGCTTCTGGTACAGCTCTGTATCGTGCATTTTGGCCTTCCGCAGTTAACCGGTATGACCCTTACCACGATGCAGTCCGGTGTGCTGACCTTCTCACTGAACTCAGCTGCATATATTTCCGAGATTTTCCGTGGCGGAATCAATGCCATTGACCGCGGACAGTATGAGGCTGCCATGTCCCTGGGTGTGGGTTATCGGGACATGATGAAGGATATCATCCTTCCGCAGGCAGTCAAGCATATCCTGCCGAGCCTGGTAAATGAGGCAATTTCCCTGTTAAAAGAGTCTTCCATCCTTTCCTATATCGGAGCGGTGGAACTGCTTCGTGCAGCAGACCAGATCACGGTACTGACCTTCCGGTTCTTTGAGCCGTATCTGGTGATCGCATTGATCTATTATGTTTTTGTCATGCTGCTGTCTATGGTAGCCAGTCGTGTAGAAAGGTGGGTGAACCGAAGTGATCGAGTTTCATGATGTCCATAAGAGCTTTGGCTCTCTTGAGGTGTTAAAAGGAATCAACTTAAAGATTGAAAAGAGCCAGGTTGTCACCCTGATCGGTCCTTCCGGTTCCGGTAAATCCACGATCCTGCGGTGCATGAACCTGCTGGAGCGGCCAACCAGCGGCCAGGTGCTCATTGAAGGCCAGGATATTACGGCACCGAAGACCGACATCCAGAAGATTCGCAAGGATATCGGCATGGTGTTCCAGCATTTCAATCTGTTTCCGCATATGACGGTCATGGAAAACATGGTCTATGCGCCGATCCGGGTCAACAGGATGCCGAAGGATCAGGCAAAGGAAAAGGCTCTGGAGCTTTTAAAGCTGGTCGGCCTGACCGAGAAGGCAGACGTGTATCCGGGTAAGCTTTCCGGCGGACAGAAGCAGCGTATTGCCATTGCGCGGGCGCTGGCCATGGAGCCGAAGATCATGCTGTTCGATGAGCCGACCAGCGCACTGGATCCGGAGATGGTAAAAGAGGTTCTGGAGGTAATCAAGGGCCTGGCCCACACCGGGATCACCATGGCGCTTGTTACCCATGAAATGGGCTTTGCAAGGGAAGTCTCCGACCGCATCTGCTTCATCGATAACGGGCAGATCGTGGAGGACTCCAACCCGGCCGAATTCTTTTCAAACCCGAAGAGCGAGCGCGCACAGAACTTCCTCGAGAAGGTGCTGTAGATCATATTGCAGAATGCCGGACGGCAGTGCGTACAAAAATACGTACTGCCGTTTTTGCATAAAAGATTTGACATTCCTGCCGCGACAGGATATAGTATCTTAATACATTGCTGTTTTCCGGCCGGGCAGACTGCAATGGATAAAAAGAAAAAAGGCAGGGATGTTATGACTGTTTACCAGGAATTACAGTTAAGCTCCGCAGGATCGAAGAATCTGATCCGGCGGTCAGAAAATAAAGAAGAAAAAAAGCGTCATATTTTTATTTATAACGCGAAGGTGTATCTTGTGGTAGCGTTCTGCTTTGCGGTGGTGACCGCCTTCAGCCTGCTGTTTGGTTCAGCCAACAGCATCGCAGGCGTGGTGGTGCTTCTGGCTCTTCTGGTGCTGCGTCAGGCAGATTTCGGAATCCGCACGTCGCACGGACTCATCTGTATCGGATTGATCTTCGGCGTGCTGATCGCAGGTCCGCGCCTCTCCAATATGCTGCCACCGGGATATGCGTTTTTTACAAACTGCATCTTCATCATGATTCTGATGGTGCTGGGCTGCCACAATGTGATCATGTCGAATCATTCTACATTCGTTCTGAGCTATCTGCTGCTTCAGGGCTACGATGTCAGCGGAGCCGATTATGAAAAACGTATCGTGGGACTGCTTTTGGGAATGGTCGTCTGCATGGCTGTATTTTATAAAAATCAGAGACTGCGTCCGTACCGCAGAAGCTTTCTGGATCTGTTCCGGGAATTCCATTTCCGTTCGGCAAGAAACTGGTGGTATATCCGTATGACGCTGACGGTCTCCACGGCACTTCTCATCATGAATCTTCTGGGAATTTCCAGAGCCATGTGGGCCGGAATTGCCTGCATGTCCGTGTGCCTGCCATTTTCCGGGGATATGCAGCCAAGGGCGAAAACCCGTGGCTTATACAATGTTCTGGGCTGTGCGGTATTCGCTATTTTATATTTTCTGCTGCCCCAGTCCCTGCATCCATATCTGGGCATTTTGGGCGGAATTGGTGTCGGTTATTCTGCCGGATACGCATGGCAGACGGTGTTTAATACCTTCGGGGCTCTTTATATTGCGTCCGGGGCCTTTGGACTAGTGGGAGCCATTGCATTAAGAATCGGGACCAATGTGGGAGCAGCAGCTTATACCATGCTGTTAGATCAGATCTTAAACCGGCTGTTTGGCCGCGAAATGAAAAGGAGAGAAGGCTATGTTTGAGAGAGTCGAGTATACCGTAGCAAGAATTGACGGAGATTACGCATACTTACAGCGGGTGGACGATCCGTCCGCAGAAGAAAAATGCGTGGCAAGAGCGCTGCTTCCGGCAGAGATCAGCGAAGGCTGCCGTGTAGCGTATGAGATGGAATACAGTATGGCATAAAAGTGAATAAACGGTATAACCCCTCAGAGTTCTTCATAGACTGTAAAAAAGAATTCTGAGGGGTTTTCTTTTGAAGGATTATATCGAAGAGCGGGCTGTTGCCATTGCCAATTACATCATAGACCACAATGCCACGGTACGGCAGACGGCGAAGAAATTTGGGATAAGCAAGAGCACGGTCCACAAGGACGTCACGGACCGGCTGGAGTACATAAATCCGGCGCTGGCAGCCCGGGCCAGGATCGTGCTGAACATCAACAAATCCGAGCGCCATATCCGCGGCGGCATGGCCACCCGGGAGAAATATCAGCACCGCGTTGCTATCTGCAGCCGGGAGGAGGAATCGAGATAACAAAAATGAGCGGCGTGTTCAGTCATGCCGCTCATTTTCGTTGTCCCAGGTTTCGCAGAACCGTGCCGCAAAGGAAGGTTCTTCTCCTGCCGCGTAAAGATGGGAAATATCCCCAAAGGCGTTGGCCCTAAAGCTTGCGATGCCCTGCCGCCGTTCTTCGGTATAGATGGTGGTGACGGAGGATGGTGCCGCGCACAGGCCGTGCCACAGCGGCATCGGGGAAACGTGCAGCAGGTGGCTTAACAGCACACATTCCACGCCGAAGTGGCAGAACAGCACGATGGTATCGCGGTTTGGTCGGACAGCCCGGTAGTACAGGCCTTCGCGTTCATAGCCGTGAAATGCCAGAAGCCGGTCAAATTCTTTGGTAACCCACTTGTATTCCTGCTCTGCATTCACAGAACGCATGGCATCCGTGTGATACCATTCCTCCGGGTCATAGTAGCGGAGTTCTTTTGTCCAGATTTCCGGCAGCCAGTCCCAGATGCTGGTGCTGCGGTCCATGCCGGGCTTTACAATGCGGGGAGAAAACTCCCGGAGCCATTCCTTTGTCTCAGCAGTGCGCCCCAGCTTCTTTAAAGTCAGGGATGCGGTATCCTTCGCCCGCCCCAGCGGCGAAACATAGTAGGCATCTGCCGGAGTTTTTACAAGCCGTTCAGAAAGCAGTTCCGCTTCCTTCCAGCCGGTGGGAGTCAGGGAGTCAATGGAGTAGTCCGGGTCAGCGTGTCTTACGATTACAAGTTTCATGAAGAGTTCCTTTCATGCTTTATCCAAGCTTTACTTTACATTCTTTCTTATAGCAGGCAATGCCGTATTTGATGATGGTTTTCATGCCGTCTTCTTCCAGGCTGGCGGCATATTGCTGGTCTTCAATCTGTGCAAGTGCTTTATCGCAGGCAGCATCCAGATTTCTGTCATCTGCATATTTCAGTTCAATCACGATGCCAATGCGGTTTTCTGGTATTTTGATCAGAATATCACTGTAACCGATTCCGGATTCTGCATTGGATTTTATGATCCAGTTTTCTTTAAAGCGGAGCAGGCCCAGAAGAATTCCATGATAAAAGTTTTCCTTTTTCTCTTTCGTGGCATTGTCGCGGACACTGATCATATTCCAGAGATAGTCATCAAACAGCGTTTCAATCACGGCAGCATTCCTTTCAGGAAATGCGCTGCAGAAGGTGGAAATGGTTTCTTTATTGGCTCTGGATGTTTCCTTAAACCAGATGCGGATCTGATCGATAAACAGTCTCCGGATTTCCTGGTTGGGAATCATGAGCTGGTATGGATTGTCACGGATTCCGCTTTTGGTTGTCAGATATCCGGTAGTGAAAAGTACACTCCACAGATTTTCAATGCTCTGATCCAGTTCATTGTAAGTCAGTTCCTGGTGAATGTCTTTGGAAATGGATTTCCCGGCAATCAGGTCTTCCATTTCGTTTCGGGTCTGTGCGCCAGCCATGTCAATAAATCTGCGCACAATGGCATTGCCGCTGGTGTTCAGCCAGTAGTTCTGCGGCGGGAGTGCGGGATCACTCAGGTGATCTGCACAATAATTGATGACATCCCATGGGCAGTACACATCCATATTTCCAAAATGATAGCCGTCATACCAGGTCCGGACTGTTTCATAATTTGATTCCAGGCCATAGTAATGAAGCAGTTTTTTTACATCGGAATCGGTAAAACCAAAATATTCATCAAAAGCGGTGCTGGTGATGGAGTAAATCTTAAAATTGTTGAGTCCAGTAAATACGCTCTCTTTTGTGATGCGAAGACATCCGGTCAGCACAGCAAATTTCAGGCTGTTGTTTGTTTTCAATGCATTTCCAAGCATGGTGCGGATCAGGGAAATCATTTCGTTGTAGTAACCATGCTGAAAGGCTTTATCGAGTGGAACATCATATTCATCAATGAGAATGATGACTTCCTTCTGGAAATGTTTGGCAAGGAGCAGGGATATATTGCGCAGGGCAGCAGGAAGGGCTTCATTTGGCATGGAAAAAATACCATTTTCTACCTGTACATAGCCGCGGTAAAGGTCCTTTTCCGTGTCTGTCAGATTTGTACTTTCAGCCAGAAATGGAAATCTGGCCGCTTCCATGCCGATGATATCTTTCATGGCAGCAACAGCGTCTGCGTATGTCTGCCCGTCGACGCCCTTCAGTGTTATGGAAATGACAGGAAACTGCCCCATATAGGCATCACACAGCGCAGTGTTTTGGAAAATATCCAGACCGTCAAAGAGC
>ERZ791737.1326-NODE-1326-length-12181-cov-17.903596_pt1 | contig 12181 bp, 11 predicted proteins | sample MGYA00510042_ERZ791737 | MGnify/ENA primary metagenome ERZ791737 (study PRJEB30046, sample SAMN00791965) | human gut metagenome | study: EMG produced TPA metagenomics assembly of the A metagenome-wide association study of gut microbiota in type 2... | reverse complement strand
GTATTTTCCTATATTTTCCATGTATTCGCTGGGATTTTATAATCTATTAGTCGGGGTTAATAGTTTCTGGAGTTTCACTCTCTTATCGTAGAATTTATTAACTTTATTAACAACAAGTGATTTTAACCCTTTGCATGCTTGCCTAAATTCAACTTACATTTTCAATAATCCTAATTTCATTATCGCTCAAACCATACAACCCATAAACCAACTTGTCAATCTCTCCATCCAACGCTCTAACCTGCCTCTCTAAAATCTCTTTAGTATTAGGATTACTTTCTCCAACCAACTTCTTATTAATCGCGATTATACTATCTACAAGTTTAACTAATTTATCGTGGACTTCTTTATCCGACTTTTTTGTCAAATCTACTGAAGGCATAGGAATTCTTGAAGTTACAGGATTATCAAAGTGCATTGTTCTAATCGCTAAACCAAAAATAAAAATATATACATACCAAGATATTAATTTAGAATTCAAAATTGCTAATATAAATTTAGTATCTAAATTACTAATATTTTCAAGTTGATTTACTGTGTTTAATAAAATATATTCGTCTTTATTATCTAATATACTTGAAGGCATAGCTATAATTTTTATATGTGGTGTAGGGTTCATTATATGAGCTACTATGTTCTGCACTAAAATATAATTATTTTTTATAAGACCTTTATCATTTACAATATATTTTTCTCCAACTACTCGCCGTAGGGGCACTCCGCACGCCATAGCTTTGAACTACAGAAGATGTAACAGTGTGCGGTTCATTATCTCATATTAGGCAAAAATTAGTCAAAACTAAATTTCTTTATACCATATTCTGTTAAATCTTCATCTGTAACAAAAACTACACTATATCTAGCTCTAGTAATAGCCACATATAATTTAGCTTTATATTCTGAATATTTATTTAATTTTTCTTTTTTTAGAAAATTAATAATTTCTTTAGTAGTAAAAATCATAACTCTGTCATATTCCAATCCTTTCACAGCTCCAAAATTCATAACTGGATATTTTATATTTATTATTTTATTAGCAGATGATTTCCTATTTCTTAATTGTATTATATTATTTGGATATAATTCTAAATATTTATCTACTTCCTTAGTTTTAATAGAATAAATTCCTTCATGTTCATCTGAATGTATAGAGCAAGACTGTACAATATCATAACTTGGATATAGTTGAGATGCAAAATAACATATTTCTTTATTATTTCTATAAGATTTATTTAAAGTAACAGTATCTATTTGACAATTATTTATACATTTATTTTTTATAAAATCATATATATTACTACTTACATAACTATCATTTTCTTTACGAGAATTTTTTCTACGAGTATTAGTCATATATACTCTTTGTCGTAAATCACCAACCATATATATATTAATATAACTATTAAATAATAACTCAATTAGATTTAAATCATGCCCTGATATATCTTGGACTTCATCTATAAAAATAGTATCAAAAATGTTTTCTAATCTATTAATTATTTTGTTTTTGGATATAGTATTACATTCAATAATAAATTCAGATAATGATATAGAATATATTTTATTAGTTTTTGTAAAATAGTGCTCTTTTTTATATTTATTAGTATTAAATGCTGGGTGTTTTTTATCATAATATTGTACAAAATCCAACCCTGTAACATCATTGACATCACTAAAAAAACACGTTATATATGGTTTTACTCCATGATTTATTAAAAATGAAAACCAAGTTTGAATTTTTATATTTTTAGGTATAGTACCATTAATTTCAAGAATCTTTTTTTTTATACTTATTTCGTTATTATCTGTATATGTTGTAATTAATATATTCTGATTTTTTAATTTTAATGCTTCATTTATTATATAAGTAGTCTTTCCACAACCTGCAGCAGCAAGAAATAACTTATTCACACTCATTTACAGCCTCTTTTATATACTCTGGATATTCTATTGCATCGTGGTATTCAAATATTTTTAAAGCACATTCTACTTTATTATTTAACATATAATTTAATAATGAAATATTATTTTTACAATTTGTTTTAAAAATTTTATTAAATAAATCTATATTGTTATATTTTAATAAATTTGGTTCTAGTGTATTAATATTAATAATATTATTTTTATTATTTTTATCATCAGATATTTTTATATCTAAATCATCAAAAGTATTTTCTTTTTTTTCGTAACATATTTTTATATTATTATTATTTTTATATTCTTTATATTTATTCTCTAATTGTTGCACATTTCCATCATTATCAGTAACTACTATCACTTTATTATTTAATTTTTCTGCTAATTCTAGATATCTTAAAAAAGATGTTCCAACAGATATTACATCTATCTCATCTTCTATAGGTAGTTTTCCATATTTATCTTTATATGCCCTTTGAAAAATTAATTCATCACTAGCACCTTCTACTAACACTGTTTTCTTTGACAATACTAATCTCAATGTATCATATCCAGAAACTTTTTCAAAAAAATTAAATGTCTTTTCTTGTAAATCAGTAAAATGAATACTATCTCCATCATTTATCATTATTATATTTTTTAATAACATTTTATTTGCTACAAAGCTACTATGTGTAGTTATAATAATCTGTTTATTTTTATTAGCTACATTATTTACATTATATTTTATCTTTTCTAATAGACTATTTAATTTAGAATGTGATAAATGACTCTCTGGTTCTTCTAATAAAATTAAACTAGCATCTTGTGCTTTATTATCTAATAATGCTAAATTAGTTTTTATATAACATTGTTCTCCTTTACCTATATATTGAAATGGTATATCATCAATATATGTAAGAAGTGTATTTTTCCAATCATTATGTAATAAATCTACTGACAATTTTAATTCTTTCTCAGAAATATTATATTTATCTTGAAATATTCTGTCATTTATATTTTTTATATTTTTATCATTAGAAAATGTATATTTCATTTCTCTATGTGCATTAAGAATTTGTATTTTTTCTTCATTACTGATAGATTTATCTATTATATATGATAAATAAATATCAGAACCATTCTTTGATTTATTAATAGATGAATCTATTAAAACGGATTTAATTGGAATTTTTTTACGTGTTAAATTATGTCTAGCAAAAGATTTTGTTTCTATTTTATAAAATTCTACAGGTAATACCTCTAATTCGTTACTATTGCAACTATATGAATCACAAAATTCTTTATATTCTTCCTGATAATCTTCATTAAATAATATTTTAAATTGTATGCCAAATTCATCAACCGATTTAATATTATTGTTTCCACGCATCTCTTTAAATTCTTTATCTTCATCTTTTCCAACTTCAAAATATAATTCTATAATAATTTCTGGTAACTCCATATAATTATAATTAAGATTTTTATTAGAATAATATTTTTTTACAACTTGCTTATTAAATATATATGGATTGATTTCATTTTTTAAATATTTTCCATCTAAAACACCTGTTAAAGCCAAATATATAGCCTCTAACAAAGTTGATTTCCCAGCTTCATTATTACCTACTATTATATTTATATCTTCATTTAAATTTAATTCAAAATCCTCAAAACATTTAAAATTTTGAATTTTCACTGTTTTAATATACATATATTTTCCTTAAAATTAATAACTCATTTTAATATTTACCTATAAAAATAACACAATTTATAGTTCCTTTTATTCATTAATAATACTCTTTTCCTCGTCATTTAAATTATAAATAGAAAATATCAAATTATCAAGTTGTTTTTCACAAGCTGAAATCTGCCTATTTATCATATTTAAAGAGTTAGGATTTTTTTCATTGATAAGCTTATTATTTAATTCAATTATATTTTTTACTAAAATAACAATTTTATCATGTTCTTTTCTTTGTATATCTAATAAAGGCATTGGTATTTTAGCCGTAATTACCGAATCAAAATGCATAGTCATTATAGCCTTACCGTATATAAACCTATAAGTATACCAAGATATTAATTTAGAATTTAATATTGCCAAAATATAGTAAATAGAAAAATTACTTTTATTAGATAATTGATTTATAGTATCCAATATAATATATTCATTTCTATTTATTAAATCCGAAGGTATTCCTCTAATAATTATTAACGGTTTAGGAATATCTGTATATGATATAATATTTTGCACTAATATAGAATTTGCTTCTATCGTTGCTTTATTGTCAACGACATCCTTTTGCAAAATATATTTTTTAGAATTATCAGGGAAATAATATCTTGATATATTTTTACCGCCTATAACTTTGTAATATTTATTTTTAGGTATTTCATCAGTCGATAACTTTTGATAACCTCCGCCTCTTCTATTTATTATAAAGTCATTTAAATAAATTTCTGATTTTCTCATTTTATAAGCGATATTTAATTCTTCATTAGAAACAGCATTTAAATAAAATCCAAATTCTCTAAATGTTTTTTTATCAATTTTGCCAACCGTTATAATATTATTTTCGTTTCTTTCGGAGGCTTTATAATTATTAATTTCAGAATTATTACAAAACATAATTATAACTTGTTCCAATTTAACTTCCTTCCAAACTTTACCGCAATCTACCAATTCCTGCAAATCGTTTATAATCAATTCTCTTGAGCTTTCCCAATTTGAAGCGTATATAAAAGATTTAGGAATTATAAAACCATTAACGCCTTTGTCTTTTAATAAATGTTTCGATAATCCTATAAATAATGCGGCGGTATTCGTATTGCGTAAATTATATTTTCTCTCCAAATAATCTCTTTCAATATCCATTAATTCTGCGCCGTAAGGAGGATTACCGATAACAATATCAAATCCGCCCGACTTAAAAATCGAAGAAAATTCCCTCTCCCAATCAAAGCAATTAATTTTATATTGCGTTTCAATGTCAATATTAAGACTATCGCCTCCGCTATAAAAATCGTTCCCAATTAAAGAGTTTCCGCATTTAATATTTTCGTCAAGTGAAGGCAAAGCCCTCTCGTTAAATAAACTTTGATTATTCATTATAGAGGCGGGCGTTTCGTTTTCCATACATTTCAAAAGAAGCGATAATTTTGTAACCTCAACGGCGTTCGAGTCAATGTCTACTCCGAAAATATTATTTATTAGTATTTGCTTTTTAACCCATAATGCAAGCTCTCCGTCTTCGGTAATCGCGTCTTCCTTCGAGCCGAGAAATTTTTTCTTTCCTTGTTTTGAATAATATTCTCTATGATAATTTAAAAGATATTTATAAGCGCCTATTAAAAAACTTCCGCTACCGCAAGCAGGGTCCACAATCTTTATATTTGCTATTTCTTTTGGCGTTTTTCCTTTAATTTTCTCTCCAACCGTATTCTCTACAATATAATCGACAATATACTCGGGCGTATAATAAACTCCTCCCGCCTTTCTAACTTAAGGTTTAAGTTCAATTTTCGCCTTACTATTTTTCCCAATCGTTATAGTCTTTCCCAAAAACTGCTCGTATGCATTTCCTATAATCTCAACCGATATTACCGAAAACTCATAAGGACTTTTTGGATAATATAAATCGTTAATTATCTCTTTAATTACTTTATTGTCGACTTCAATATTCTGCGTAATTTTATCTTTAGAAAAATCAAAAATTCCCGAATTATATTTTCCATCCGCTTTCTTAAATATCTCTACAATATTTTTATAATAATTATTTCTACAGCAAGCCTCCCGCAAATCTCCATAATTCTCAACTCCTCTATCTTCCGCTACTCTCAAAAATATTATTCTGTCAATTATATGTTGAACTGCAAAATTCAAATCTCTTAACGACAAACTATTTAACTTGCTTATATTTGAAGCCAATTTTGTTCTCAAATCGTCAAGCGAATTAAGAAAATCAATATCTACGCTTTCCGTTCCTTTCTTTGATTTTGTATCGACGTTATATTTTTCTAAAGAGCCTCTTAAAACATTTTCTTTTGCAAATGTGTCGTATAAAAAATCAAATCTATTTAAATAATCTTCATAATTTATATATTCGATTCTCGACATAGAGGCTTTATCGTTAGGCGAAGGCTTTTTAGAACAATCATAAATTGCAAACTCTTCAAAGTCGGTTAAAATGCTTACTGACAATTTTCCGCTCCAAGCGTATCTTCTTATTTGATAAGCCGCATCCGCATCTTCTTTTAAATTTCTGCTCGGCTTTTTAGCTTCCACAAAAAATACTCTATTTCCGCCAATTCTAAATGAATAATCGGGTGACTGGCGAATGCCCGCTGTAAGCGTAGTATCTCTACCCACTTTCAATTTATCTTCATGAATAACATCTCTATAGGTTTGAGAAAGTCCTTCTTTATTTGAAATATCCCATCCCAAATACTCGAAGAAAGGATTAATAAAATCCTGCCTCGTCAAAGTTTCGTTGTAATCGCTCGAATGAAACTGTTTATAATTAGATTTAAATTTTTCTACAAGCTCTTTAATTCCGTTATAAGCTTCTTCTTTATTTTTGCTATTTGCCGACATACTAACTCCTTTATTTTTATAAAATATAAAAACTATAATATCAATAGTATATCAAATTATAGTAAATTATTCAAGAAAGTATATTTTAAAAGTGAATGTTTTATATTAGCGTTTAATTAAATATTATTTTTCAACTTCTTTATTGATAAATTTTTAAATTAAAATATAATAAATAAAAAATAAATTTTGAAAATGAGGATTAAAAAATGAGCGTATATGATTATATCGTAAAAGATAATAACGGAAAAGATGTTAAATTAAGCAAATACGAAGGAAAAGTTTTATTGATAGTAAACACGGCGACAAAATGCGGATTTACAAAACAATATCCTGCCTTGCAAGAATTATACAAAAAATACAAGAAAGAAGGTTTTGAGATTTTAGATTTTCCTTGCAATCAATTTGGAGGACAGGCTAAAGAACCTATAGAGGAAATATTAAAAATCAGAGAAGAAAATTACGGAGTTAAATTTAAATTATTCGATAAAATAAAAGTCAACGGAAAAGAAGCCGAACCTTTATATCAATATTTAAAAAGCGAAAAACCTACAAAAGAAGGCGTAGAAAAAATTAGATGGAATTTCACAAAATTTTTAATAGACAGAAAAGGAAAAATTGCAGGAAGATTTGATTCGAGAGTAAAACCTGAAGAGCTTGACGAAACTATAGAAAAATTATTGAAGAAATAAGGCGAAAATATGAACGATATAAAAATAGAGATATGCGTTGACTCGGTAGAATCATGCATAAATGCCGAGAAAGGCGGAGCGGACAGAGTGGAACTTTGCGGTAATTTATTCGAGGGCGGAATTACTCCAAGTTTTGGAATTCTGGAACTTGCAAAAGAAAAAATAAATATTCCAATATACGCTATGGTTAGACCGAGAGGCGGAGATTTTCTTTATAGCGAAATCGAATTTGAAGTCATGAAAAGAGAAATTAAAACTTTAAAATCTCTCAATATAGACGGAATAGTTTTTGGCATTTTGACTAAAGACGGGAAAGTCGATAAAAAAAGATGTTCAGAATTGTTGGATATATGGGGAGAAGGTAAAGCGGTTTTTCACAGAGCTTTAGATGTTTCGAGAAATTTATTTGAGTCTGTTGAAGATATTATTTCAATAGGCGGTTTTGAAAGAATATTGACTTCTGGCGGAGAGGCAAATGTTATGAGCGGTATAATCAATTTAAAAGAAATGATAAAAAGATATAACGATAAAATAACCGTAATGCCAGGCGGAGGAATAAACATTGATAATATAAAATATATAAAAGAAACCACGCAGGCGAAAGAATATCACATGGCAGCAAATAAAAATTTTGATAGTTCGATGGAATATAGAAACGAAAATGTGTTTATGGGCGGAGCTTTAAGACTTCCAGAATTTAGCGTAAAAATCACGGACGAAAATAAAGTTAAAGAAATAATTTCTAAAATTTAAAATATGAATAGAAAAAAAGAATTTACGGAAGCTTTAAAATATTCTTTTCCTATAACCGTTCCCGTTTTAATAGGTTATTTATTTTTGTCTATCGCTTACGGAATCTTAATGAAAGCTAAAGGATTCGAGACTTGGCTTGCGCTTTTTATGAGTTTATTTGCATATTGCGGAAGCATGCAATATATCGCTGCAAATTATTTATTTTTAGCTCCGTTTAATCCGATTTACGCTTTTATATTAACTTTAACAGTAAATTCAAGAATGAGTTTTGAGGGAATATCTATGGTTAGCAAATATAAAAATACTGGAATATTGAAACCTTTTTTAATATTTTTTATGACGGATGAAACTTTTTCAATTTTATATAGCGCGAAAATTCCAGAAAATATAAACAGAAAATATTTTTTATTCTTCGTTTCTTTTTTGGATTATTTTTATTGGTTTATAGGAACTTTAATTGGTTGTATGCTTGGAGAGTTTATAAGATTTAATACTAAAGGTTTGGATTTTGTTTTAACGGCATTATTTATAGTTATATTCACGGAACAATGGCTTGAAAATAAAGGGAGAAAAGCTTCAATAATAGGTTTAATATGTTCAGCGCCTATATTAATATTTAAAACGAATACTTTTATAATTCTTGCTATGATTTTAATATTTGCGATTATAACAATAATTTATAACATAGAAAAATATAATAAATTACGAGAGAAAAATGAATAATAAAGAATTATTGATAACGGCTCTTATAATAGTTTTTGCTACGGCAATAATAAGATTTTTACCTTTTATAATAATAAGAAAATCGATAGCCGAAAGAAAATATATAAAATTTTTAGGCGATATGATGCCTTACTCAATGATTGCGCTTCTCGTTATTTACTGTTTGAAAGATGTTAATTTAATAAAATATCCTTACGGAATTCCCGAATTAATTTCTATAGCGATTATAATTATCTTGCATATTATTAAAAGAAATGTTTTAATAAGCATTGGAGTTGGAACTGTAATTTATATGATTTTAGTTCAAACGATTTTTATTTAAATTATATATTTGGAGTAATTATGGGATTATACGAATATTTATCTTCAGGTTTTGGCAAAGCGGAAGATTTAAATTGCGCCGAAAAAATATTATATGGAGCGAATGAAATATACGATTTGGGAATAGACAAAAACGATTTGAAAATGGCGGCGGGTTTCGGAGGCGGAATGGGAGTAGGAATTACCTGCGGAATAATAACGGGATGCATAATGGCGTTTTCAAAAGCTTTTATAATAGACAAAGGACATGAAAGTTCATTTTTAAAAGAAATAGAATTAGAATTTATAACGAGATTTCAGGAAAAAACGGGCGAGACTAATTGCATTCCTTTAGTTGAAAAATATAGAAGTCCAATAAACGGATGCGATTATATTCTTTTTGAAGCCTGCAAAATTTTTGACGATATTATGAATAGATATTATAAAAAATAACTTGACTTTTATAATAATTTTTTTATAATTAAAAGCTACTTAAACTTAAGGTTTAAAGTAATATATTTAGGGGAATAAGGGTGAAAATCCCTTGCTGGCACGCAACCGTAAAGTCCAAAAATAATTGGCGAAGTCGGAATACCTATACAAATAATCGAGTCGAGCGCACTGGATTAGCTCACTCCTTTGTTTTAATAAGGATATAATTTATAGAATTTTTTTTAAATATTAAAGAATTCTAGAGTTTTATATTAAATTTTTTATTTAAGGAGTTGCCTATGAGCAATATAATCGGATTTCCAAGAATCGGACAAAACAGAGAATTAAAAAAGACATTGGAAGCTTTTTGGAGCAATAAAGTCAATGAAAGCGAATTAGAAAAAGTTTCTAAAGACTTGAGAGCAAAACATTGGAGTTTACAGAAAAATTTAGATTTTGTATGCGTCAATGATTTTAGTTTATACGATAATATGCTTGATATAGCGTATTATCTTGGAGCTAAACCTTCAAGGTTTAAAGATTTAGAGGGTTTAGAATTGTATTTTGCAATGGCAAGAGGACATAAGAATGGAGCGGCTTGCGAGATGACAAAATGGTTTAATACAAATTATCATTATGTCGTTCCTGAATTAAGCGTTAATGATAATTATAAAATAAATCCAAATCCAATAATTGAGCAATATAAAGAAGCTAAAGAATTAGGATATAAACCAAAAATATGTCTTATAGGACTTTTTACTTTTATAGCGCTCAGTAAATTTAACGCTAATGATTTTGATACAATTTTTGAGAAAGTAAAAAACGCATATTTTTTATTACTTGACGAAATAGTTAAATTAGATTCAAATATAATAGTTGAATTTAGCGAACCGATATTCGTGAAAGGAGAAGATAAAAGATTTTTTGGTAAAATTAAAGAAGTATATAATCAAATTAGCGCAAAAGGTATTAAGGCTATTGTCAGCACATTTTTTGAACATAGTAACGAATCAAGCGAGATTTTACTCAAAAGCGATATTTATGCTTTAGGTTTGGATTTTGTAGCTGGAAATAAAAATTTTGATATTCTTCAAAAATTTTCTAAAAGCGATAAAATCCTTTACGCTGGCATTATAGACGGTAGAAATATCTGGATAGCAAATATAGAATCTAAACTTGAATTGCTTGAAAAAATCGGCAGTATTATTACGAAAGAAAATATTGTAGTAAGTTCGTCTTGTTCGCTTTTGCATACGCCTTTTAGCAAAGATAACGAAGATAAAATAGACGAAGAAATATTATCTTGGTTTAGTTTTGCCAAAGAAAAAATTAAGGAGATTATAATTTTAGAAGAAGTTTTTAAAGACGGAATAAACTCTAAAGTAAAAGACTTTTTAGAAAAAAATAAACAAATTAATTTATCTCGTTCTAGTTCCGATAAAACCAATAATAAATTTATTAGAGAGCGAATAAATAAAATAAATCAAAAAGAGCGTTCGCTTCCATATAAAGAGCGTATAAAAATACAACATAAAGAGTTAGGATATTCAAATTTATCAACCACTACGATTGGTTCATTTCCTCAAACTCCAGAAATTAGAGCTTTACGATTAGAATATAAAAAAGGCAATATAGCCGAAAAAGAATATAAAAAAGGCAATATAGCCGAAAAAGAATATAAAGACGGTATTAAAAATTATATTAAAGACTGCGTTGCTTTTCAAGAGGATATTGGATTAGATATATTGGTGCATGGCGAACCAGAGCGTAACGATATGGTAGAATATTTTGGCGAACAAATGGAAGGTTTTGTATTTAGTAAGAATGCATGGGTGCAAAGTTATGGCAGTCGCTGCGTAAAACCGCCTATTATTTACGGAGATATATCTCGTCCCAAAGCAATGACTGTAGAATGGATAACTTACGCTCAAAGTCTTACAAAAAAGATTATGAAAGGTATGCTTACGGGACCGGTTACAATATTAAATTGGAGTTTTGTTAGAGACGATATTAGCAGGGAATCTGTATGTAAACAAATAGCTCTTGGCATTATGGACGAGATTGACGATTTACAAAAAGCGGGAATTAAGATTATTCAAGTCGATGAAGCCGCTTTTAAAGAAGGTTATCCTCTACGAACCGAAAATATTAAAGAATACGAAAAATGGGCGTTAGAATGTTTTAAAATTGCCACAGCTATAGCAAAACCAGAAACTCAAATTCATACTCATATGTGTTATAGCGAGTTTAACGATATTATTAAAACGATTGAAAAACTTGACGCCGATGTAATAAGTATAGAAACGACAAGAAGCGGAAACGAATTGCTTAAAGTATTCAAAAAAATCGGTTATACTCATGAAATCGGACCTGGCGTATATGATATTCATAGCCCAAGAATACCAAGCGTGGAAGAAATCAAAAATCAAATTAAAGCTTTGTTAGAAGTTTTGCCGAAAGAACAACTATGGATAAATCCAGACTGCGGATTAAAAACTCGTAAATGGGAAGAAATTAAACCGAGTCTCAAAAATATAGTAGAAGCTACTCAATCAATAAGACAAAGCATATAAATTATTTTTATATTGATTTTAATCATTAAAGAGGTTTTGAATATTTATATTATTTAAAAGCCTCTTTTATTTATTTTTATAAAAACAACTTGACAAAATAATATTTTATTATATAATTTATTTATTATGTTATATAATCGTTTATCTTATAACTGTGTGACCGTCAACCGTCAACCGTCAACCGTCAACCGTCAACCGTCAACCGTCAACCGTCAACC
>ERZ791737.1321-NODE-1321-length-12238-cov-5.024542_pt1 | contig 12238 bp, 12 predicted proteins | sample MGYA00510042_ERZ791737 | MGnify/ENA primary metagenome ERZ791737 (study PRJEB30046, sample SAMN00791965) | human gut metagenome | study: EMG produced TPA metagenomics assembly of the A metagenome-wide association study of gut microbiota in type 2... | reverse complement strand
CTCGCCACTACGTGGCCCTCTCCCGCCCCGCAAGCGGTGGGGCGCAAGTAAAAAGACATTTGATACCTTTATTTTTCCTTTAAAAATAAAGATATCAGAGAAATACCTTTATCCAATAAAGGTGTCGTATGAATACCTTTATTTTTATCGAAATTTTACTTATATTCTTAAGCACATCCAGTAAAGGAGAAATATCTTGCTTGTCAGTGTGATTATGCCAACTTACAATTGCGGCAAATATATTTTAAAGTCCATAGATTCAGTTCTTTCGCAGACATTGAATGACTGGGAAATCCAGATTGTAGATGACTGCAGCACGGACAATACAGCAGAAGTACTGGCTCCCTATCTGGAAAAATATTCGCAGATTCATTATTACAAGCTTGCTCAAAACGGTGGGCCGGCAGTGGCGAGGACAGAGGCTATCAGAAGGGCCAGCGGTAAGTACGTGGCTTTTCTGGACAGTGATGATATATGGTTCCCGCAGAAGCTGGAAAAGCAGATTGCTTTTATGAAAGAAACCTCGTCTTACTTCTCCTGTACGGCCTATTCATGTATGGATGATGATGGAAACAGCCTTCACTATGCTCTTTACCCACCGAAAAGAACGGATTACCAAAAATGCATCCGCCTTTCCAATCCTATTGGCAATCTGACAGCCATGTATGACCAGGAGAAGTTGGGAAAGTTTGAAGTACCCATGATTAAGAAAAGAAATGACTTTGCCCTGTGGCTCCAGATATTGAAGAAAACTCCTTACTGCGCCGGCATGCAGGAAGTGCTGGGAACTTACAGAACAGGAAGAAAAGGATCTGTCAGCAGCAACAAATTGAAACAGGGGAAATACCACTGGCAGCTTTATCATGATATTGAGCACCATGGTTATATGAGAAGTATTTATGAGATAGGCTGCTGGGCCTTTGTGAAGGGAACTCATATAGGGCTTAATAAAAAGCAATATATTTGAGGGAGCAGATGGAATATGTTAAAGCAAATTTATAGTCAGTTCTTATTATTAATAACTTTTACCATGGGGATTGATTATGCAAAGAAATTTGATACTCGTTTGAGATTCCATAAATCTCTGGATCTATCCCATCCCAAAACGTTGTCAGATAAAGTATCATATATTGAGCTTCATGAGCAGAGTCCCCTGGCAGTGGAGTGCACTGATAAATATGCCGTCAGGCAGTATATATCTAAAAAATTGGGGGGTACAAACCTTCTTGTATCACTGGTCGGAGGTCCATGGGATGATATAAAACAGATTGATTTTGATGCATTACCTTCAAGTTTCGTTTTAAAGGCGACACATGGCTGCAAAATGAACTACTTTGTTCCTGATAAAAATAAGCTGAATGTTCAGGAATGTAAAAACGAAATGAGACGGTGACTTAATACGACGTATGGCACTTATTCGGTGGAGCCTCACTATGAAAAGATTCCTCATAGGATTTATGCAGAAGAGTATCTTGAAGAAATGGCAGATTTAGTGGATTATAAAATTCACTGTCTGAATGGGGAGCCCCAGTTTATACTGGTCATTACAGATCGTATCTTTAAAAAGGATGAGCCCATGAAGTGTACTTTGGACTTATTTGATGTTCATTGGAATCCAATACACGAGATTGTAAAGTCAAATTCAGAAATTCCAGAAGAGGGTAAAGTACCGAAACCGGAAAATTTGGATGAAATGTTGTATATTGCAAAGTTGTTATCACAGGACTTTAAATTTGTTCGAGTTGATTTATATAATTTACATGGTAAAGTACTATTTGGAGAATTGACATTTTCACCTGCCTGCTGTGTTTTCCCTTATTTTACTGATAAATTTGATAGAATGATGGGGGATAAATTCAGATTGTAATTGTTAAAACTAGTGTGGAGGTAAGTATAGATAATGAATATTGCAGTTGCTGGTACCGGTTATGTAGGTCTTTCTTTAGCCACCCTTTTATCACAGCACAATCATGTGACAGCGGTGGATATTATCCCTGAAAAGGTAGATATGGTAAACCACCGCAAGTCTCCTATCCAGGATGATTACATTGAAAAATATCTGGCCGAGAAGGATTTGGATCTGACTGCCACGCTAGATGCAGAAGCCGCTTACAGGGATGCGGATTTCGTCATCATCGCTACACCTACCAACTATGATTCCCAAAAGAATTTCTTTGACACCTCTTCCGTAGAAGCTGTCATCAGGCTGGTGATGAAGTATAATCCTCATGCTATCATGGTGATTAAATCCACCATTCCGGTAGGCTATACGAAGGCTATCCGTGAGAAGATGGGAACAAAGAATATCATCTTCAGTCCGGAATTCCTCCGCGAAAGCAAGGCACTGTATGATAACCTGTACCCCAGCCGCATCATCGTGGGTACGGACTTGAAGGATGAAAGGCTGGTGAAGGCAGCCCATACCTTTGCTGCCCTTCTTCAGGAAGGAGCTATCAAGGAGAATATTCCAACCCGTTTCATGGGATTTACGGAAGCAGAAGCAGTGAAACTTTTTGCCAATACCTATCTGGCCATGCGGGTGTCCTATTTCAATGAACTGGATACCTATGCGGAAATGAAAGGCCTTCATACGGAAGAAATCATCGACGGGGTATGCCTGGATCCCAGAATTGGGGAATTCTACAATAATCCATCCTTTGGTTATGGCGGCTACTGCCTGCCGAAAGACACGAAGCAGCTTCTGGCTAACTATAAAGAAGTTCCGGAAAACCTGATTCAAGCGATTGTCCAGTCCAATCGAACCAGAAAAGATTATATTGCAGACCGCATGCTGGAGCTGGCCGGTTATCATTATGATGAAAATAATCCGGAAACAGCAAAAGAACAGCCTATGACGATTGGTGTATATCGCCTCACCATGAAATCAAACTCCGACAATTTTAGGCAGAGCTCTATCCAGGGGGTTATGAAGCGGATCAAAGCTAAAGGAGCGGAAGTCATTATCTATGAACCGACACTTGAAGATGGCAGCACCTTCTTCGGCAGTAGAGTGGTCAATGATCTAAAAGAATTCAAGAAGGTAAGCCACAGCATTCTGGCGAACCGATATGACCACAGCCTGGATGATGTAAAGGGAAAAGTATATACACGGGATCTGTTTGAAAGAGACTGAGCCTTGAAAGAATGATTTATGTGGCCAAAGGGGAATTATTATAATGAGTACATTATCTGTGATAAAGAAACTGGCTAAAGAAAGTCCGGCAGTCCTTTCATTGTATAAGTTTATCAAGGCGGAAGGAATTAAACATGCTTATTTTTGGACTTTGAAGAAAAAATTCAAAGATGCCTGTGGGTATGAGTTAAATTTATCTGCTCCCAGGGGATTTAATGAAAAGATTCAATGGATAAAAGTGTATCATCATGATCCACTTATGACGCAGTGTGCCGATAAGTATCGCGTTCGCCGCTACATTGAAGAAAAAATCGGGGGGGGTATCAGCCTTGATTTAACGAAACTATATGGCGTCTGGAATCATCCGGAAGATATTCCCTTTGACACTTTACCGAATCAGTTTGTACTCAAATCGAATCATGCCAGTGGGCAGGTAATTATCGTTAAAGATAAGAAACAGCTGAATCAAAAAGAAGCAATTTTGAAGATGAAGCAATGGCTTAAGGAGAACTATTACTATACCACCGGAGAATGGGTGTATAAGGACATCCAGCCGGTTATTATCTGCGAAGAATTGCTTGATGATGATATAAAGGATTACAAATTTTATTGTTTTAACGGAGAGCCTAAATTTCTCTATATATCAGAAGGACTAGCTAAAGCCCATGACCAGGCCAGGATGAACTTTGTAACTTTGGACTGGGAAAAAGCACCATTCCAGAGAAAAGACTATGCGCAGTTTGAGAAACTTCCTGCAAAACCGGAAAATCTTAAAAATATGATTCAAGTGGCCAAAAGACTTGGGCAGCCATTCCCTTTCGTACGTGTAGATTTGTACTCGATAAAAGGGAGAACGATTTTCTCTGAACTCACATTTTATCCCAATGGAGGCTTTGCACCTTTTTATCCTAAAGAATGGGAATATAAGGTGGGGAGGTGGCTGGATTTGCATAAATGAGGGGGCATATGGCCTATTCCATTCCGGAAGCGCTGTCTTACTATCGGACAAATGATAAATCGTTATCCGGAGATAAAAGAAAAAGTATTCAGTGGACATGGAATGTGTATCGTTGCAGTCAGCATTTTTCTATACTTAAATCTTTCTATTATTTATTTTTCTATGCCTTCAAAGGGTTAAAGAAACATTATTTTTGATTGATACATGATAGGAGTTTTATCCATGAGTACAGCACAGGTGTTGGTCAGCTGCATGCATAGAGACATTCACATTCTAGAAAAATTAAATTTAAATCATGACGTGGTAGTGATTAATCAATGTGACGTGAAAGCAGAAAAAGTCTCAAAATTTGATAATCATATTATATTTATCGATACGCCGACTCGAGGGTTATCCGTCAGCAGAAACTTGGCCATAAAATATGCAGATTCAGAGATATGTGTATTATCTGACGATGATGAATTTTTTGAGCCGAGTATTCAAGAAAAAATCCATGATGTTTATGCATCTTATCCACAGGCTGATATTATAATTTTTAAGATTAAAGATCGAAAATCGAAGCTGGGGGACTATCCACATAAACTTCGATATTTTGACTTATTTAAAGTCAGCTCCTTGCAAATAAGTTTTCGCAGAATGAACATTATTAAAAGTAAATTACATTTCGATGTGCTCTTAGGCTCTGGGACTGGAAATGGTGCCGGTGAAGAAAATAAATTTCTTATAGATGCATATAACGCTGGATTATCCATTTTTTATTATCCTTTGGAGATTTCCTCATTGCATGAAACGGGATCACAATGGTTTGATGGGTGCAATGCCGATTTCTTTTATAATCGAGGAGCTACCACACGGTATATTTTGGGAGCGCCTCTTTCCATTATCTATGCCTTTTATTATGTTCTGACCCATCGGTGGAAATATAAAAGTGATATTTCCATGTTTGGTGCCCTTTTTCATACGTTAAGGGGAATATACAAGAACACTATTTCGAAAGAAAAAAATAAAATTCATGATTAAGCAGACGAGAAGAATCAAGTGGAAGATTTAAAAGAAGTACAGCATGCCGTACTTGGTATTATGAAGGATATTGATAAGGTTTGCACTGAGAATCATATTGAGTATTGGCTCTATGCCGGCACATTAATTGGTGCGGTTCGTCATAACGGATTCATTCCATGGGATGATGATCTGGATGTGGCCATGCTGAGAGAGGACTATGAACGTTTTCTGGAAGTAGCGCCCAAATGTTTGGGAAATCGTTACTTTATACAGACTTGGGAAAGTGATCCGGGCTTTGCACTGCCGTTGGCAAAGGTTAGAAAAAACGATACGATATATCTTGAGTCAGGTTCCCAGTATTCAAACTGTCATCATGGATTATTTGTTGATATATTCGTATATGATAACCTGCCGGAAGGCTCTCTTAACTTTTCTCTGACGAAAATTTTCATGCAGCTTATTTTTAGAATCAATCTGATCAAAGGAAATAATACACCCTGGATTGTTGGTCATGAAACTGATCGAAAGAAATGGCTTAAGTACCTGCCATTTAGAGCCTTGGCCTGCCTGGCACCCCGCAGAATGACTAGAAAATTTTACAGATATCTCCAGGTTAAGGAAAACGGACATAAGACCCATATGGTTTTTGATACCTGTGAACCGGCATTGATTGGGAAGGCCATGGATGCAAATTTATTTGATCATGTTGTCAGACATCCATTTGAAGACAGTTCTTTCTACATACCTGAGCGATATGATGAACTATTGCGCGCCAACTATGGAGATTACATGCAGCTTCCGCCGCCGGAAGAAAGGCAGGGTCATCATGGAATTATTGAGGTTAAACTGTAATAGATGCAGTTTTATACTTTTGATTTCTTATAATAATCATTTGCCATTTGCTGCTGTATGTGAGGTTTTGCAGTTCATACAGTAGTCATTCTTATACTTGAGATTTAGCAAGTGTTAAAAGGAGATAGAAATGTTTAGCTTAGCTGTATATTGGGGAAATTGTCTGCTTTCTATACTGATTGCTAAATTGGGAACGATGATTAACAGGGAGAAGACTACCGTATTGGCTATTGTATCGGCTCTTCCTATTTTTATAATTACTTCAATCCGATATGATGTTGGCAGTGATTATTTCAGTTATCGATCAATTTACGAATTGATGCAGTATGGCGATTCCGGACGGTATGAATGGCTTTTTTATCTTATGAATCGCTTTGTTGGATTTTTTGACGCTGATCCCCAATGGATTTTCGTGGTCTCTGCCGCCATTTTTTTATACTGTTCATTTAAACGTTTATGGACGGATTCGCCCAATCCCGGACTGAGTATATTCTTGCTTATGGGCAGCATGATTTATTTTACTTATCTTAATGGTATGCGGCAGCTTTTAGGGTGTTCTATTTGCTTCTATGCAATAGAATACGCTTATAAAAGGAGGCCATTACCTTTTTTTCTACTGGTTTTTCTGGCGTCAGGTTTCCACCAGATTTGTGTTCTTTTTTCAATTGCTTACTTTCTTAACTGGATTAAATTTGATTTAAAGAAGGCATTGGTGGCAATTGCAGGCACTTATGTATTCTCACAAACAATTTTCAAGTTCGTCATCAATATATTAGCAGATACTTCATATGGAAATTATATGCTGAATGATATTGATGATTTGGTCACGTTCATCCCTATAAATGTAGCAGTGTGGCTCTTTTGTGTTGTATTTTATAATAAGAACAATCCCAGATACAGGTTATACCTTAACTGTCAGTTTGTTATGGTATTGCTATCCCTGTTTTACTGGCAGATTCCGTTAATTGCCCGTGTGATGTGGACATTCTGGCTTCCACAGATTGTTTTAATTCCTATGGCTTTGGATGGAATCAATCCCAAAGTGCTGCGATTATTCTTTGGCGCCAGTATTATTATTCTCTTTTTCATATATTCTTCGTATTCGATTGCAGTTAATTTTTCACATAATGTAGTTCCTTACCAGACGATTTGGGGATAAGGATCAGGCGCCCGAGATTTCAAAAGGCAATAGTGGGGAAGGGGAATTAGTAGATGATTACTTCTATGAATATTCGCAATGTTGCTACTTTTGACAATGAACATGGACACATCGACGGTTTGAAAAAACTGAATTTTTTCTATGGTTCCAATGGAAGCGGGAAAACCACTATCAGCCGCGTTCTTGCTGAATCAAAAAATTATTCAGCCTCAGAGATTAACTGGGAAAATAATGAATCGAGTAATACGATCGTTTACAACCATGATTTTGTGAAAAATAATTTTGGTACCAGCACTATTCCTGGGATTTATACCATGGGTGAGGGGTCTATTGAAATTGAAAAGAAGATTGAAGAACTGAGGAAAGATTATAAACAGAAACAAGCTGAAAAGCAGACATTGCTCAATGGTATACCGGAAAATGACATCCGAAGTCACTTTGATAGGAAAATAGATGAAAGCAAAAAGCATTATGAGGAGGTTTTCTGGGGACTTAAAGAAAATGTGAAAGGAACAGAGTTAGATGAGTTCCTTGGTGGATATAGAAACAGTAAAAGCAGGCTTTTTGAGAAACTTCTGAAGGAGTCTCGGGAAAATCACAGCGAGGATTGGACAAAAGAACAGCTGATTACATATATGAAGCTGAAAAAGCAGGCTGAAGTTTCAAAAGTGAGTCAGATAGTCCCTGTTCAGGATAAAGGGATATATTCTATTGAACAGGATCCTATATTTGCAGAATCTATCGTAGGGAAATCTAATTCTACTATCGGGGCATTGATTGAGAAAATTGGAAATAGCCAATGGGTATTAGGCGGCAGGAAATTTATAGAAAAGAGTGAGGGGAAATGCCCTTTTTGCCAGCAGGAGCTGCCTAATGGATTTTCAAAGGCACTGGAAGATTACTTTGATCAAATATATACTGAAAAAACCGGATTCATTGCACGATGTGCGTTAAAATATGACGAAAAAGCCAGAGATTTATTGTCGCAAATCAGCGAAATATCTTTATTCATCCCCCAGGGGCATTACCTTGATAAAGGCAAGATGAAGGAACTGCAAGCGGAAGTCGTGGCTTTACTTGAAACCAATCGAGAGATGATTGCTGAAAAGGCACGGATTCCTGGTAATATTATTACGCTACAAAGTTCTTTGCCTTTGATTCAAAAAATTAATAAACTTATAGAAGAAGCTAATGAAAAGATAGATCAATACAATGCAGGTATTGATAAGCCACCGGAAGTAACAGATATTACTTCCATATTTTGGCGTTATGCGGTACGTCTGTTTGAGAAGGCTATAAAGCAATATAATGAAGAAAAAGCTAAGTTGGATGGCGATTGCAGGACTATACAGGAGCGGGTTGAAAAGCTGGATTCGGAACTTAGGGATATTGCAGAGAAAGGCCGAGAATTGCAAAAACACAGGGTGAGCATTCGACCCACTGTGGATAAAATAAATCGAGTCCTGAGGAACTTTGGCTTCACTAATTTCAGTCTGCAGGTAGTTTCTGGCAATGACGAATCACATTATCAGATTGTCAGAGCTGATGGAACCCCAGCAAAAGAAACTTTAAGCGAAGGAGAAGCTAATTTTATCACATTTTTGTACTTCTATTTTTCTCTGGATGGCACTATGAGTGAGACAAGTACTTTAGGTGAAAAGGTTATTGTTATTGACGATCCCGTTTCGTCTCTTGACTCAAATGTACTCTATATCGTTAGTACTCTTATTAATGATATCTGTAAATATAAAATTATGAAGAACAGTTCTGGATTTACGCAATTATTGCTGTTTACTCATAATGTGTATTTCTATCATGAATTAACGGCACATTTACCTGACCGTTGGAAAAAGAAAGCATCTTACTATGTCATTAGGAAAATCAATAATGTTTCCAGAATAGATAGTTCTCCAGACAGCCCTATTAAGACAACTTATCAAATGATGTGGGATATGGTGAAAAGAGCCAATGAAGATATAAGCAATGTGGATAGAATAGCGCTGCTTAATGTGCTGCGGAGAATATTAGAATATTATTTTAGAACATTGGGGAATTTTAAGAATAATAATGTATATGATGAAATAAACGGTGAAGATAGATTTATTTGTCATTCTTTACTTGCCTTGGAAAACAGTCAATCTCACGGTTTCATTGATGATACCGTAAATTCAACTCCCGATGAAGATACTTTAAGAAGATATCTGGTAGTTTTCCGGAAAATTTTTGAAATGCATGGCAGCCTTTCTCATTACAATATGATGATGGGCATTGAAGAGGAGGAATAGAGTGATTCCTAAATTAATTCATTACTGCTGGTTCGGTGGTAAAGAGAAGCCGGACAGTGTAAAGCAGTGTATTGAGTCCTGGAAAAAATACTGCCCTGATTATGAAATCAGGGAGTGGAATGAGTCCAATTTCGATATTCAAGCTAACGATTACTGTAGGGAGGCTTATGAAGCGAAGCGCTGGGCTTTCGTGGCTGACTATGCCCGCCTTTATGTACTTTATGAGTATGGTGGTATCTATATGGATACGGATGTAGAGGTTGTACGTCCCTTTGATCCCTTACTGAATCGAAATGGTTTTCTTTGCTTCGAGAATGATGACAATGTGTCTATCGGAACATTTGGAGTAGCGAAACACTTACTGCTGGTTAACGATTTCCTTCAGCCTTATAAAGGCAGGCATTTCAAGAGAGATGATGGTTCTTTTGATATGACTACCAATTTAAAAATCATTACTCAGGTTCTGGTTGAACGATATGGGATTTCTCTTAATGGTAAAGAGCAGGTATTATCCGGTGATATACTAGTTCTTCCGATGGAGGCATTTATTGCAAAATCCTATTTGACCGGCTGGATTATGCGAGATGAAAACACTTATGCTATTCACCATTATTCAGCAACCTGGCGAGATGCAGAAGAGCAGAAAAGGGCTGAAAAACAGTCTTATTATGTTCGTAAATATATGAAAATGTGTGAGGGACCAATAGCGCGTCTTGCCATGTACCACACGGTGCTTGATTTTTATGGAGTGAAAGGATTTGCAATGAAAGCCATACATCATATTCTGAAAAAATCGGGGGGGTAGATAGGCCATTTTCCCTACTTTCCCACTTTTATATTGACAAACAGCATGAGGCTGTGGTCTCTCATTCGGAGGCAGCAGCATGATACCGAAAAGAATTCATTACTGCTGGTTCGGTGGAAAAGAGAAGCCGGAGGATGTGAAGAGGTACATTGCGTCCTGGAAAAAATATTGTCCTGATTATGAAATCAAGGAATGGAATGAGTCCAACTTCGATATCCATGAAAACGACTACTGCCGGGAAGCCTATGAAGCTAGGAAATGGGCTTTTGTAACCGACTATGTCCGGTTGAAAGCGCTCTATGAAGAGGGGGGCTTTTACATGGACACTGATGTGGAAGTGGTCAAATCGCTGGATCCGCTCCGCGTCTACGACGCGGTGTCAGGATATGAATCGCAGACTCATATCCTGACAGGCACCATGGGTGCCTGTCGGGATAATGAATGGATCGGCATGCTTCTGCATGACTATGATCACAGACATTTTCTTCGAGATGACGGGACATATGATACTACTACTAATGTAATCGTCATCACTGAACTAACGGTGAAGAAATATGGGCTGCAGCTTCATGGGCAGAAGCTTATGTTTGGACATAATATGGCCTTGTTTCCTTTTGATTATTTGTGCGCTAAGGACAGTCTGTCCGGAAAAATTACCAGGACATCAAATACATTTACTATTCATCACTTTAAAGGATCCTGGCTGACGGATAGGGATAGATATGCAGGCAAGATAAAATTAAAAATAGGCCGATATATGCCGCCTGGGCTTACCGGTCATTTGGCTGCATATATAGCAGCATGTAAATTTAATGGATTTTTTAGGGCCAATATTGAAGTCATTAAATGGCTGAGAAGATAATTGGGTTATAAGGAGAGTGTATGTATGAAGCAGATTTTAATAGTAGCCAATTTGGCTTCTTCTTTTGGTGGAAATTGGCTGCAGTCCATGAAAGCACTGGAGAAAAATAAGGATATTCATCTCAGATACTTATTTCCGGAAGCTGCTGCTAAGCAGTACTGGATTAAGGAAATCAACCGTTCCTATTTTACTGACTGGTCTTTGAGTTCCCTGAAGGAAGTATGGAAGAAGATTAACAAAGATGCGCCGGTAGATATAGTCCATTTTCATTTTGTAGGAGGAAAGAACGGCCTTCTATGCCGTATGGCATTTACAGGCAGCTGCCGATTTCTTTGGCATGTTCATAATCATGATATCAGTAGAGGGAGACTGGCTCCGGTCAAAGATATCCTCAAGAAATGGATGTATCGGGATTCATTTAAAATCGGTGTGTCGGATAGCGTGTCTGACAGTGTAAAAAGGATTTCCCCAAAGAATGTACGGACTGTATATAATGCCATGGATTTCGCACGACTGGATGTGACAGGGGAAGAATCCTGCATTTCTGAAAAAACAGGGGTGATTCGATGTATGATCATGGGAAACCATTTCGAGCGAAAAGGGGTAGACATGGCAGCGAAAGCAGTTCAAATGTTGACAATGGGGGGAGTAAAGGCTGAGCTCTATATTGTGGCTGACTCCTATTTCAATCAGCAAATTGAGAGCTTTTTGAATCAGCATGTGGGAAAAGGTTGGCAGAGTTTTGCTAAAATTATACCGACCCGTAATGATATAGGTACCTATTATAAAAAGATGGATTTCTTCCTTTCTCCCAGCAGGGAGGAGGGATGGACATGGGCCATAGAGGAAGCGGCATATTGTGGATGTCAGGTCGTTGTTTCTTGCATTCCTGGACAGGATGAAAATAAAGTTCCGGGATTTTATTGGGTTGGAAATCCAAATCATAAAGATATCAGTACGGAAATAGCGGATGTTATAAAGAAGGTATACAAGCTTCCGGAAAAAGATAAAAAGGAAAGTATGAAGAAAGCAAACACTTATATGAAAACGCAGTTCTCCATGGATAAGTGGGTAGAGAATTTGTTGGCAGTATATGATGAATCTATAAAAGAATAGAGATAATAATAAACCCGAATTGCAATAATAAGTTGAACACCCGGCGAACCTTTATGCAGTAAGTGC
>ERZ791737.1319-NODE-1319-length-12245-cov-18.313536_pt1 | contig 12245 bp, 11 predicted proteins | sample MGYA00510042_ERZ791737 | MGnify/ENA primary metagenome ERZ791737 (study PRJEB30046, sample SAMN00791965) | human gut metagenome | study: EMG produced TPA metagenomics assembly of the A metagenome-wide association study of gut microbiota in type 2... | reverse complement strand
AACTAAACATATAAAATTCCTACCTTATTTTTAATAATTAAATTATACAATATTTTTAAAAATATATCAAGCATAAAATATACAAATTATTTTATTTTAGTATATAATAAATAAAAAATAATTTTAGGAGGCATTATGTCAACGCCACATATAGCGGCTAATAAAGGCGATATAGCGGAAACTATACTTTTACCTGGAGACCCTTTGAGGGCAAAATTTATAGCGGAAAATTTTTTAGAAAATGTTATTCAATATAATTCCGTAAGAAATATGTTCGGTTATACGGGAAATTATAAAGGAAAAAAAGTGTCGGTTCAAGGCACGGGAATGGGAATGCCTTCCTGCGCGATATATTCTTACGAACTTATACATTTTTTTGGATGCAAAAATCTTATAAGAATAGGAACGGCGGGAGCTTTATTAGACAAATTAAAAATTGGAGATTTGGTTATAGGAATGGGAGCTTGCACAGATTCAAATTTTGCAAGTCAATACGAATTAGACGGAACTTTTGCGCCAATAGCAAGTTATGAATTATTAAAAAAAGCTGTAGATAAAGCGGAAAATATGAATATAAATTATCATGTTGGAAATATATTATCTTCGGATGCATTTTACAAAGCGAATAATTCCACTTTAAAATGGGCAAAAATGGGAGTTCTTGCGGTAGAAATGGAAGCAGCCGCGTTATATATGAACGCCGCTTACGGAAAGGCTAACGCTCTTTGTATATTGACAATTTCAGATTCTTTAATTACAAAAGAAGCGACAACGTCCGAACAGAGAGAAAAAACTTTTACAAATATGATGGAAGTCGCTTTATCGTTAGTTTAACATTAATAAATCCTATAACTTATTAAAAAGCTATAGGATTTTATTAAAACAAAATATTTTAATTTATAAATAAATCATTAATATCAACCTCGTTTTCTATCATTTTATTCTCTCTCATAAATGATTCGGTTTTTCTTATTGAAGCTATATCTTTATCAGTTATATCTATATTAAAATCATACATAAGATACATTTCTTTTACGGCTTCTTCCGTTAATCCCGTTTCTCTTGCCGATATAGAAATTATCTCATCATAATTATTATTCATATAATCTAAAACTTCTATCTCGGCATTAATAAATGTATCAACTAACTCTTTATTATTATTGTAGAATTTTTCGCTTGTAGCCACAACAACTACTGGTTCTATAAGGTTCTCTCCCGTAGTAACTATGTTATATCCTTCTTTCGCCGTATTATAAGCAGAAGGTCCCGCCAATAGCGCCATGTCTACAGAACCGCTTAATAATGCAGCATAAGATTCTGGAATTCCCATAGATATAAATTGAATATCCGATTCTTTTAATCCCAAAGAATTCAAATAAGCGGCTAAAAGCTCATGTAGTATAGTTCCTTTAGGACCAGCAACTTTCTTTCCTATAATATCTTTAGAGCCTTTTATAATATTTTTAGAAAATATAACAAAAGATTTAGGTGACCTGCTATAAGTATTTATTATTTTTATATCCGCTCCATTTGCTTTTGCAAGTATAACGGAAGTAGAGCCGACAGCATATAAAAATTGTATATCTCCAGATGCCAGCGCTTGCGTCTGGTCTGGTCCAGTAGTTAATTCGGAATATACTACGGGAAGATTATATTTGCTAAAAGCGTTGCTAAATATAAATTTATCTCTTTCTACCATAGAAGGCACATTTAAAGGTGATTTAACATAAGTTAATGCTATTTGTTTAACCGAAAAATCAGACTTATTTTTACAGCTCAAAACTAATATAATACATAATAGTAATTTTAAAATATTTTTCATTTTTTGCTCCTTAAAAAGTTAATTTTTAATCGAATTTAAAATATCCTTTTTTAATTCTATAAAAAAAGGCGATAGTATATTTCTATCATAGTTTTCATGATTTAAGCCATATTCTTTTTTTATTTTACCTCCTTCAAATATAATTATTTTCTTTCCTAAAATTAAAGATTCGTCAATACTATGAGTGACAAATATTATAGATTTTTTACTATTCATACAAATATTTACAGTCTCATTTTGCAAAGTCTCCCTAGTAAAGTAATCTAAAGATGCAAAAGGCTCGTCCATCAATATTATATCGCTATCGTTAGCCAAAGCTCTTGCAATAGCTACTCTTTGCATCATTCCAAGTGAAAGCTGATAAGGATAAGCCTTATCAAAACCGTTCAATCCAATCATATTTATAAGATTATATATTTTATCTTTACATTCTTTTTTCTCCGATTTATTCATTCCAAAAGTTATATTTGAAAACACATTAAGCCAAGGCATTAATCTATGTTCTTGAAAAACTATAGATATTTTAGCGTTATCTTCGATTATTATTTTACCGCTATCTTGAATCTCCAATTGAGCTAATAATCTCAAAAATGTAGTTTTACCACATCCGCTCTTTCCAAGTATTACGGTTATACCTTCGGGAGAGGATTCAAAATTTATATTTTGTATCACTTTTATTTTTTTATTGTTAACAAAAAATGATTTGTAAATATTTTCCGTTCTAATTATCAATATTAACTCCTTCAGTATTATAGAAAGTAAATTTTCTTATAAAATAATAAAAAATTCTATCTAATAAATAACCTAAAATACCTATTGTAATTATTCCAACTATAACTTTATCCGACCTTGATAATTGTTGGGCGTCAAGTATCATATAACCTAATCCGCTCGAAGCCGCTATCATTTCAGCTCCTATAATAGCCCTAAAACTATAACCAAGTCCTATTTTCATTCCCGCTAATATTTCAGGTAATGCGCTCGGTAAAATTATACAAAAAAATATTTTAAACTTTGAGAAATTAAGAGAATATCCAACCTCTAAAAGTTTTTTATCAACCGAAAATATACCTTGTCTTATATTAATAAGTATTGGAAAAAATGAAGCAAGAACAATAATTATAATTTTTGATTTTTCGCCTATACCAAACCATAATATTAATATCGCTATTAAACTTATAGGAGGTATATTCCTCATAAATTCTATTATATTCTTAAAATATATAAATATTTGAGGTTTTGTCCCAAGTATCATTCCAAATACAAAAGCTAAAATAAACGCTATAGAAAATCCAGTTAAAACTCTTAAAAGGCTTACATAAATATTTTTTATTAAATTGCCGTTAATAGTTTCTATATAGAATGTTTTTAATACTTTTTGAGGGGAAGGAAGAACATATTCGCTCCATATATTAGATTTGCTCGCTATAAACCAGAGTATTATAATTATAATTAATATCATATTTAATTTTATAAATTTCATTTTTTATCTATACCGTCTCCGTTATGACAACCGTTATCGCAGTAAAGAGCCTCTAAAATTTTACTGTTCATGTATAATTTATTTTTAAAGACTTTCAATATATTCTCCTCTCCTGTGACAGAATAAACCTTTTCAAATCCTTTAAAAAATCCAAGAGGAATGGGACTAGAATTTAGTTTTCTTTTTTTATTTTCATCCAATATTATATTATTTTCTTTTACAAATTCTATCCAAGTTTTAAAAATTAATCCTTCTAGATTTAATGAATTTCCAAAATTGGATAAAGCAACACAAGGTGTTATTATAATTATATTATTTTTAATTTGAGCCTTTAATTCTATAGCAGTTTCTATTAAAATAGGATTAATATTAGCATATTCATAGCTATTATCATTATTATCTATATATTCATAAATTTTAGGGCATCTTGAATCAATTATACATTTATCAGAATTTAAATATTTTTTTCTATACTTATTTTTAACTATATCGGAACAGTTTTTATTAGGCAATACTATCTCAAAACCGCTTTTTGATAGAATATATTTTAAATATTCTATATCGTATTGAACCATTATAACGGGATTAACCCAAACATAATTCTTATTCATAAAATAACCTTAAAAAATTGTTAGATAAATATAACATATATAAAAAAATTTGTCAATATAACATTAATGTTCTACGCTTAATTTTAAACTCTAACCTTCCGATAATAAACCATAGATTTTATAAGGTTATAGTTTATGTATTGTAAGATTAGGGTTAAAGCGGGAATTTTTTACGGAATAATATTAATTGGAATAATATTTACCGTGTTTATATTTGTTTTTAGCCCTAAAGGTTTTGGAAATCTCGATTCAAAAAAAGAACTTTTAAAAATAAGAAAAGAAAAAATAGCGGAATTAAATAGAGAAAAAATACAAATTACAAGCAATATTGAAAGATTAAAAACAGACAGAGAATATATAATTTCCTATGCAAAAACTTTTGGATATTTAGATAGCTCAAAAAACGAAAAAATCATTAAAATTATAAAAGACGAAGAAGTTAAAGATTTATCGCCCGCTCCAATTCAAAAATATTCTTCAGATAAAGAAATAGATATAAATATTAAAAGAATAATTATTTTATCTCTCGTAGTTTTTATTCTATTATTTATTATATATTTTAATAGGCAAAAATATTCTTCTTCGAATCAAAATCACAATATAAATAACGGTTAATTATCTCGTTAAAGGATAACTTAAAGAAAACATAAATCCCGCGTCTTTATTTATCGGCTCGTAATACGGAACAAAATTAAAACTCATTCCCTCTTTTTTCTTTCCAAAAATTCTCTGATAACTGTCATAAGCTACCGCGGCGCCAAAAATTACTCCCGCGGTTACTTCAAATATTGTAGCTGAAATCCATAAAGATTTATATCTCGCTCGTCCTGTAGTCGAAGGCTGAACGAAAGTATTTTCTAAAGCGTCCAAACCGAATACTAAAAAAGAAGCGTAAGTATATGATAAAAAACTTGATAATATAAAAGTAACTTCCGTATATCTAAAAGGATGCGATTTATAAGGAGGCTCGAATATTATCGAAGAGCTAGTAACTCCTCTTTGATTTATAATATTAGTTCCTTGCATTTGAAAAAATGAATTTATATTATTTGTGTCAGTTGAATATTTTGAAGCCAATTCTTGCTCATCTTCAATAATCGGCGACTTTATAGCTTCATTAGTTCCAAATTCTTTCGCCGTATCTGCAAAATAAAAATCCGAAAAAGCAAATCTATTTATTATCAAAAATATTATTATTATAAAACTGTAAAATCTCATATTATAAAAGTCCGTATATTCCTATCATAAATTCAAATCCCATTAAACTAACCGTTCTTATTTTTTCGGGCAATTCAAAACTGTTTCCGTCATAATAAGTTCCTAAATTAATAGGATTAGTATAAAGTCTATAACCAAATCCAAAATTAAATCCTAAAGTATCTTTTATATTATACTGTATAATAGCCAAAGCTCCAATACCAAACATAATATCTCTTGAATTTATTTTAGAGCCGTTCGGTATAGAAGTATTAGCGTCTATATAATAATCGCCTCCGCTTATATTTCCTATATCCGTAAATGTTATTCCTATTCCTAAATATGGCACGAATACAAATTTAACGACTTCCTGATAAATATTAACATTAATATCAAAATTAAATCTCATATCAATTCCGTAGCTCGATTTGAAAAAGTCGCCAAATAATAATCCAAAACTCAAATTTGGAGAAAATAAATTATTATCGTATCCGACTTTAAAATGAATTCCCAAAGCGAAATCGTTTTTATTTAGATTAATATTTAATTGTCCTTTATTAGTAAAATCGTTATAAGTTTTTTGAAAAGACTTTATTTTATACTCCGCATAATTTATATTTAAACCGACTATAAAATTTCCTATATGAGTTTCTTTCGCTATATCTCCAGCCTTAATATTTTTTCCTCTCGATATTTTCGCTATAGAATAATCTTTTCCCAATTCTTTTATTCTTAAAGTCCCTTTTTCTTTATATTGTCCTTCTATAATATTTCCAGATGGTAAAATTGTATCTTCCGATTTTGAATAAACTTTAAATCTTGTATTTTTATTTATTCCATGTTCGCTTCCTGCAAATAAAATAGCGTTTCCGTCTTTCATATCCGATATTTTTAGAATAACCTTAAAAATATTTCTCATTTTGCTTTCAACTTGAATAGCCAAATCATTGCAAGCGGAATCTAAAGCGGCTTCTCTCAACGCCATAGAAGGATACTTTGTTATCGTATAATAAGTTGAGCCAGATATTTTTGAAGAATATAATATTTTAGTAGTTTCGACATCGACTATTTGCAAAATTAAATCGACATTAGCGTAAATATTTCCGCTTCCTAATTCTATATCGTAATCAAAAGTTACATTTGCCGAAGTTATTTTTCCCGTTATCGCTTTGCTATAGCCGTAAATTTTTCCGACTTCTATAACCTCTTCTTCCGTAATTCCCGTTAATTGAAGTTCCATTTCTTTTAAGTATTTATCTAAATTAGCTCTATCGACAATATTAAATCTGTTCATTCTCGTTAATGAATTTTCAATAAGTTTAGTGACTTTTTTACTTAAATCTTTTCTGTATTCCGTTGAGACATCTTCAATTTCAAAAACGGCAATATTTTCTTTAACATATCTATCCGTTATTTCTTTTTCTTTATTAATACTTTGAGAAAATAAGCAAGTATGAATTGTTATAAAAAATAAAAAAATTGTCTTTTTCATTTATGCTGTTATAATTAAATACATATTTTTATATAATATTATATCATTAGTAAAAAAAGTCAAATGTAAAATGCTATGGAATAAAGTAATTTTCTGTAAATTAATGTTATTTAGTTATTTATTATATAGAATAATAACTTCTATAGGTATTTTACAAAATAAAATTATTTATTATTTATAGATATATTATGAAATAATAAAAATGTATAGTATTTAATTACGGTGTCTTTTTGTTTGCAAAAATTAATAAAAAATATTAAAATATATAGTAAATAAAATTATGTTAAGTTGTATAAAAAATGAAAAAAAGAATATTTTTATTAGCTTTGTCTTTTGAACTTATTATAATAATTGCAACTTCGGTTTTAAATGCAAAAAGTATGCCTGAAATTCCCGATATAATTTCAAAAAATAAAATAAATTATAAAACCGCCTTAAAATTGCATAACGATGGAAAATATTTAGACGCTTATAATCAATTTACAAATATAATAAACGGAAATGACGAAGCTTTAATAAGAGATTATGTAATATATTATGGAGCGAAAAGCGCTTTTTATTGCGAAATGTTTGAAGAAGCGATTGATTTATATTCTCTACTTATGAAAGAACATCCTCGCTCTTATCTCTATCCTTATGCCGAACAATATAAAGCTTTAGCGGAATTTTACAGAGACGATTATCCCGTGAGTAATTTTTTTAACGGAAAAGCTCAAAAATGGATTAAAGAATTTGTAGGATTAAAAGCTTTACAAAAAACAAATAATAAAAATAAAGAAATAGCGCTTGAACTTATAAATAGATTTTACACTAAAGATGCAATAATTTATTTTAATAATAATTTTCAAAAAGAAGCTTTGAATTTGCCTAATAATATAAAATATAAAATGGCTACGGAATTATACGAAGCGGGATTTAGAAACTCATCGTTAAATTATTTTAATTCTTTAATAAAACAAAATTATAATAAAGCAAATTGTTTGTATTATACGGCTAGAATAAATCAACAGGAAAATAAAAGAGAGGAGGCTGCGAAATTATTTGACATATATCTTGCAAATACAAATAATAAATCTTATAGAAGATTAGGACTTTATTATAGCGCCGATAATTATTATAAATTAAAAAATACAAAAAAATCTATTTCGCTTTATCAAACTTTTTTAAAAGAATATACGAAAGACGATTATGTTCCGAGAATTTATAATATATTTTTAAATGAAAGTTTAAATGCAAATAATTTGATTTCGGCAAAAAGATATTTAACAAACAGTTTAAAAAAATTTCCAAATAATAGATGGACGGAAACATCTTTAAAAAGTTATTTGAGAAAATCTTTGAGATTAAAAAATAAAACAGAAACATATTACGGATTAAAAATACTTGAAGAGAGACATTCAAAATTAAGAAACGATTTTATATTATCTTGGAATATATGGATTGCAAACGAATTTAAAGATTTCAATAAAAGAGACGAATATGTTTTGGAAACTCTTTTAACTAGCAAAAATCCTTATTATATTAAAGGCGCTTTAACTTTGGCAAATAAAGATATGCTGCAAAATGTATATTCAAACAACGCTTATAATATGGAAGAGGCTAAAAAATTTTTTGCAGATTCAAATTATTCAAAAACGCTTGAATTTTTAAATAAGATTCAATTTATAGATTATATAGCGACTAAAAGAGAAGATAAACTTGTAAAAGAAGCTAGAGATATCGCAAAAAAAATATTTATGCAAAATAAATTTGTTAAAGATTTTTATTCTAAAAAAACCGAAAACGAAATATTTAACGAGCTTTCTTTACAAACGAGAAAAGAATCAAATAAATCGATTTTGCTTTATTATTACGGAGATAATCAAAACGCTTATAACGAATTTGATAAAATCTATAGCAAAACTCAAACTACTTATCCTTTATTTTATTATGCCCAAAAAATATTTTTAAATTCTGCAAACACAAAAAGATTTATGCAAATATGCAATAATATTGGCAAATATTTTGGCTATCCTTATTCTCAAAATGTAGATTTGCTTCCCGAAGAGTTTAGAAAATATATTTATCCGCGTTACTTTGACGATTTGGTAGTTCCCGAAGCGAAATATTATAAAATAGAGCCTGAATTTATTTATTCTATAATGCGCGAAGAAAGTTTATTTGACTCAAAGGCGCTTTCTTGGGCTGGGGCGAGAGGATTAATGCAACTTATGCCCGCGACTGCAAGAGCGGAAAATAAAAAAACGAGATATAAATTTAATCCTCTTAATTTATACGATTCTAAACAAAATATATATTTGGGAATTTCGCATTTATCTTGGCTTTTTCAAAGCGAAAACGCGAGCAATTATATTATCGTTGCTGCAAAATATAACGCTGGTTCAAGTAGAGGAAACAGATGGAAAAACGAATATGGAACTAATAATATGTATAGAACGGGAAGATTTATAGATATTGAAGAGACAGAATATTATGTTGAAAAAGTAATGAAAAGCTACGAGTATTATAGTAGGTATTATTAAAAATTTAATTTAGCGAAAAAGTCCAATTTATAATCCATTAACTTTTCCAAATTAACCCTTCTTCTCAATTATCCTAATCAACCAAATTCTCAATTTATTTCTTTATTTTTTATCGAATTTAGAATAAATATAAATCGTATTCTCTTTTGACAAATAAAATTATTCTGTTATAATATTCTTATGAAAATAAATAGAGAAATTGACAAGTTAAATGATTTATTTGTCCGATACTTGCTCGGCAAAAATGGAAATGAAAATATGCTTGAGGATATGGTTAACGCCGCTTTAAGCGATTTTAATTTTGAAGAGGTTAAAGATTTAGAAATAATCGACCCTTATAATTTATCTGAAAACATTGATTTAAAAGAATCAATTATAGACATTAAAGCGAAAACAAAAGATAATCAAACCGTTATTATTGAAATTCAACTTTGCGGAAATATGGATTTTGTCAAAAGAATTTTTTATTATATTTCAAAAAATATTGTTAATGAATTAAAGGAAGGTGAAGATTATAAAAAATTGCCAAGAATTATTAGCATAAATTTGCTTAATTTTAATTTAGATTTTGGAGACGAAGGAAAACCTCACCGTTGCTTTAAATTAATCGACACAAAAAACCATAATATAGATTTAGATTTTATTCAAATGCATATTATAGAAGCGAAAAGGTTTATTGAAATAATTGAAAAATCAACTTTAAACGAATTAAAGAAAAATAGGTTATTAACTTGGATGAAATTTTTTACAAGCAAAAATTTAAAATCTATAGAAAAAGAATTAATGGAGGCAAACCCGATTATGACAAAAGTAATTGAAGAATACAAAAGATTTACTTCTGACGATAAATTAATGAGAGCTTATGATGCCCGAGACGCGTTTTTATTAGGGCAAAAAATGATGTTATCAAGAGAAAGAGAAGAAGGAATAAAAGAAGGAATTGAAAAACGAAATTATACCATTGCAAAATTAATGAAAAAAGAAAATATTGATATAGAAACTATTAAACGAATTACAGGCTTAACAGTTAAAGAAATCAAAAAACTATAAATATTTTCTTTATTGCCAAAACTATAACCGATAAATTCAATCCTTCCCATCAATAATCCTTACCTCTTCCTCAATCGACTCATACAACCAACGCCAAATATGGGCTTTAGCCAAACCAACCTATCAATCTTTTCCCTCCAACGCTCTAGCCTGCTTCTCCAAATTAATACTTATTTGATAGAAATAAAAAACTCTAAAACTTTAGACAAACAAAACAACAAAAAAATAAGCTCGACCACTTCAGACAAGCCTCTTCGATATAAAAAAAGAATTTTCTAACCTCAACTTTTATAACTCACTTTATAAAATCCTAACAACTTCAAGCAAAAACTACTAGCAATGAGGATTTTGAAAAAATTATTTAATAAGTAAGGACTTGATTATATATTTTACTATTTTAATTAATTTAAGATGCTAGAGTTTCATTCCGAGAGCCATTTTGATTAACTTAACTTTTAGGTTAATCGTTACAGTAAATACAATTTCACTTTTATATTCTATAGCAGGATAAAATTTAAAACTAAATTTATAATTTTATCCACTTTTTGTAGGATTGCCATTAGCTTCCAATTCAGTAATATATGTATTATATTTACTACTAATATTATCTATAATATTTTTTTGTATAGAGGAAGGAACTGGCTTATCATTTTCTCCTGTGGACTTATCATTATTTTAAGATGTCCTATTATGTATCCATTTATTATTATCACCACCGATAAACTCAAAATTTCCATTTCTAAAATATACTTTTTTATCAAATATGTTTTCTACAATAATAGTTGTATCTAATGCTTTAGCTTTTTAAATGCTCACAGCAACGGTAAAATTAGTAGTAGTATTTAAAGTTGTATCATTAGCTTGTATAGTGAAATCTATTTTAATGTCTTTTTTAGTTTCACTTATTCACAATTTAGTCGTATCAAAAGTAATCTACACTGTTTCCTTGTTATGACTTTTTATAGCGTTTTCAATTTTTGTTCCGCTTGTTCCTTTTACTTTATAGCTAACTGAAAACTTATAATCGTTGGTTTCGGTAAACTTAATTTTAACTGTCGAATTAAATTTACCATCTGCAGAAGTAGTAATTAATCTTGTGCTATTTTTAGATTTTTTTACTGAAAAAGTTTATTTTATATCTTCTGCTGAAGGTAGAGTTTCTGGAGTTGTATCACTATTTCTAAACTGACACGAATACAAAAATAATAATGCTATTATACACAACATTATTGTAAAGATTTTGATTAGGACATGTCCTAATGGCGCAAGCCTGTGGCTTGCGCCCTTGTTTATTTTAAATGTTTCTGAATTAGTTATACTAATTCCTCCTTAAAAAAATATAATATTAATTTTATTAAACTAATGAAGTTTTACCTCCAATAATTTTCTACTTTAGTAAATAAACTTAAAAAGCCTAATTGCAAATCGACTTTTATTTCATATCGCCATCTGCATTATAAATAGCAAGTCTTTCTATACTTAATATAACAATTAACTTAAAAAATTAATTACTTTAATAAATTTACTCTTCAATTAATTATATATTATAATGGTAATAAATAATTTTAAAAAGTCAAGCATAAAATTTATAATTTTTGACTTTACTTAATACTAAAATATCAGATTTCGTATTGATAAATTTTAATTTTTACAAAAATATATATAAATAATAATAAAATTCATTTATTGATGGAACTAAATCTTTAAAATTAACTTTATTTAGTATATTTGCTTCACTAAAGCTCGCAATGATGATTAATTAAACTAAGGGCAATGTTTTAATAAAGTAATAAATATAAATTAAGTTAACATTTTAGATACAAGGTGGCAAAACTCTAGTTGCTAAATAAAAGAAAGTTTGAAAATAAAAATATATCAAATAAACTAATAAACCACAAATTACGATTGTTAATTTTTTGATGAAAGTGGGCTTCACTCTGTTGGTTTTTAATCTATCTTTATCTATTTTTTTATCAAAAAAATAATAATTTTTATGATAATATTATTAAAGTTGAAACATCTAAAAGCGATTTTGGAAATCATGTAAATCAAAAACCTTTAAAACTAA
>ERZ791737.1318-NODE-1318-length-12246-cov-18.478632_pt1 | contig 12246 bp, 13 predicted proteins | sample MGYA00510042_ERZ791737 | MGnify/ENA primary metagenome ERZ791737 (study PRJEB30046, sample SAMN00791965) | human gut metagenome | study: EMG produced TPA metagenomics assembly of the A metagenome-wide association study of gut microbiota in type 2... | reverse complement strand
TATATTATGTTTACTCTTTAATCGTTCGTTATTTTGTTATAAATATTTTTATTTTGGCTTTAAATTTCTTAAAATTAATTTTGGTAAAAAGCATTCTATTTTTGAATGCATTTTATAAATATTTTAATTATAGGAGGCTAACCTATGAAATCAAAAAAAATATCAAAATTATTTTATCTCTCTTTTATATTAATATTTTGTATATTAATATTTACTTTAACCTGCAAAAATCCATCGGGACCTGGTATCGATTTTAACTTACGAAATTGGTATATAATGGAAGGAATGGCTGCAGGACCTGGATTTACTAATAATATTACTTATGGCAATAGTAATATTATTTGCCCATCATCATCAGCAAATTCAAATCAACTTTTTACAGATGATGGAAAAACATATTATAGAATACCAGAATTATTAGCTTTGCCAAACGGAGACCTTTTGGCTTTTGCAGATAAAAGAGCTGTAGGAGCGGGAGATTTGCCTAATCAAATAGAAGTTTATGTAAGAAAAAGCACTGATAACGGAACAAATTGGGGACCAGAAAAAAGAATAACGCCAGTAAGCACAAGTAAAAAAGATGGACATGGCGATACCGCTGCGGTTTTAGATAGAAAAACGGGAGATATAATAGCGGTAGTAGCATTCGGACAAGGATTTTTAAATTCAACTCCGCAGGACCCGATTAGAATTAGAACGATTAGAAGCAGAGATAATGGAGAAACTTGGGAAGCGCCTATAGATATAACCTCTCAAATCTACGGAGCTGGATGTGGTGATTTTACTCGAAGAAATTGGCATGCAGCCTTTGTCACTGCTGGCAACGGACTTCAAATGAGAAACGGAAGAATAATGTTTGTTCTTAATGTTAGAGAATCTTCACAATTAATGGTGCAAAACTATGTTATGTATTCGGATGATGGAGGGCATAAATGGAAAGTGTCGAGTGGCTCTCCTAAAAATACAAGACGCGGAGGCGAGGCAAAAGTTGTAGAACTCAATGACGGCTCATTGCTTATGCATATTCGCTGGACGCCAAATAGATTACAATCAAGGTCTTACGATAATGGAGAAACTTGGACGGAAGCTACAGCAATAAATGGTATTCTATCTTCAGATTCAAATGGAGATTTAATTGTTTATACTTCAACTAAAAACGGATACGATAAAGATAGATTAATAACTTTAGTTGATTCAACAGTATGGAACGGTCAAAGAAACGGATATCCTGGAAACCCAAAATTTTACATAAGCTATGACGAAGGATATACTTGGACAAATTCTAAAGAACTTTATAAAGGAGATGCTGGATATTCCTCTTTGGCTATTCTTAAAGACGGAAGCATTGGAATATTGGCAGAATTAGGTAATTCATGGAATGGTCCAATATATTTCCTAAGAACAAGCATAGAATGGTGCAATTCTAATGATAATCCTTGCTCACCAACAAATACTAAAAAATAAAGGAGGTTATTAGTATGATAAAGTTATTAAAAACTTATAGGTTAATAATTTTTATGATTTTGATATCGTCTCAACTATACGGTTTTTACGGAGATGGCGGCGGTAGAAGTTTCATAGACTTTTTAATGGATATGAATCAATTTAGAGGGAGAACCGACCAAGTAGGCGTTCTTTTGGGACCGTCTAACTATAGGTTTACTGTAGGTTTTAGCGGTAGGACTTCGGGAATAATTCTCGATAATTGGACGAACGATTATAAAAAAACTCCAAAACTTACCGTTTATTTAAGACCTGGCATTACCGTAGGATTCGGGGTAAAAACCGAAAATTTTAATTTTGGTTTAGGATATCAATTTAGATATTTGCATAAGGATTATCAGGTTCATACTCCTATGTTTACATTTACGGCGCTAGATAATACTTTGAGATTTAATCTGCCAATTGCAATAGGAGTTGGAAGCGGAAATGCAAAGAATACTTGGTTAGTTTCCACAGGTATAGAGACAAGATATTATCCAAAAACAATATTAGACCAAATTCGTTTATATATTTTCTACGGATACGCTAGAATTTCGTATGCAAAATATGGCTTCAAAGAAGAAAATTTACAGATAGACGAAAATGCCAAAAATGTTTATAAAGCCATGTCTTCGGTAGGATTTGATTTAAGGCTTTATTTTAAAATTGATAAAGAAAGTAGAAAACAATTAGAAGAAAGAGGCAAAAATTTACCTTTCTCAATAGAGCCTTATTTTAGATTTTTATATAGCTGCGCTTTGCGAACTTTGGAAAATCAAGGCGGAAGACATATAAGATATGGCGGAAACAACTACGATATTAACGCTTACGGATTTGACCCTGATAGTTTAGGCGTAAATTATAGGTCCGATGAAAAATTTTCTGGCGGTTATATCGGTAGTCTGCCTGCAATTCCAAATCCTCAAGGGCAGAATAACATTACCGATATTTACAGAATCGGTTTAGCTTTTCCTGTGGGATTTAGAGTGCAAAGCGAATATTACGGTTTGTATTTAGAGCCTTCGCTCAGCCTTACTTTGATAGACGGAAAAAATATTTCAATAAGCGGGACTTCTAAAAGAGGACCTTTCTTTACTTTAGGATGGGTAATTTATGGCGAGATATTTTTAACGCCGATACCCGAAATTGAGCTTTATTTAGCCGTTCAAACGGGAGGAGCTACAAGGCTTGGAGGAGCTTTAGACCCAGCTTATTTGAATGGAACGAGCTTGATTTTTAATACGGATTGCGGGATAACATATTATTTTTAATTATCATTTCTTATCTATAATTTATAGACGCATGGAAATATCTTTATAAGGATGTTTCCATGCTTTTTTAATTAAAGGATTGGCTTTCTATTTTTCTAAAATATAGCTTATTTGTTTAATTTTAACGAATATAAAAAAGATATAAAAGCGCTTTTTACAAAAAGATAATGCAATAATTACTTGATAAAAAATAAAAGCCCTAATAAATTAATATTAAGGCTTTTTTTATTTGTTATCTTAAGGTTATAATATAATTCCATTTCGGCAAAGGATATCTTCCCGTTTTTCCCACGCTTCTTCCGTTTATATCGGTAATTTCGGCTTCCGCGTAAAGTATATATCTTCCTTTAGGCAAATAATTAGCGCCAGCGATAGAAGAACTTCTGCCCGCAAAATAAAATTGAGTTTGAGCTTGTCCGTCTATAACATATATTTTAGGCAAATAGAATATTAAATTTCTGCTTAAAATATTATAATTATCGTCTATTCTTCTCGCGTAAACTCTTATTCTTGCAAATTTTCCTTGAGGCGGAGTTTTTACGGCTAATGTAATTAATAGAGGATTACTCCTTGAAGCTATAAATCTGTCGTTATAATTTATAATAAAAGAACTTATTCTTACATTTTGATTATCTACAGTCGAAGAAGTATTATCGTAAACATAAGGCGAATCTTTTTTAGGGAAAGTATTAACTTTAGGTTTAGTCGGAGCGATATCGGGAATATTATTAGTATTAACTTCGTATAATCCGTTATTGTCTAATTGAATAGGATAAGGTAAAGAATTCGTATCGATAGCCGCATTTGTATCAATCGGCGCTATATTATTATTAGTCGATAAAAAATCTTTTTCTTCTTTCGTTATATTATCTCCGAATATATCGTCTATAGTAGTGTCGCTTTCAATTTCATTATTGAAACTTTCGCTATCTATACCGCTTACAGCTTCAAATCTCTTATTATTAAGAAAACTTCTTGTAATAAAAAACCCCGCCACTAAAATAGTAATAATTATAAGAATTATTATAAAAGGTTTTAATTTTGCTCTGATTTCAATAGGCATAATTCACATCCAAAATTTAAAATTATATGTATAATTAATCGGATAAATAAAAAATTATATTATAAAAAATATTATAAAAAATCATTGTTCGCAAAGAAAATTTTTAAGTTCCTTTGATAAATCAATATCCGCTAACTTTTTTAACGCTTTTATTTGTAATTGTCTCACTCTCTCACGCGTAATATTTAATTCTCTTCCCGTATCTTCCAAAGTTTTAGGCTCTTTTCCATATAAACCAAATCTTGAAATAATTACAATTCTTTCTTTTTCGTTTAATGTTTCTAATGCTTCGGTTAAAGTTTCTTGCAAACTATTTGTAAATACTTGTTGATAAGGAAAAGGAAAATCTTTATCTTCTATAGCCGAATTTATATTATAAGAGTTTATATCGTCATTAGAATCTTTATAAATAATATCCGAATTATATATTGCCCGAGTAAACATAGTTATTGACGACAATATTTTTCTGTCTATTTTCATTTCTTTTGCTATCTCTTCAATTGTAGGCTCTCTGTTTAATTTTTGATTTAAATATTTCGATATTTGAACGCTCTTTTTAATTAATCTTGCTATATGCATAGGAAATCTAACTATATGTTTTTTGCTTGATATTTCTTTAACTATGCTTTGTTTTATCCACCATACGCCGTAAGTTGAAAATTTAAATCCTTTTCTATATTCAAATCTTTTTACGGCTTCTATAAGTCCTATATTTCCTTCGTCTATTATATCAATAAAAGGAACTCCGCTATTATAATATTTTTTTGCAACGCTTATAACGAGTCTTAAATTAGATTTTACCAATTTATTTTGTATCGCTTCTATTTCTCTATCAAGTAAAAAAGCTTTTTCGCATCCTTCTTCCAACTCTGCTCTCTCTTCTCTGCATGCTTCGAGTCTCTGCCATAAATCTAATTCTTCTTCTTTAGAAAGTCTGCGAATTTCTCCCATCTGTTTTAAATATATACCCAAAGGACTGTTATATTCTTCGTTGTTATTAATATATTCTTTATGCAATTTATTTAACCCAAATTAATAAATATAAACTGTTATATAATAATAAACGATTTTAAGAAATTTTCAAGTTGTATTATGATAATCGATTTTTATTTAGAATATTTTAAACTTCTTTAATATAAACTTTATTCATTTTAGCGGGCTTTATAGGATTATCGTTATAATCTCTATCTAAAGCTACTATTTTATCGGCGACATCCATTCCGCTTATAACTTCGCCCCAAACTGTATATTGTCCGTCTAAATAAGGAACATTAGCTACACAAATAAAAAATTGAGAACCTGCGCTATCTTTATGCTGACTTCTTGCCATAGAACAAATTCCTCTTTTATGCGAAATATCGTTAAACTCCGCGGGAATATTAAAATCTGGTCCGCCCGTGCCATGCAAAGCTCTATTTTGTTGTTTGCTTAAAGGGTCGCCGCCTTGAATCATAAAATTTGGTATAACTCTGTGAAAAAGCGTTTCATCATAAAAACCTTGATTTGCCAATTTTTTAATCGCTTCAACATGTTTCGGAGCTTTATCCGGAAAAAACGCTATCTCTATAGTTCCAAAATCGGTTTCTATAAATAAATGCTCTTTCATTTTTAATCTCTCTAAATTTTAATTAATAGTTTTTATATAAACTCTATTCATTCTTGCAGGCTCTAAAGGATTATCGTTTCTATCTCTTTTTAAAGCCGCTATTTTATCAACCGCATCCATTCCGCTTACAACTTCGCCCCAAACGGTATATTGTCCGTCTAAAAAAGTAGAATCGGCAACGCAAATAAAAAATTGAGAACCTGCGCTATTTATACTTTGACTCCTTGCCATAGAACAAATTCCTCTTTTATGCGAAATATCATTAAACTCCGCTGGAATAACAAAATTTGGTCCGCCCGTGCCATGCAAAGCTCTATTCGGTTGTTTGCTTAAGGGGTCGCCGCCTTGAATCATAAATCCTGGGATAACTCTATGGAAAAGCGTTCCATTATAAAAGCCTTGATTTGCTAACTTTTTAATCGCTTCAACATGTTTCGGAGCTTTATCTGTGAAAAACGCTATCTCTATAGTTCCAAAATCGGTTTCTATAAATAAATGTTCGTTTGAAGTTTTAGGTTTTTGAGCTATAAGCACAGTCGTAAATACCGCTATAGACAAAAACGCTATTATAATTATTTTTAATTTTTTTAACATTAAAATCCCTTCCCGCTAATTTTATTTATTAATCATAAAAAACGATAATATAAATTAATAATCGTAATTTTTTTATTAAAATTTATATCGACAAAATTATTTATTTATACTTTCATAACTATTTTTTGAGTCGTAAGTTCCTTTTCTTGTCTCGCCTTTCAAACTCGGTATAGTTAATATTTGTCCTTTTATTATAATATTAGGGTCTTTTATTTTATCTTTATTTGCTTCGTATATTTTTCTCCATAATCTTCCGTCTCCGTATATAAAATCATAAGAAGCAATAAGCCATAAAGAATCCGTATTTTTAGTTCTTTCTACAACCGTATAATATTGAGGGAATTCTCCCGTAAAAATAGTTTCTTTTGTAGTTTTAGTCTCCGCAGTTTTCATGCCTTTAGAATCCGTAGTTCCCATTGTATTAACAAGAGCGATAACATTTTTTGAATGCATTAAAGAATTTGAATAATCTTCAGCTTTCAAAGAATAACCCGCATTTGACAAAGATTTTGAAGCTTCGTTATATATATCGGCTTTTGAATTATTATAACCTTTTTCTTTAGCTTTATTTAATGATTCTTGAGCTTTTGCATAGGCAAGTGGTGCTTCCAATTTGTCCAATCTACTAACCGCAAAAGCCGCCGTTGACGAAGCGTTAATCCAATCTTCATATCCCAAATAGATATAAGCGCCGTTTTGCAAATCTAAAATTTCCGTATCGTTATCGTCTCCATTGGTTAAAACCGATTCTTTTATTAAATATTCTCTTCTTGAATCTATAGAAAGTAAATTATAACCTAATTGAGATTTTAAAGCGGAATCCTCATATTTAATTATCGTGTTACTATAATCGTTATCGTTTGAAGCTATAGAAAATATACTTTGAGCGGATTCTATATCATCAACGGCTAACTTGTAAAGGTTTGAAGTTTTTTGATTAGTGTTGCCGCCTATTCCTTTAAATAAACTTAATTTTCTTTCGGCATCGATTTGACTATTTAAAAGATATCCGTAAACTTTATATTTAGATATAAATCTCTGCGAATGTTCTTGACTCTTTTTAGCAAATTCTATACTCTGTTCATAATCTCCATTTTCATGCGCTTCTATTGCCAATTCTCTATATCTTTGAGCTAATTTATAATCTTCTTCTATAGTAAGAGATTGTCCATAAGCCAAATATGATAAAGAAAAAATAAATAAAAATAATAGTTTTTTCATTTTAATTACTCCAATTTATAAATTAAATTTAAAATCTAAAAATTAATTATTATAATTATTAGTATAATATTTTTCTATTTCTTCCATCTCTTTAATTTTTAATTCCGCTTCTTTTATGCTTTTTGAACTTTCGTCAAATATTCCTTTTGTGGAAAAATAAGCCTTATTATGCAGCTTTTTAGCCTGCAAGAAATAATTAACCGCTTCCTCATAATTATTCGTTCCGAAAGCTTCCACTCCGTTAATATAATATAATTCGGCAAGCTCGTAATTTTCCTTATCAATTTTATAAGCCTTTATATCTTTTGAATATACTCTTTCTAAAGTAATTTCTTCTTTTAAAGTTTCGGCATATTTTGGAAGTCCTTCATTTAATACGGTTTGATAAGAATTAGACGCCGTAGTCAATAAGTTAGCAAGTTTTTTAGATTCTTTGCTATTATTATCGTCTATCAATATAACCGCTTCGGAAAAACTCGCTTCCGCTATATCGAACTGCTCTTTTGAATAATCTTGCAATTCATACTTAACCGCTTTTTCTCTCAAACTTGAAGCGTCTTTATACTCTTTTAATGGCATAGTTTCGCCGCAAGATATTACAAAAATCAAAATAAAAATTAATAATTTTAACTTCATAAATACTCCTATAGTATAATGTTAAATGTTATATCAATGATTATAAAAGTCAATAGTTTTATTTAAAAAAATATTTGAAAAATATTATCATAGTGGCAAACTTACCAAACCTAAATCAATAATATTTTAATAATTTTTTTTAATTTAATGCTTGACATATTTTATAATCTATGTTAAAATTATACCATAAATAAATTAAAATATAAAGAGTAACGGAAAAAATTAATGATAACTAAAAATACTATAAATTCGTTAAGCAAAGCAAAGCCATAATTGTCTTTTAAATAATAATTTTAAATTTTATATATCTCAATTTTTAAAGGCATTTAAATTTTTAAGTGTCTCAATTTTATTGCATAATTTAGTTAAATCTTTTTTAACTTCAATCAAATTTACTTTCGATAACTTATCAGAGAGAAATCTCTGTTTGGTTATAAATAAAAATTTATTAAAAGGAGTTCAAACATGAACAACAAAAAAATTATTATCACAATTCTATCTTTTATTATCTGATTTGCAATAAGTTGTAAATCTAATGAAGACCCTGCCCAATTTAAACCAAGTGATTTGATTGGAACTTGGTCTGGAGGAGGAAACAGTTTTACTATTGATAGCTCTAGAAATCTAAATTTCGATTATCAAGGCGTAAATTATCAAAACAATGCATTTAAGCACATTATAGATGAGCCTACTCAATATATATCTACTACAGCGTATAGTGATATAAACTATTTTAATACTTCAAATTATAATATAGGACATATAATAAAAGTAGCCCGATTTAGTTTCAACAGCTCTTCAAGTTGCGATGTTTACATTGGCGAAATTAAATTGATAGAAGAATATAGTGAATTAAATGGTAAAACAATCACGAATAAATCTTGGGATTATAGTGGTGCAGAAAACACTTCTTTAGGAACTTTCACAAAATAAAAATATAAAGATAATAGATAGATAGAATAATAAGAGGCATCGTATTTATTACGGTGTCTTTTTTTATTTTAGATTATTTTTATAAATATTATCAATAACCATATAAAATATTTATCCTATAAATAAAAAATATCTTTTATAATATAAATAAAATCTTGTTTTGGGAATTTTTGAAACTGAATAACATTTTCTATAGCGTCCGCATAATATAATTTTTTTTCGCTCGGCAAATATGATAAAACAAAATTTTGAGAATTAATGCCGTTTAATAATTCTTTCGTATATCCGTTTTTAGACATTTCTATTATTCTGCTTGGAATATTATCGCCCATAAAAATAAAAACTATATGATTATATAATTTCGCTTTTAATATTTTTTTATCTTCGTTATCTTTTTTAAATAATTTTTGATTATCGTCAATATATAAATCTAAAATTTCGTTTAATTCGTTTTTTAAATTAGTTAAAATTCCTTCGCCGTCTTTGTCAATATCTATAAGTATAAAATAATAAGCGTATAATATTATAGATTTATTTTTTTTAATTATTTCGGCATTTATAAAAACTCTTGAAGAATTAATTGAATACATACTAAATCCGAAATATTTTAATCTGTTTATTATATTTTCTTTATCGATTTTTTTATTTATATTATGCTCGGTTATGGAATTATTTTTTATAAAATTTAATTTTCTTTTGTTAATATTTGCTATATCGATATAAGTAAAAATTAAAGTTAATATTTCAAGCGCTATTAAAATTATTGTTATATAAATATTATTATTTCTGTAAATTGATATAAAAGTTAAATTGGCAAACGCTACGGCTATTAAACCGTAAACGCTTGCCCTAAACAACTCTTTTTTAAAGGAGAACTTTTTATTATAATTCATTATCTATAAGAAGTTACTTCTTGATACGCTCTAACCGCTCTATCCATTACCGCTTTAGTAAAACTTAAAGATAATTCGGCTTCTGCTATAGCGTTCATAACATCCGAAACATCCACTTGGTCGGGTCTTATTCCCGCTTGCACTATTATATTATCTCTATCAACTTGTTTTTGATTAACCGATTCTATAGCCTCGCTTAACATTGTTCCAAAATTGCTTATTAAATCTCTGCTCGTATCTCTTCCTATTTGTCGAGCCGGTCCATAATGTCTTGGGTCTGTGGTTTTCAATACAAAATTATAATTATCTCCGACATTTCCAATATTATTCATAAAATACCCCTTTTAATTTTAATATCTTATTATATTTAAAGCGCTTCCAAACATAGTTTTAGCCGATTGTATCATTGTAGAATTGGCTTCATAAGCTCTTGACGCTTCCATCATATCTACCATTTCCGTCACAGGATTTACATTTGGCATTTCAACATAACCCGCTTTCTCTCCGTATTTAATAGCGTCTGGATGCGAAGGGAGGTAAACAAATCTTGTTGCGCTTTCCATATCTTTTTCTATGCTAAAAACTCTAACTCCCGTTCCTACATTAGGCTGCAAAGCGTCAGGCAAAAAAGGACTTTTATATTTATTGCCATCATCTCTTGGCTTAAATATAACTCTACTTCTTCTAAAAGCTCCGCCTTCCGTTGTTCTCGTAGTATTAACATTCGCTATATTATCGGCTATAACATCTAACCTTGTTCTTTGAGCGGTAAGTCCGCTTCCCGAAGTATTTATAATTGAAAATATTCCCATAATTTCTCCTTTTATAAATCTAAAAACTAAAATTAAGCGTTTCCTATCATTCTTCTAATTTCTCTATATTGAGAGTTGACTATTTGAGTAAACATTTGATACCTTAAAGTATTTTTAGCCTCTTCCGCCATTTCTTTATCTATATCTACATTATTTTTATCGTTTCTATAGCTTGTATCAAAATCTACGGTTATAGTCGGCGCAACTTCTCTATAATCAATCGGCATATTAAAAGGAAAATGTCTCGCGTCCGTTCTTTTCGCTTCCAAACCGTTATATTTTTCGCTGTCTAAAGCTCTGCCTAATTGATATTCAAATGTTACATCGCTTCTTTTAAAATTTGGCGTTGAAACATTAGCTATATTGTCGGCTATAACCTCCGCTCTTAAACCGTAAACATTCAAAAGTTTTTTTGCAACCGTCATAGTTTTAGCGTAAGTCGTATCTGCAAACATACTCATAATTTTATAATCCTAAAATTGTAGTTTTATTTATTTTCGGTTTTTTGAAAAAAGCCTTAAATAAATTTTTTATAGAATTAAAGTTTATAAATTGATAAATAGAAATTTATATTCTTTTTTAAGGAAGCAAAAAATCACTTCTTTTTGATAATAAAGAAGCAGAAAGATTAATAGTCAGAATTTATAGTTATTTAGTTTATTTGATATACTTTTTATTATTAATTTTATTAAATTAAGCAACGGAAATTATATTCTATTATCTCTTAAATATAAAATATTATTAATATTTTTTACTTTATAAAAATATTTTCTTTAGTCTAATTCTAAACTTATTAATTTTGTCGTCATTGGAACTGATGCTATTAGTCACACAGCTTGAAGCATGGCAATCTATCATGTTTATACTTGTATTTTATAATATTAATTATAAAATATTTTAATAATTTTTCGGAGTTTTATAAATGATACTTGACGGAAGAGAATTATCTAAAGAAATAAAAGAAAATATAAAATCGAAAGTCGCTTTGCTTGATAAAAAACTAAGAATAGATTTTATATATTTTGAAAATGATAAATCTACTGAAATATATTTTAATAGAGCTAAAAAATCTGCAGAAAACGCGGGAATGATTGGTGCGCTTCATAATCTTAATTCAAACACAAGCGAAAAAGATTTTTTAACTTTAATAGAATATCTAAACGAAGAAAAAGAAACCAATGGAATAATGATTCAAGCGCCTTTGCCTAAACATATAGATAAAAAGAAAGTTTACGAAACAATCTCGCCAGATAAAGATGTCGATGCAATATCAAATATAAGTTTAGGAAAAATATTTTTGGGAGAAAATAAACTTATTCCATGCACGGTTAAAAGCGTAATGGCTTTGCTTAAAAAAACTAAAATAAAAATTGAAGGAGCTAACGCCGTAGTCGTTGGAAGAAGCGATATAGTTGGAAAACCTTTAGCTCATTTACTTCTTCAAGAATCGGCAACGGTTACAATAACTCATTCAAAAACAAAAAATTTAAAAGAGATTTGCAAGAAAGCTGATATATTATGCGTGTCTATCGGAAAAACGGAATTTATAACCGAAGAATATATTAAAGAAGGCGCTATTGTTATAGATATTGGAATAAATGTTTTAGAGGACGGTTCTATAAAAGGCGATGTAAAATTTGACGAAGTTTCAAAATTAGCTTCTTTTATAACTCCAACTCCAAACGGTGTGGGAAGCGTTACGGTTGCAATGCTTTTAGATAATTTGCTTTATCTT
>ERZ791737.1316-NODE-1316-length-12253-cov-19.453845_pt1 | contig 12253 bp, 13 predicted proteins | sample MGYA00510042_ERZ791737 | MGnify/ENA primary metagenome ERZ791737 (study PRJEB30046, sample SAMN00791965) | human gut metagenome | study: EMG produced TPA metagenomics assembly of the A metagenome-wide association study of gut microbiota in type 2... | reverse complement strand
ATTAACTAAGTTATATGCATAATAGGAAAATCCCTCAGGGTTTTACGTTGATCCGATTTTCTCGGGAAACATCGAACCAATGAGTTTACATTTGACTTCCACTGAGGCATTTCTAATATAGCTATCTATATTGTTAATCAAGTTAATAGAATAATCTAATTTAGGTTCGATATTTGTACGGTTCGGGTTGAGTATGATTTCTATCTTTTCATTAAGTAGAATTTCTTCTTTGGCGTATTTTTCAATCATTCGGGCATGGGTACTTTTATCAATATCGCCATCAATGAACTTATCATCAAGTTTTGAAATACGTTCTTTTGTCTTGGATAACTCTAGTTTGAGAAATTCCACTTCTTGTCTACTATTGCCATCGCGTTCTCTTTTTAATTCAACTAAGATTTCTTTATAAAGTTCTAATATAGCTTGATTGGGTTTTAGACTTGCCACGTATTTTGCGAACATTTCATTTGCTTCTTCTGCTCGGCAACGCAAATGTTTTGCATTGTGACTACAATTATAATATGTATACTTGCCACCATTACCAGAACTTGTTGCTCCAGTGAGCGGATAGCCACATACTGGACAGACAAGATATTTGCGGAGAAATAAATCTGGATGTATCTTTTTTGATAACTTGGGAGATTGTTTTCTGTTTCCATCAAGGATGTCTTGTACTTTATAGAATATCTCCTTGTCTATTATTGCCTCATGTAGTCCTTTGGTATAGTATGCTGGCTTTCCGTCATGTTCTGGTACTCTGACTTCACCAATATAGAAGTGGTTTCGCAGCATGTCAAACCATGAGTTCTTATTCACTTTGAAACCTATACGGTCATATCGCTTATGAATATAGGTTGGCGTCTCTACTCCTTTAGCTACGTCTGCGAAGACTTGACGGATGATTTTTGCCTCTTCTGGTACAATTTCTACGTATTTGTTATAGTCATCTATTTTTATATTTTTGTAGCCTCGTGGAGCTTTATTAGTGCATTTCCCTTGTTTTGCTGATTCATAGATGCCATCAATCGTTGCTTTGGAACGTTTATCGTTATCTACTTCTGCTTGGCTGATATAGACAGCAAGTAAAATCTTACTTTCGGATTGCTTCCAATCAATGTGTTCGTCACATGCGTTGACTTCTATTCCTAGTTTCTGGAAATATTCAATATTCTTGTATGCCTCTGGTGTATCTCGTGAATAGCGGTTCCAACGTAGAAATAATATAAGGTCTATTTCACCCTTATGTTGTTTGCAATATTTCATTATTTTATTTATTTCGGGGCGGTGTGCGAAATCTTTTGCAGAATAATCCTCTCGATATGGTTCACCAATGATGTTGTATTTATTTCTTTGGCAGTACTCTATTAATGTTTTTGCTTGGTAGTCTAAGCTACACCCTTTTGTTTGTTCATCGCTACTTACGCGACAGTAAATTATGACATTCATGACATTTTGAATTTAAGTTATTTATTCTCGTTTTCTAGTTGAAGTTTTGCTAACTGGTAGAGATAATCTCTGATTAGTTTTATATCCTCATCACTAAATCTTCTTTTATCTTTTTTTAGAATTTGCTTGCATTGTTCTAAGGTTATCATTAATTATGCAACATTATTTGCCATAATGGCTTATTCTTGCACATTCAACAACTCACAAGACAAGGAAATACCTAAGGCATGAATGTGCTTCTTGTCTCAACTTTATACTATGTATTAAAGATTTTCTCTTGGTGAGTATTCTCTGATTATTGCAAATATACGACTTCTGGGAAAAAATGCCGCTTGGATAATTTAAATTATGTTAAATTGTTTAATTTTCTCAAGGTATTGATACTTGTGTTGGTCAATTTTGAAACATTTCTCAGCGAGTAGCCCTTTTTAAGAAGTCTGATTTCTTCAGCATATTCTTCTTTCATCGCCTCATCGCTTTTCTTGAATCCCAGTTTTCTGCCAACAATTCCACCGTTTGCGCGAAAGTTCTTGTAACCGCTCTCTACGCGCTCCCTGATGGTTTTGCGTTCCATTCTTGCTATTTCTGCCAAAATAGTAATTAAGAATTGGCTCATAGCATTAATTTCACCATTTACCGTGAGTGTCTCAATGTTATAATTTTGAATGAAGAGGCTAATGCCCTTGCTGTTTAGGAGTTCAATTACTGCTAATACTTGTAAAGTATCTCTCCCAAGTCGGCTTAATTCTGTAACAAGTATCTTGTCTATTTGATTTGCTTCAATGTATTCTACCATACGAAGAAGTTCAACACGTTCCGAATTCTTTTTTGCACCAGAAACTTTTTCAGCAAAAGTAGCCTCAACTGTCCAGTTATTTATTGAAGCTACTGCCTGTAAGTCATTAATCTGACGCTCGTAGTCCTGTGAGCTATTGTTGCTTGAAACTCTTGCAAATATTACCACCTTTTTCATATCAGTACTTGTTTATGATGCAAAGTTAGTGATGTATATTAAATATAAATCACTTTTTGCGTTAAATGATGCTAGAAGTATGGCGAATATTAAATATTTGTCATTCCTTTGCAGCTAAAAACTGTGTGCAATGGAAAATAAACAAGAAAGAACAGTTGTTCATCTTGAGTTTGCTGGACAACATTACTACTTTGGTTCCTTGTCAGCTATATATACAAAGTTTACGGCAGAGGAGTTGTCGGTTGCTCTTGGCACTCTGCGAAATTATGGTGTGAAAGAGGGTAGGCCATATCAGAATGCACGATGTGTGATTAGAAAGGGCGTGCTTATAACGATGCCCAAGAAATAAAGCTACTCTACATCAACAAGCTCTTTCAACTTCACTCCTAGAGCAAGGCTTATTTTATAGGCATTCTTGAGTGTTAAGTTCGTGCGCCCAGCTTCGATTCTCGACATATTAGCCTTTTCAAAATTGCACTTGGCTGCAAGGTCTTGCTGACTTATCCCCTTTAACGTCCTTATTTCCTTGATTTTGTCTCCGATTTTTAGAAATAATTGCTGCTCATTCATTTTTTTCTTGAGTTATCATTTGTGATAACAAAGAAAAGCGCATATCTTTGCAAGGTGGTTATCATATATGACAACCATTAAGTTATAACTAATATTTTTATAAAATGAAGAAATTATTTGTATTAATGAGCTTTATTGCTCTTGGAATGGGTTCTGCGTTCGCTCAAAAAGGCGAAAAGGCAGTAGGTGTTAACCTTGGTTATGGAACAGAGATTAGCAATCTCGGTATCGGTGCTAAATTTCAGTATGGAATAACGGACGCTATTCGTACTGAGGCTGCTTTTAATTACTTTCTTAAAAAAGATGGTGCCACCATGTGGGATATTAATGTCAATGCGCATTATCTTTTCCCTGTCGCTGACAAATTTAATGTTTATCCTTTAGTGGGTTTGACTTATGCTAATTGTAAGGTTGGTGGCTGGTCTTATGAAGGCCTGACAGCAAAAGAAATCCAAGAGCTCATAGATGCAGGGATAATAGAAGATGCTTCCGAAATGACTGGATCATCTGGAAGTGAGGGGCGATTTGGAGTAAATTTAGGTGCTGGTGTTCAGTATGACCTTTCAAGTAAACTTGCCATAAACTTTGAAGTTAAATATCAGTTGATAAAAGATTTCAATCAAGCGGTTTTTGGAGTTGGAATTGCTTATAAATTTTAATTGACATGAAAACGTATCTATATTCTGTGCTCATAGCCTTATTTGCTGTATCTGTTTTTGTTGGCTGTTCTGACGATACAGATGATAATGCGAGTGGTAATGAAGATGGCGAATTGAAGATTAATGGTGAAACATATACTTGTAAAGCTGCTAATTTTACAGGAAATAGTATAACAAGTAGTGCTATTGATGATGTTGAGGAGAAAATTAGGAGTATAAAATTCATGAAAAGTCTTCATCGCAAAGGAGAAGAATCATTAATATTGGGAAACTATGATGTCCATTTTGAATTCTCACGAATAAATTTTGATGAGATTAGCAAAGGAGATGAGTTGACAATAATATCTGGACTTGTTTTTTCTTCTGATGAAGCCATTATTGACTATTTAGAAGGTACTGTTAAAAGTGGCAATATTACATTTGTAAGTTTATCGTCTGACCAAACTTTGGTTCGTTTATCATTTAATAATGTTCAACTGGAGGTTTATGATAGGGAAAATTCATCATCGGCAACCTTTGTGCTTGATGGTTCTGTTGCATACAGAAGGAATGATATAATGACGAAACCAGAATATCCTTATGCAGATATTAGTATAAATTCTCAAAAATCAGCGATGGAAGTTGCAGGATTATGGGCTATATCGCAGAAACCATACGAGGATAAACTTATAACTTCTGCATTTACTTTCAATGATGCTGGCAAAGATGTCGATTTCTATATACAACTAGGTAATAAATATGGAGATGATTTCAGTAGCCAGTTGCATAATATGGTTGGCATCAACCTTGCTAGTTCCCAGTATGCTACTATTATAGACCGATATAGGGATAATATGGCTAATGCTAGTAATTGCTATGTGAGTGGACAAATTCTCATAACAGAAATTCAAAAAGAATCGTTTCTGTTTATGTACCCCAATATAAGTTTTGACTTTCAAGATTTGGTTATTACTATTAATGCTAAGAAGTACACCATAAATGGAAAATCAAAGGTTGTATATGAGTATCATAACTATTATTAAAATAATCTTTTAGATTAAACTAACACATAAAAGAGTGTATCAAACAGTCTTATATTAGATTAAATTGATACACTCTTTATTGTAATACAAAACGCATGAACAATGCGTAATTTACGCACTATTTTTTAAGCCAGTTTCTAATAGTTCCTTCTGTAACTTCTAACCTTTTGGCAATGGAACGGTTACTCATTCCTTCACTGTGTAGTTGCATTACATATCTTTTCATGTTATCTTTAGAAGAGTTCCAAAATGCCTCATCTCTGGAATATTTCTCTTCTAATTGTTTTATTGTAGGAGTGACTTTCTTGTTATTAATAATATAATATACTTTCGTTTCCGTTTTGCACCCCTTTTCAAAAATGAACCAGGCATAATCTTTCATGTTTTTATTTTTAAATGTCTCGAAATCTCCATCTCTAGCTATATCTATTTTTCTTGTAAAGAGATAAACTCTAGCAGGAGGATTGTAATAAAATTTTATTAAGTACCAGAAGGGGAAAAGCATGGCGACTTTAAATTTAGTAATCTCCAGTGCTCTTTCTAACATAGGAATAGCGAGACGGTAAGGTGGATTGGTGACTATATCGGCATCCAAGCCAGAAAAGAAATCGTTATCTTTTAGAAAATCTAGACCTCCATTTCCATAACCATGAAAATTCTTATCGGATGAAATAACATGATAATTATGTAATTCTAATACTTTTGATATGTGCCCTTGACCGCAGCATGGTTCTAAAATGCAACTATAAAACTTCTCTCTCTCTAACAGCGCTTCTACAGCAGCTGGGCTTGTTGCGTACATATCTTCTTGATGACGATTCTCGTTACTTCTAACGGCTTTCTGTACTGGTAAACTCATTCTCTCTAATAATTAGTTGCCCAAAAATAACAAATAAATAGTTTCTATCAAAGATTGAATTGCATTTCTTTTTTTGAACACTATTTAAGCACAAATTGCGCAATATTAATATTGATTACTAGGCGTTTACCTTTACCGACATAGGTTTCCCAGGGGTGGTTGTTATAACCCCATAATGTCTGCCCAATTCAAAGTTTTTCCATCTTTTTCAAATTTGATGAGGCTGTCCAGTGTATCACGGAATAGTCTCAACAAGAATTTTCTATCAACCAAGGAATAGAACGAAAGTTCATGTCTGGTACGCTCCATGTAATCCTTTATCTCCTCATTATTAAGATGAACTTCTAGGCGGTATAACTTAGATGGATTAAAATAATGGTCGTCTATGTATTTCTTATCTGAACTATTGGTTATTTCCGCTTTCTTATCGTAAGCGATAAGACTACTCCCCCTGCTTTTATCTTTGATGGCTTTTTTCTGCTTAATATTAACAGTTAGGTATTTATCTCTATCCATATTGCCGCTAAAAGTATATGTGATTTCGGGGCGGTCTTGTTTACGGTTGGTGATTCTCTTGCCGTTCAACAAAGTAGTTATTTGTGAATTTCGGATAAGTCGTCGTATTTGTCGAGCTATATTTGTGGACATGTCAAGACACAAATCTAAAGCGGTTATATTATGTAATCCCAGCCCAAGATTACTTGCTATAAAATCCAGATAATATATTTCATCTGTATATAGTACCCTATTGGAAATACTAATCCACGCCTTACCGCATCCATTTATATGGAGATTACTTTCTTCTTTGTCAGAGTTGATTCCCAACCGTAGTTCGCCAAATAGCTTATCTTCCCCCAAATCATCATAGCGTATCTCATACACAAATTTGAAATGTCTACCCTCTATCCGTCGCAAATAAAAGTACATAAAGTCTATTTCTTCTCCTACTTCTTTGGCTTTAAGAAGGTCAATATTATATGGCTCTACGATTTCATAGCAGAGTCGCAAGGCGTCTAGATTAAAACCAAATATCTTATTCATTCTCATCATTTTTATTTTCGCTATTATTAGGTTTATCTGGCACTTGTTTCCAGTAGTTCTTAAGTCCAGTTGAGATTGATTGTGCATGTGTAGCACTTTTGGTCCTTCCTCTTAAAGATTGACTAATTTTCTGTCTGGTCGCATCAGACAATTGGCGATACTGCCTTTTGTAGTTGTTTTCCATTGTTTCAATTCTTATTTTATATATAAATATGTAGTTTGGTAAGAAAGTAAAGACTAATAAGTAGAATTCTACAGAAAATTGGCCAAAAAAATTTTATTCGCAGACCCGTTAGTCGAGATTAGCCACACCTACCAAAAGCTAGTATTCTAAGAGCCAAGATACGGTGCTGTTCTCTACCTGTCAGCTAGATAGAGAGCAAAAACTAATTCAATCTAATTTCAATATACTATTTACGGTACTTGCTTTTTCTATTAAAATGTCCTACCCTTGTCGATGCAATGGCTAGTGATTACGGTATTTTATCCCAATATTAGGGGCTTAGCTTTTTAGTGGTATCAATTCACGTAGTTCCCAAATCAAGTCCAAATCACGTAGAAACTGGTTCGAAAACAGAACGGCTAAGGGTACAAAAAAAGCCTCTTAATCATTTGATTTTGAGGTTTTTTTGTTTTGTTGGGTAGCCAAAGGGTAGCCGTTGTGTGTTAGTCAAAAGGCTGTTGCTTTTATCAATCTATTCTTTTTGTAATTCTTTAATGGTTTTCTCTTATTCCTGCATATTGGTTTTCTGTTTATGTTCGCCATGCTGTCCTTTTAGTGGATAGGGCATTAACTTCCTCTGCCCTTACTCTAGCATTATTCATGGCAGAAGTAAAAAGGAATCATTCTGATCAAAAATTAATGGTCAGTTGGGAAAAAATATTCAGGAGTATCCATCTTCCCCTTTAGCCTGCGATGAATAATGCAGGCTAAAATTGACTCTACGGTGGAAAGTATAGCTTATCTACAGTCCCTAAACAGAAGTAATAGCTCGAACTATATTTAGGCTAATGAAAAAGGATTTTATTTATATCTCCCTTCACTGCCATTCCCGTAAATGACCTGTTCTACTATCCAAGCCCACGTATTAGCCATAAGAATATCAAGGTTCGAAGTAACATTGCCGCTATTATTACTTATCTGATTTGTCATGAACAATTGGGAATCCCCATGAAAAACAATTCTGTCAGATTTATTGATACCGAAAAACATATAATCCGTATAGCCGGCCTTATTACTCACTATAAGGGGCGTAACAGAAGGAGAATACGATGGAAGGTATCCTGCAATATTATCAGCACGGCTAAATTGCGCGTTTTCAGCTACCCTACCGAATGGCCCGTTAAAGAACTCTTCATTTTCGGATGATTCTATTGCCCGCGCATACGATGAGGTTATGGTTGCTACGTCCGAAAATGCCCAAATCCCGTTGCTGGCAATTTGGGGCTTCTCTCTCAACTGTTTATTGCTTGATTCCGAGTCGGTTCCCACAATAAGAACACGGTAAGGATTAGCTTCTATCCATGCAATAAGAAGATCGGCTACGGCAGACGAGATATTTACTCCATGCGGGAGATATATCACATCTTGCGAACCAAAAATCCGATTGAGCACCGACAGGTTTTCACTGGCCGAAGTACCCACATAACCCACCGTATTAGGTATACGGGTAAAGGACGAACCGCCTATTCGGATAGTTCCATTGGTTCCGAACTGCTTATCAAGAATTTTCCTCATAGCCAATCCGCTTGCTCCCGGGTCTACCATGTCCACCCCAAGATCTCCTATGCCTTCCACCGTAAGAATATGCAGATAACGGTTTGAATACATAGCTGAATTATCCTGGCTTACAGCAATATCTACTTTCCACTGGCCGGCAGTAATCCGTAGAGTATCGGTAATAATATTACCCAAATGGTTATCTTTCCGAGTACGAAATACCAGATGTGTTACATGTTCCTTATCGGTTGCCTCGCGTACAATCCGCACATCAAAGGTGTCGTTACTGATAGCTCTATCATACTCAGACGTAGCATCACCTACGGGAACACCGTTTTTTAACCATTGAATCTGATAGATATAGGTAGATTCCACATCGATTCTGTGCTCACGGTTACGCACATAACGCAACGAAATCTCGCGGGAGGAAACTCCGAATCGATCGTCACCTAAATACATTTCCGACGAAAAATCCTCCCACGGTTGCACGTCTACGATAATCGATGACGACAGGTTGTCGGCTGCTTCTCCCGGTGTAGGCCACCCTTCACGCGAAACATTCTTTATCTTAAAAATGTATCTGTGATTACGCAGTACCTGCCCGAACGGATGCCCGGCAATACCCGAATTAAAATCGGCCCGGTAATATGTTACCGGGTTATCGGAACCACCGAAACGACCACCGATAACAATAGTAGTAGCCTCTTTTACTTTTTCGGTATTGGTTATCACTTCAGACGATTCAGGGAGGTAGAGTTGAACAATCGATTCCGCCCCTCCTGGAACCATCTTCATTACCGGTGCTTGTAATGCCGCCGCCTGTGTGGGAATAGACGGTTTGCTTACTTTAGGCGAAGAACCTCCCTCCAGTTGGTTGGGAATTAATTGTATTCGGTTGTTGCTTCTGAAAGCATACACTTCTTCCAGTATAAATTCAGGCGCATCGGGATTTAAGTTCTTTACAACATCTATCCGGGCAACCGATCGAAGGGCTGTAACAGGAAGCATATATGTTTCGGAACTATTTATCCCGTTGGATAAATACAGTTCTCCATACATGGGTAAACTACCTTGCAATCCCTCTGAAGTAAACAATTCGTTCAAAAGATCCCGTCCCTCCGCTTCTGTCATACCCGTTTCGGGTGCGTTATTAGTAAAAGCATCATTCGCGTTGGCCAGCATTATCAATTTCACAGGGACGTCAGTTGTCGCCAGCAGTACCTTAAACTGGGTTTGTCCAACGGAGGAGGCGATTTCTGTTGCATTTACATGGTAGCTGAATTTATACTCTTCATCCGATTTTTCGAATACCAGAATTTTCACCTCCGAGATATGGGTTTCGTTCGGGCTTTGTGCCCTCGCACCCGGCAATAAAGGTTGGGGGGTATTGATATTAAGCGTAACCAACGCTTCACCCGTCCCTGGATTTACTATACCGGGGTTTGTAAAATCAAGATTGCTGGTGCACGCAGAAAAAAGCAAGACAATCAGCAATAGCGTACCCCATAAATGAGACCGTTTCTCTGCTTTTAGTATATTTATTCGCTTTTTCATTGTTATATGTTTCACAGCTTTATTTTCCTTACCATTCCACTTCCTGGATAAGTTCGGCTTCCCAGTTGGCAACCTCTACTTCTACGTCCATCGATACCTCTTCGTTAGGAACGTTGGGATTTTCACTACTGTTACCGATTTTTTTAAGTGTTACGTTGAGCGTATAAATCTTATTTCGTGTAATCCATGTTCCGTCTGTAGTGCTGCTGCCAACACCTTGCTGCTGGTTAATATAAAAAGGGAAATATATCTCTTTACCTTTATAATTTCCGTACAGGTTGAGCAACGTAGCATTGTTGTTGGTATTATCGTTCGGGAATACATAGAAATACACTTCAGGATTCAACTTTGTTCCTGCCGAATATCCATTGGGCAAACTATAAAATTCATTCAGATAATCTACTTGTAAACTTTCAGAGCCCGCAGGTTGAACGCCACCTACATAATTGAAACCGCTTGATCTTACTACCCCCAGTGCATCGTACTTATCGCGCGCTTTCTGTATACTTACCCCTTTTAATTTGAAATCGTCAATTGACAATCCCCCATCAGGAGTTACCGTCAGCGATCCGAGCCTCACTTTCGAGGTAAGCCTGCGGACTGTTACCGGAACGTTCACTATTCCCTCTGTACTAAGGGTTATAGGATCTTCCGTTTTACCACTCATAAAAAGACCATCGGTTTGGAAATCCTTCGGAACCTGTGTACTAAGGTCGATCATAGTAGATGCTTTCTCAAAATCATCATAACTTATTATCGAAGGAAATCCTTGCGGCTGGTTTACAAGTACCACTACTTTTTTTTGAGAAGCAACGCCCAGACCCGAGATTTGTCCTTCAAGCCCATCGGTAAACGTCTCACGGGCTTCGAGTACACCCGTAGAGTTATTGAATACATACACTGTAAAAGTGTGTACCGTTTTTTCGTCGTCCGACGACGGATTACCGATAGCACGCGCAGATGTAGAGGCCCCCTCTCCTTTTATAGAAATCTGCATGGAAGCTTTTCTCTCACTCGGACTGGAACCATCCGATATTATTTCTTCCTTACTACATCTGGCAGCAAGGACACCAAAGGCTACAAACCCCATTAAAAGCACATTTTTCATCTTTTTCATTTTACTTTTCAGTTAAATTTTTTACAACCTCTACATCCTGGTGGATAAGCGTTTGCAAAGATAAAGATGCCATTCCCGTTCTTTTTATGTCTCGGGACCCGCGTTTTTATTGAGGAGCTACTTTTAGTTTTTCAGAGTTCATTCATTCAATATTCAGTCGTATCTTACCGGGCGGAATACCAAATTTTTGCTTGCAGAAGCTACTAAATGCCGAAACTGAAGAGAAATCATGTTTGTAGGCTAATTCCTTAATACTCAATGGCGAATTGTTTAAATCCTGAAACACGCGAGTAGCTTTCTGTTGGCTCATCCATTCCGAGGCCGAAGTACCGAATACCTTCTGAAACTGCTTTTTAAAACCCGACAAGCTGTAATTCGAAAGGTCGGCCAGTTCCTGTACCGTTTTAACGTTGCGGTAACTACGGTACATTAGATTCATAAACTGGGCATCCTTACCCAGCATAGGGCAAAAAAAGCTGGCAAGCTGTTCCTTGATGTAGTAGGCACGGAGCATGAAAAAGAGTTCCTTCATTTTTGTATTAAAATAATAGGTACAGTGCAAGCCGTCTTCCACACACTTTACAAACAACTCTATAAATTTATTGATGCGATCGTTCATATCCAGCATATAAAAATCACCGGAGTCACATTCAGTCTCTTTATGCAACCGTTCCAGCGACATGCATTCGCACAACTGTACCACATCGCGCAGGCGGCATATAATAAAATGTACGTCTTCGATAACTTCGGCTACAATGTGGCTGCCCGGAGGAAAAAGCATCATCTTTCCTTCCGTGATTTCTTTATTTACTAATTTTCCATACGATAATTTAAACCTTCCTTTAATAAGGAAGACTATTTCCGTATCTATAAGGTTACGCTCAAGAATGAACCCGGCCGGACGATTAAGTATTTCAAGCCGTGCATTCTGCTCTTTTTCATAATTATAACAGGAAAAATGTTCCTGCTGATATAATAACCGTGATTTTTTATTCATCTTCAATCTAGTCTATCTATATAACAAAAAACACCCCAAAAAGTTATAAACCGGCTGTTGACTCTTGACTGGCTGAAATAAAAAGGCTATGAATTATTCGTTTTGACACAGCTTCTCTCTGCTAATAAGATAAGAGATAAATTATTTCTTAAAAATCCAATACTTCTTATAAGAGAAGCTTTAATTTTATGTTTTAGAAAATCTGCTTATAGAAAAAACTCTTAAATTCTTTTGTGTTATATTGATTGTTCGTATATTTGCGAACAATATTCAAGATATGGAAGAAAAGAAAGAC
>ERZ791737.1314-NODE-1314-length-12274-cov-2.848760_pt1 | contig 12274 bp, 8 predicted proteins | sample MGYA00510042_ERZ791737 | MGnify/ENA primary metagenome ERZ791737 (study PRJEB30046, sample SAMN00791965) | human gut metagenome | study: EMG produced TPA metagenomics assembly of the A metagenome-wide association study of gut microbiota in type 2... | reverse complement strand
AGGGCGGCGGCTGCTTCGGCTACGGGGACGGCTCTGGGGACGATGCAGGGATCGTGACGGCCGTGGACCGAGAGCTCGGCATTTTCCATAGCGTCCATGTCCACCGTCTGCTGCTCGCGGCCAATTGAGGGCGTCGGCTTTACGGCCATGCGCCACATGACGGGCGCGCCGGTCGAAATACCGCCCAGGATGCCGCCGGCGTTGTTGGACTCGACCTCGATCTCGCCGGTCTCGGCATCGATGCGATACGGATCGTTGTTCTCGCTGCCGCGCATGGCGGCCACGGCAAAGCCCATGCCAAACTCCACGCCTTTTACGGCGGGAATGCCAAACGCGATTTGCGCGATGCGGTTTTCGATGCCGTTGAACATGGGGTCGCCGATACCCGCGGGAAGCCCGTAAATGCCGCACTCCACGATGCCGCCGATGCTGTCGAGCTCGTCGCGCGCGGCCAGAATCTCCTCGCGCATGCGGCCGGCTGCGGCGGCGTCAATGCACGGCAGATCGTTCGTAAGGATCGCCTTGCGGTCGGCCTCGCGATAGACCATATCGTCCATCGGCAGGTCGGAGATGCCGCCGATCTGCGCGACGTGCGCCATGACCTGAATGCCGCGGGCCTCGAGTGCCTGCAGCGCAATGCCGCCGGCGATGCACAGGGGTGCTGTTAGGCGGCCGGAGAAATGCCCGCCACCAGCGACATCGTGCATGTTGTGATACTTCACACGCGCCGGGTAATCGGCATGTCCCGGACGGGGCTTGCGGCGCAGCTCGGAGTAATCCTTGGAGCGCGTGTTGGTGTTCTCGATAATCGCGGCGATGGGCGCGCCGGTGGTATGTCCATCGACAACACCGGCGATGATGTGGGCGGCGTCGGCCTCGCGGCGTTTGGTCGCGGTCTCGTCGCGACCGGGGGCGCGACGGTCCAAAAAGGCCTGCAGCTGCTCCTGGTCAATGGCAATACCGGCAGGAATGCCGTCGAGTGAGCAGCCGATAGCAGGGGAGTGCGACTGGCCGAAAATGCTCAGATGCAAAACGTTGCCAAAGGTCGAGGACATGCTATTCCTCCTCGAGTGTGACCTTGCCGCCCAGCAGGCGGTAGTGGTCGAAGAAATCGGGATAGGACTTGTTGACGGCCTCGGCGCCGTGGATCACGACCTCGCCGGTGGCACGGCTCGCGGCGATGGCGGTCATCATGGCGATGCGGTGGTCGTTGTGCGAATCGACCTCGCCGCCGGTGAAGGCGTCGACGCCCTTGATGATGAGATCGTCGCCGGCAATACGCACCTGCGCACCCAGCGCGCAGAGCTCGCGGGTGGTTGTGGCCAGACGGTCAGATTCCTTGATGCGCAGGCGCGCACAGTCACGGATGAACGTGCGGCCCTGAGCCAGCGAGGCCACGGCCGAGATAACGGGTACCAGGTCGGGAATGTCGTGGGCGCTCATCTCAAAGCCGGCGAGCTTGTCGGACTGCACGGTGGCGGCGTTGGTGGAGCGCACGATGCGGGCGCCAAAGCGCGAAAGCGCGGCAAGCACGTTACGGTCGCCCTGTGCGGAGCTTAGCGACACGCCCTCGACGGTGATGGGGTCGGTGCCGATAGCGCCGGCACACAGCCAAAAGGCAGCGTTGGACCAGTCACCCTCGACGGCTACGCTGCCGGGCGTGCGATACGAGCCACTGCTCACGCGGAAGTTCGTGACCTCGGGCTGGCCGTCCTTGGCCGGAATGCGCTCGACGTTGACCTCGACGCCAAAGGCCTTCATGGCCTGGATCGTCAGGTTGATGTAGGGGCGGCTCTCGATCAGGCCGGTCACCTGTACGCAGGAGGGCTGGGCCAGCAGTGGGGCTGCCAGCAGCAGGCCCGAGATGTACTGCGAGCTCACGTTGCCCGGCAGCATAAAGGTGCCCGGGCGCATGCGGCCGCTGGTCTTGAGCGGAAAACCGCCCAGACCCTGTAGGTCGCAGCCGGCGGCGATAATCTCGTCCGAGAGCGGGGACAGCGGGCGGGCGCCCAAGCGTCCCTGACCCACAAAAGTTGCTTCTGCACCCAGCGCGCAGGCGACTGGCAACATAAAGCGGAGCGTGGAGCCGCTTTCGCCGCAGTCAAGCGTGCCGCCGGCAAGGGCCTTGAGCAGGCCAAACTCAATACTCTTCATGGTGGGGTGGACCTGGAAGCCGTCCTCGACGGTCTCGATGCGAGCACCCAGGGCCGTGAGGCAACGCACCGTAGCCTCGATGTCGGCGCAGGTGGTGTTGCAGGTGACGTGTGTCTCGCCGTTGGCAAGCGCAGCGCAGATGATCAGGCGATGCGCCATCGACTTGGACGCGATAGCGGGAACGGTGCCCTTGAGTGGGGACGGGGTGATGCGGGCTAGCATGCGGATGCGTCTCCCTTCTGGCCGAGGCCCTCGGCAATGAGTTCGTGGAAAGTGGAAAGCGGCGTGCGGTCGATGCTGCAGCGGCCAATGCCGCGCGGAATCACCAGGTCAATGGTGTCGCCCGCGCGCTTCTTGTCGTGGAGCGCCTCGGCAAAGACGGCATCGGCATCTAGGTCGCAGCGGGTCTTGAGGCCATGGCGGGCGCAGAGTTCCTCAATACGACCGGGCAGTGCAGCATCGCAAACGCCGTGCAGGGCCGCGGCGCGCGTGATGATGCCCATGCCGATCGACACGCAGTTGCCGTGTCCGAGCTCAAAGTGCTCGCAGGCTTCAACGGCATGTCCGGCGCTGTGTCCAAAGTTGAGGAGCTTGCGCTGGTTGGTTTCGCGCTCGTCGGCGACGACCACGGCGCGCTTGATGTCGATGTTGCGGGCGATGATGAGCGCCACGCGGGCCACATCGTGGTTGAGTAGCTCCAGCGTGAGCGGGGTCTTCTCCAGCTCGGCGAAAAGCTCCGGGTCGGCGATCACGGCGTGCTTGACGACCTCGCCGCAGCCGTCGGCGAACTGCTCGGGCGTGAGGGTGGCCAGGCACCCCACGTCGGCGATAACCACGCTCGGCTGCCAAAAGGCGCCGGCCAAGTTCTTGCCGGCAGCCAGGTCGATGGCGGTCTTGCCGCCCACCGACGAATCCACCATGGCGAGCAGGCTCGTCGGGATCTGCACAAACTTGCAGCCGCGCATGTAGGTGGCGGCCACAAAGCCCGCCACGTCGCCCACGACACCGCCGCCGAGTGCCACGATCACGTCGGAGCGTGAAAGCTCGTGCTCGGCCACAAACTCCAAAATGGCAACATAGGTCTCGGCGCGCTTATGGGCCTCGCCGGCCTCGAAGGTGCAGATGCTCACCTCGTAGCCTGACGCCTCCAGGCTCTGCTTAACTGGCATTTGGTAGAGCGGGCCCACGTTGGTGTCCGTCACGATGACGGCCTTGGTGCCGCCGGCGGTGGCGCGCACGAGCGGCCCCGCCTGCTCCAGCAAAAACGTGCCAACATGCACCTGATAGGGGCGTGCAGTGTCGATATCGATGGTAATCGCCATAAGCTTCGGTCCTTTCGACCTGGCGTGATGGGTTGTCTAGTGGGAGGCCTCGTCGTCGAGTGCGCGCTTGATGCGATCGCCCTCGGCAAGGAGATTCTCCAGATAGCGCTGGTCGCGTTCCTTAAGGGCGCGGCTGTAGGCGCCGAGCGATTCAATCAGATGGTCGATCTCGAAGGCGAGCGCATCGGCGTCGTCGATCATGAGCTCGGACCACATCTGCGGATTGAGGTGCGCCACGCGGGTGAGGTCGCGGTAGCTGCCGGCCGAAAAACCGTGGTGAACCTGAGCGGTCGGGCTTTTAACGTAGGCGTTGGATACCACGTGCGCAAGCTGGCTTGTAAAGGCGATGACGCGGTCGTGCTCGGTAGCGCTGGTCACGCTGAACTTGCCAAAGCCCAGGGGGCGCACCATTTCGCGCACCTGGCCTAAAAGCTCCAGCTTGAGCGCATCGTCCACCGCGGGCGGAACGAGTACCAGGGGAGCGCCCTGGAACAGGTTGGCACGGGAGTGAGCGTAGCCCGAGAACTGGGTGCCCGCCATGGGGTGCGCGCCCACAAAGTAAAAACCGTGCTCGCGGGCGAGCTCAAAGGCACGCTCGCATACGATGCCCTTCACGCCTACGGTGTCAATCACCACGGGGCCCATGATGGCATCGGTGTCGGTGGCATCGGCGAGCGCCTGGGCGTGCGCCTCAAGCCACTCGATGCAGGCCTCGGGATAGCAGGCAAGGACGATGATGTCGCATTCGCCGAGCGTCTCGTCGTTGAGCTCGCCGGCGACGGTGCCCATGCTGGCGGCCGTCATCACGTCATCGTCGGGATCCCAGGCCAGCACGCGGACGCCCGCCTGCGCATAGCCGCGGGCAAAGCTGCCGCCGATCAGACCTAGGCCCACTATACCGGCGCATTTGGGACCACCCTGGTTAACGCGCGCGTTTCTCACCGTACCCATGGCCTACTCCATGGTCTCTTGGCAGACGACATCGCGGATGGCGCGGATGCGGCGCATGGTGTCGTCGAACTGATCGGGGGTGAGGGCCTGAGCGCCGTCGGACCATGCGCGGCTGGGCTCGTCGTGGACCTCGATCTCCAGGCCGTTGGCACCGCAGGCGGTCGCGGCGAGCGCCATGGGCTCAACGTAGCGGGTGTAGCCGGTGGCGTGGCTGGGGTCGGCGACGACGGGCAGGTGCGACAGGTGGTGCAGCACCGGCACGGCGTTGAGGTCGAAGGTGTTGCGGGTGCGGGTCTCGAAGGTGCGGATGCCGCGCTCGCACAGGATGACGTTGTCGTTGCCCTCGCTCATTATGTACTCGGCGGCCATGAGCAGCTCATCGATCGTGCCGGACATGCCGCGCTTGAGCAGGATCGGGGTCTTGGTCTTGCCGACCTCTTTGAGCAGAGGGAAGTTCTGGGCGTTGCGGGCACCGATCTGCATGACGTCGATCTTCTTGTCCAGGAAGACCTGCACGTCACGCGGGTCCATGATCTCGGTGACGATCGGCATGTCGAGCTCGGATGACGCCTCGCACAGCAGGTCCAGACCGGCGGGGCCCATGCCCTGGTAGGCGTAAGGGGATGTGCGGGGCTTGTAGGCACCGCCGCGCAGCATCGTGGCACCGGCGGCCTTCACGCGGCGGGCGATGCGGATGAGGTTCTCGCCCTCGACGGAGCACGGGCCGGCGATGACCTGGAACTGATCGCCGCCGATCTTGACGCCGTGGCCGCAGTCGATGACGGAGTCCTCGGGGTGGAACTTGCGGTTGGCGCGCTTGAACGGCTCGGAGACGCGCTGCACGCGCTCGACGACATCCATGGACTCGAGCAGGAACGGGTCGATCTTGGTCGTATCGCCCACCAGGCCGATGATCGTCTCATTCTCGCCGCGCGAGACATCGGTCTTCAGGCCCTTTTTCTCAATCCAGCTGACGATATGGCTGACGGCCTCGTCGCTGGCGCTCTCTTTTAAAATTGCAATCATGGTGTGCCTCTCACCTCGATGGATAGCCCTTGCAAAAACGGCCCGCATCGCGAGCCGTGTACATATGGTGCATGAGAGTTTATACTATCTGACTCGCTTTTGCCTTCTAAAGTGGGCCGTTGAGCCGCGTCTTCCTCGGAATTGCAAAGCTTTTTCTTTTATTTTGATAGCCCGTGGTGCACTTGGGTATAATGCCAAACGTTGGCCCTATTAGCTCAGGGGATTAGAGCGTCTGCCTCCGGAGCAGAAGGCCGTTGGTTCGAATCCAACATGGGGCACCATCGAACGTGAGACCGTCCGAACCTCGCATGGTCCGGGCGGTTTTTCTTATACCGACGCGACGTGATGGGACGTGGTATGGCAGCAACGGATATCGAGCGCGGACTCTCGACCGCCGAGGTCGAGGAGCGCATCGCCGCCGGTAAGATCAACCGCAACATGGAGCTCAAGACCAAGTCGGTCAAAGAGCTCATCATCGAGAACCTCTGCACGCTGTTCAATTTGATCAACGTGATCTTGGCGTTCCTGGTCATTTTGACCGGTTCGTTTAAGAATCTGACGTTCCTGTTCGTGGTGTTCCTCAATACCGCTATTGGCGTCATTCAGTCCATGCGTTCCAAAAAGATGGTCGATAAGCTCACGCTGCTGACCTCCAAGAAGGCCATCGCGGTGCGCGACGGCTCCGAGGTGGAGCTCGACCTGGACCAGATCGTGCTCGACGACATCATCCGCCTGGGGCGCGGCGACCAGATCCCCGCTGACGCCGTGGTGGTTTCGGGCGAGGCGCTCGTGAACGAGAGCCTGCTGACGGGCGAGAGCGATCTTATTAAGAAACAGCCCGGTTCCGAGCTCATGAGCGGCAGCTTTATCGACTCGGGTCTGCTGCGCACCCGCGTGATCCATGTCGGCGCCGACAACTACGTGGCCAAAATTAATAACGAGGCCAAGTACGTCAAAAAGGTCAATTCCGAGATCATGAACGCGCTCAACGCCATCGTGCGCTTTGCGAGCATCATCATGATCCCGCTCGGTTTGGCGTTGTTTGCCTCGAGCGTGAGCGAGCTGTGGGATGCCGCGGGAACCCCAGGCAATAGCGCGCTTTCGTGGTGCTTCTCCGAGCTGTTGGCTGGTCATGTGCCTTCGTCGGCGCTGCTGTCCACGGTGGGCGCCCTGCTGGGCATGATCCCGCAAGGCCTGGTGCTGCTGACCTCGTCGGTGCTCGCCATCGCCACGGTGCGCCTGGCCCGCCGCAAGGTACTCGCGCAGCAGCTCTACTGCATTGAGACGCTCGCGCGTGTCGACGTGCTGTGCCTGGACAAGACGGGCACCATCACGTCGGGCCGCATGGAGGTCGAGGGTACCTATCCGCTGCCGGTCGAGGGTATGGGTGCGGGGGAGGGCGACGCCGCCGTTCCCGTCGATACCACGGTGCTCGATTTTGCGCTGGCTAACGTCGCACGTGCGACCTCGGCCGATGCCAACGAGACCTGTCAGGCGCTGCTCAACTATTACGCCGACCGTCCGGTCGAGGTGTCTGAGCCGCTGTCGGTCATTCCGTTCTCGTCTTCCAAAAAGTGGAGCGGCGCGTCGTTTGCACAGGGCTCATATGTGATGGGTGCGGCGCAGTTTGTGCTCTCTGATCGTGCGTTTGCCCAGGTCGAGAACCGTGTCGCCGAACTTGCCGACACCTGCCGCGTGCTTGTGGTGGCCTGCGTGGACGGCTTTACGCCCGATGGCGATATGGTGGGCGAGGCCGAGCCCGTGGGCTTTGTGACCATCCGCGACGAGATCCGTACCTCGGCGGCCGAGACCATCGGCTACTTTAACGAGCAGGGCGTGACCCTCAATGTGATCAGTGGCGACGACCCGCGTACGGTGTCGTCGATCGCGCGCGTGGTGGGCGTGCCGGGGGCGGACGCTTATGTGGACGCCACGACGCTCGATACGCCGGCCAAGCTCGATGCCGCAGTGGACCGCTACCATGTCTTTGGTCGTGTGACCCCGCAGCAGAAGCGCGAGCTCGTGCAGGCGCTCAAGCGCCGCGAGCACACCGTGGCCATGACGGGCGACGGCGTCAACGACGTGTTGGCACTCAAGGAGGCCGACTGCTCCGTCGCCATGGCGGCCGGCTCCGATGCCGCGCGCAACGTGGCCGAGATCGTGCTCGTCGACAACGACTTTGCCTCGATGCCCGCCGTGGTGGCCGAAGGCCGTCGCTCCATCAACAACCTGCAGCGTTCGGCTTCGCTGTTCTTGACCAAGACGCTGTTCTCGATGGGCCTGGCGGCGCTGTGCATCGCGCTGCCGCCGTACCCTTTCGAGCCGATTCAGATGACGCTCATCAACTTCTTCTGCATCGGCGCGCCGGGCTTTGTGTTGGGCCTGGAGCCCAACAATGCTCGCGTGAAGGGATCGTTCCTGACGAACGTGCTCAAGCGGGCACTGCCGGCGTCGATTGCGGTCATTTTGGCCGCGGCGCTCGATATCTTTGTGGCGCGCGTGTTTGGCTTTAACCAGCTCACGCTGTCTACGATGTGCCTGCTTACTTCGTGCGCGGCGAGCGTCAGCCTGATCTGGCGTATCTCGCAGCCCCTCACGCCCTTGCGTGTGGCGCTCTTTGTGTTTGTAGTCGTCGGCATCCTGACGGGCGTTATCGGATTCCCGAAGCTGCTGTCTATTGCCAACCTGTCGATGGGCCAGATGGTTATCTTGGCTGTCATCGTGGTCTTTACCTGCTCGGTGTTCTTTAAGCTCGCCACGATGATGGATTCGCTCAAGCCGCGTCGTCGTCATGCCGCAACTGGTTTTGGCCGCGGTGTGCGCGTCCGCTTGGGTCGCGGTGGCGGCAAGGTGAGCTCGACGGGTTCGACGGCGGAGCGTTTTGCCAAGCGCGTCGCCGCCGACATGGCACAGCGCCGCGAAGCTCGCACCGTTCGCGAGGCCGAGGTCCGCGCACTCGAGGGCGTGGCCCAGGCCCAGCCCAAGAAAAAGAAGGGTAGCGGAGCCAAGCGCTCTCGCGTAACCAAGTCCGCCCAAGGCATCAAAGTCTCGATGCCGAGCAAAAAGAAGAAGTAACTACGCGCCCTGGCGATGTTGAATTGGTGCCTTGCTCCTGTGGGGCCGTGGCGATGTTATGCTCTAACCTCGATTATTTGAATTGCTTCGAAAAGAGGATGCCGTGATCTGCCCGCATTGCCTTAAGACTATCGAGGACGGCGCCTCGTTCTGCCCCTACTGCAACGCCTACGTGGGTCCGGGCGATGGTCCGGAGCACACCGAGTTCGTGTTCTGTGAGGGCTGCGGTGCCCGTCTTTCTCCGCATGATCGTACGTGCCCCAAATGCGGACGCCCCGCTCCGGGTATCCTCTCCAAGGACGCGGCCGCATCCGACCTGGCAGCGGGCCGCACGGCGGGCTTTCCGCGCCTAACGCAAGAGCAGATCGATACCGAGGTGCCGCATGCGCCGGCCTCTGCCGCTGCGGTGCTTTCGGACGCCGCTGACCCCAATGAGACCTGCGTGCTGCCGGCTTTCGATAAGGATTTCGGTATCCCCAAGGTCGATATTCCCACGCCCGTTTCCCTGCATGACGATGCTCAAAAACCCAAGCGCAAGGTGCACCCCGACGAGGACGCCTATCACAAGCATAAGCGTCATATTCCCAAGCCGCTCATTATCATCGCGGTCCTTGCCGTCGTGTGCGGTGGTGCCTATTGGTTCGTGACGACCGATCCCATGGGTGTTATGCCTGGCTTCTACGACCAGTTTGGCCAAGCTGCACAAACCACCTTCCCCACGCGTCAAAAGGGCGAGGCGACTGAGGACGATACCAAGCAGGGCGATTCTGCCGAGGTGGTTCAGGAAGAAACCGTGCTCACCGATGATCAGCTCTATACCAGGCTCGACGGTCTGTATCAGACCATCGTGTCCTACGCTGACGAGGACCAGATCGGCGAGGTCATCGATTCCTTTAACAACGGTTATCTCCGAACGCCGCTGTCCACCCGTCAGGAGCTGTCGCAGAGTGCCTACGCCCTGCGCGACCAGATCAAAAAGACGCAAGATGAGCTCAACAATCTTAAGTATCAGGACGATACGGTCTATGCGGACGACATCGCCCACTTAAAGCAGCTTGCCGAGTGGATGTATGAGCGCGTTGACGTGATCTGCCAGAGCTGGGATATCTCGCTGGCCATTCCCGATGGCGAGTCGATGAGTTCCCACCAAAGCGAGATCCTGGCGCCCATCGCGCAGGGTGGCAACAGCGCGCTGAACCAGTACGACGCCAATGTGGGTTCCTGGAAGCCGCAGCAGCGTTCCTAAAATTAGTTCGCCATAGTCGGCATAACCTACGTGCGCAATTGATGTAAGCCCGTGCTTATTGCTACAATTCGTACAAATATGCTTTAAACGCACGAGGAAGGAACCACATGTTTGGTTTTAAGAAAGAGCTCTACACGCCCGAGTATCAGCTTGTCGGCGACGAGTGCGCCGTAATCGAGACGTCGAAGGGTACCATCAAGGTCAAGTTTGACGGCGAGGGCGCTCCCATTCATGTCGCTAACTTCTGCGAGCTTTCCACGATGGGCTTCTATGATGGCCTTAAGTTCCATCGCTATGTGCCCGGTTTTGTTATCCAGGGCGGCGACCCCAATACCCGCGACATGTCCGGCGCCGACGTCGCTGCCGGTCTTGAGGGCCCCGACGGCATGCCCGGCACCGGTGGTCCCGGCTACTGCATCAAGGGCGAGTTTGCCACCAATCCGCGCAACAGCCATGTCGATGGCGCCCTTGCCATGGCACGCTCCATGGATCCCGATTCCGCGGGTTCGCAGTTCTACTTCTGCCTGGGTGCCCAGCATAACCTCGATTCTGGTTACACCGTCTTTGGTACCACGGTCGAGGGTCTCGATGTGATTTCGCAGCTGCGTGCCGGCGACGAGATCGTCCATGTCGAGATCGTTCACGAGTAAAGGGGACTTCCTTGAATAGCCAGCTGATCCAACAGGGCCGCGCCGCTTACCGCGCGGGTGATTTTTCTGCTGCAGCCCAGATGCTTGGGGCGGCAAAGACTCCCGATGAGATTATGGGCGAGGCCGATCACCTTCGTGGCAACGCCTTGATGCACCTGGGCATGTATGCCGAGGCCGCCGAGGCCTATGCCGCCGCCCTCAACGACGGCACCTACGGCAAGCGCGGCGCGCTGCTCACCAACCGCGGCAAGGCGCTCGCCGCCGTGGGCGACTACACGACGGCCGCCCAGGCGTTCTCAGCTGCTACGCAGGATGCTTCCTATGCCACGCCGTTCAAGGCCTATCTGGGCCTGGGCAATGCGCTGTTCCAGTCGGGCGACTATGCCAACGCGGGAACCGCCTTCCGTCAGGCTGCCATCGACGGCGCCAATCCGGCTCCTGCCGCCGCGCTCGGCGAGCTCGGTCGTTGCTTCATTAAGCTCGGCCGTCCGGCGGATGCCGTGGAGACTTACCGCACGGCTATCGACTTTGCCGGCCCCCGCGACGACACGCGTGCGCTCAACGCCGGCATGGGTCAGGCGCTTTCTGCCGCCGGCCGTCCCTCCGACGCACTCGACGCCTTTAATGCCGCTACTGCCGATGGCATCTACCAGCTCACCTCCGAGCAGGCCGATGAGCTTGCCCGCGTGCAGGATTCGCTTGCCGCGCTGTCTGCCCAGACGGCTATGGCCACGGCTCCGGCGCCCGCGATGGACGCTCCTGCCGTCGATCCGCTCGATCCTACGGGCGCGACCGGTCAGTTTATGCCCGATCCCTCGGACACCGGCTTCTTTACGCTGTCCGAGTCCGAGATGGTCCAGCAGGACCGTCAGGATCGTAAGCAGGCCAAGGTCCGTCGTCGCCATCGCCACACGGGTCTCAAAGTCTTCATCGTGCTGCTTCTGCTCATTTTGATTGCCGCGGGCGGTCTGGGCTTTGCCTACACGCGAGGCTTTGGCTTCCCGTCTCAGGAATCTGTCGTTGCCGATCTGTTCCAGGCTGCCGGCGACGGTGACACCGCAAAGGCCGAGTCTTGCCTGGCCTCGAGCCTGTCCGAGGACGCCAAGTCGATGATCATCTCCTCGATTCCGCAGGGTGCCACCGTGTCCGTCGAGGGCATGGATCAGTCCATGACCGAGACGACCGCCAAGGTGAAGGCATCGCTGTCCAAGGGCGGCGAGCAGGAGTACACCGTCAAATTCGTGCGCTCCGACAACCATATCGGCTGGGCCGTTTCTTCGCTCGATATGGATTTCTCGGCTGCCGACAACCAGTAGTGACCTTATGGGATTTAGCTTTGCCCGGCGCTTCACCGCAAGTGAGGTGCCGGGCTTGCGCTAGTATGATGGACTAGTAGTTTTCCAGCAATCATCCAACACATCAGGAGTTGCGTTGTTTTCTTTGATGGATATGTTCTTCGGTAGCTATGCGGGCGATCTTGCCATCGACCTCGGCACCGCAAATACGCTTGTCTCCGTGCGCGGCAAGGGCATCGTCATTCGTGAGCCCTCTGTTGTCGCCATCGACAAGAACGACGAGCGCATCTTGGCGGTCGGTATCGAGGCAAAGCGCATGCTCGGCCGTACGCCCGGCAACATCGTGGCCGTTCGTCCCCTGAAGGACGGCGTCATCGCCGACTTCGATGTTACCGAGGCCATGCTTCGCTACTTTATCGATAAGGCGTCCGAGAAGCGCTATCCGTGGACTCCGCGTCCGCGTGTTGTCGTCTGCGTTCCCTCCGGTGTCACGTCGGTTGAGAAGCGCGCTGTCTTTGAGGCCACGATCCAGGCCGGTGCCCGCCAGGCCTATCT
>ERZ791737.1311-NODE-1311-length-12294-cov-15.074761_pt1 | contig 12294 bp, 9 predicted proteins | sample MGYA00510042_ERZ791737 | MGnify/ENA primary metagenome ERZ791737 (study PRJEB30046, sample SAMN00791965) | human gut metagenome | study: EMG produced TPA metagenomics assembly of the A metagenome-wide association study of gut microbiota in type 2... | reverse complement strand
AAAATATAATAGCCGAAGCATTATTTAGAGTTTTAAGATTAAAATTTAGAAATAAGAAAAATTATTTTAATAAATAATTTTTGATAACAATGGGTTGCAACCCATTGTTGTTATTAAATATTCAAACCAAAACAACTTTTTAATTATTCTTTTTCTTCCAACTTTGCGCCTATGCTTTTAAATTGTTCTATAAAATTAAAAGAAGATTTATTTATAGATTCTCCATCATTTATAATAATTTCATTTTTGCAAACTATCGAAGCGACGCAAAGAGCCATAGCTATTCTATGGTCGTTATGAGATGAAGTTTTTCCGCCTTTTAATTTTTCCACTCCTTCAATAAATATTTCATCTTCGGTTGAAGTTATTTTTGCTCCTATTTTATTAAAACTTTCTTTCAAATCGTTTATTCTATCGCTTTCTTTATATTTTAATCTTCTTGCATTATATAATTTTGTAGTTCCTTTCGCCGTTGATGCAAGAGCGACTATAACGGGCGCTAAATCGGGAATATTCAAAATATCTATATCTAAAGCGTTTAATCTCAAATTCTTTTTAATCGTTATAGAACCGTCTTCGTTATATATAATAGAAGCGCCCATAAATTTTAATATATTTAATATCTCTTTATCGCCTTGAATAGAATATTTATTTAATCCGTATAATGCAACCTCGCCTCCTAAAGCTCCAGCAGACGCAAAAAATGCAGCATGCGACCAATCCGATTCAATCTCATAATTAATCGGAGAATATTCTTGAGAGCCAAAAACTTCAATAACGCTATTATCCGAATTTTTTGAAGTTTCTATTTTTGCAGATTTCAAAGTTTTCAAAGTCATCATAACATAAGGCGCGGATTCTAATTCTCCTTCGATTATTATTTTTGAATTGCCTTCTAATAAAGGAAGAGCGAATAATAATCCGCTTATAAATTGACTGCTTATATTTCCTTCGACATTGAAATCGCAGCTTCTTAATTTTCCTTTTATTGTTAAACTATCTTTTTTTAAGTCGAAAGTTAAACCTTGATTAAGCCATATTTTTTTATATATATCAAGAGGACGAGAAAATAATTTTTTACTGCCTATAAATTTAGCGTTAATTCCTAAAGCGGAAACTACGGGAATTAATAATCTTAAACTGCTTCCCGATTCTTTTACATTAATTATTATATTGTCAATATTTTTATCTTTTGGAATAACTTTCAAACAATCTTTTTCTAATTTAAAATCGGCAAAATTAGAAATCGCTTCTTTTGTCGCCGTAATATCTATTCCTACATTTTCCATCCAAGGTTTTAAGACGCTTTCGCCTTTTGCTAAAAAAGACGCTATTAAAGCCCTATGAACATCGCTTTTGCTTATTTGAATATATACAGAACCAAAAATATCGCTTGGCTTAACTCTTAAAAACATATAAGACTCCTTTTTGCAATTATTTTAATAGTTATTGAAATTATTGCAAATCATTTTAATATAGAATCTACAAAGTTTTCAATATCGAATTCTTTGAAATCATCGACTTTCTCCCCATATCCTAAATAAAATATTGGAAGCGATAAATAATACGCTACGCTTATAGCCACGCCGCCTTTTGCCGAACTATCCATTTTTGAAACTATAGCTCCTTCAATATTTAAAGAATCTGTAAATACTTTAGCCTGCTCTATTCCATTATGCCCGACATTGGCATCAAGCACTAATATTGGAATAAAATTAAATTCTGAAAATCTTTCGGTTGATATTTTTTTCATTTTTTCAAGCTGTCTGATTAAATTATCCTGATTATGAAATCGTCCCGCCGTATCAACTATAACTATATCGGCGTTTATAGATTTTGCCTTATCCAAAGCGGAAAATAAAACGCTCGCAGGGTCACCCGCTTGCTGTCCTTTAACGATAGAAACCGACAAACGATTTGCCCATTCTTCAAGCTGTTCTATTGCCGCCGCTCTGAAAGTATCCGAAGCCGCTATTATAATATTATGTTCTTTTTTTAATAGATTCGATAATTTAGCGATTGTCGTAGTTTTTCCAACTCCGTTTACTCCGACTATAAATAAAATATTTTTTTCTTTTAATTCCAATTTTTTTTGTATAAATTTTGATATTAGAATTTCTCTTAAACGATTTTTTGCTTCCGTTGGTTCTTTAATATTATTTTTTTCTATAGTTTCTCTTAATTTTAATATTATATCTTTAGTCGTTTCAACCCCCGCATCCGCTTTTATTAATATGTTTTCTAAATTGGCAAAAAACTCTTCGTTAATAGCCGAAGTATTGAATAAAGCCGAAAGCGAAAATTTATTTTTTGAACCCGTTAATGAAACTTTGCTTTTATTATTTTTTTTAATAAAAATTAAAATTATGGCTATAATTATTATTAAAATTATAGCGATTATAAATATTATATTTGGCATTAATTATATTCTCCGTTTAACTAATTATTTTTTAATTATATTGAAAAATATTATATAAACTATAAATATTTTTTCAAGTTTTATCATAAATAATATAATTATATATAATTGATTTTAATTATTTCTATAGTATAATACAAAAATATATAATTCTTTATTTAGGCAAATTTATGAGAATATTAATTTACGAATCGAATACAAAAATCAGAGAAAGCATGATGGCAATATTGATTATGGCAGGTTACGATGTAGTAGCGTTAAGAGAAAAAAAACATATATTGAGAACGCTCGGGAAAAGACCTTTTTCTATAGCCGTTATTGATATTGAAGAAGATGACGGAGAGATGAATAATATAATTGAAGCAATTTATACTGACGACAGATATAAAGGAATTAATATTATCGCTCATATAGACGAAACAAGTAAAGAAATTATGACAAATTTGCTTGAAAAAGGCGCGATTGGTTTTTTATTAAAGCCTTTCAATGAAAAAGATTTTTTGGCAAGATTTAATACAATAATAGATAAAGCGAATTTAAAACCTAAAAAATTAAAATATATGACAACTAAAGATTTTGACAATTCCGAGTTGGTTTTTAGAGACGATAAAAATAACCGAATTCTCCATGCGACATTAACCGAATTATCGGCAGTCGGATTGAAATTTATTCCTAATGATAGCGGTATAAATTTAAGCGGAGTAATTGACAACGCTTCAATATATATAGGACCTTATACTTTAAATTTATCTATAAGCATAACCGATAAAAGCGGAGAAGAATACAGCGGAAATTTCACTTATGTATCTTTATTCAATTTAAAATTAATATGCAAATTGGTTCATGATAAACATTTAGAAAAATTATAAACTTATACATTCTTTACAATTCAAAATAAATGCTTGTTTTTTATATTTTTTACTATATAATAATTATATTTAGAAATTAATTGCTTTGACATAAGAGTTGAAAAAATGAGGGAATGTTTTTTTATATTTATATCATTTATTATATTTGGAATGAATTTATTTTCGCAAATAATGACTCCAGAAAAAGTCGTTAGTATGATTTCAAATAGATTTGCAACTATAGACAATTTTTACGCCGCTTTTGCCGAAAGAAATGGAAACAGAATCAATTACGGAAATATAATTTCAAAAAATCCAAATCTTTTTAAGTTGGAATATTCTGCAGGCACTAACGGACAACAAATTTATTGCGATGGTAAAACTTTATGGATAATATTTCCTAAAAAAAATATAGTGAGCGAACAGACATTAAATTACGGAGATACGGGAGCAATTTATACTAAAGCGGGAATTTCAAGATTAACTTCAAAATATAATGTAAATTTTTATAAAGAGAGGGAATTAAAACCTGTAAAAAGTTTTGACGGGAAGGAATTAAATATAGCGGGTTATGATAGTTCTTATTATACGGCAGAAGACAATAGACTCGCTTATCACATGCTTTTAACTCCAAAACAGGCAAGCGTTGACAGAACAGGATTTCCAATTATACATTTATGGGTTGATGGAGACGGAATGATTATAAGAATATTAGGAATATCGGCTATAAATACTCCCGTAGAATATTTATTTACTTCGATTAGATACAACTTAAAACTTGAGGATAATATTTTTACTCCCGAAATACCCGAAGAGATGCAGGTTTTAAAAGACGGTTTAGTTCCGAATAATTAAGTAAAAATTGTTAAGCAGAAGGATTTTTATGGAAACTGTAGGTGAAATATTAAAAAATGCCCGTGAAAAGAAAGGACTTACTATAGAGTCGCTTGAGAAAAAGACTCGCATAGTATCAAGATATATAGAAGCTTTAGAAAACAACGAATTTGATAAATTGCCAGGCGAAATATATGTAAAAGGTTTTATTAAAACTATAAGCGATAAATTATTGTTGGATTCCGATAAAGTTTTAGAAAGATATAATTTGCAAATAAACGAAGATAGATTTGAAGAAGATTTATATAAATCCGACAAAAACGCAAAGCCAACAAAAAAAGAGAAAGAATCAAAAGCAAAGAAAGAAAAAAAAATTGAAGATAGCGCTATCTCTTCTTCAGAAGCTACAAGTATAGAAATAAAAAAAGCCGCTATTTCAAATATAAACGAAGAATTTAATAAAGTAAAACCAAAAATACGAAGCAATATAAGTAATGCAGAATCCGATTTACTTGCAACAACAAGAAGAGATTTAGACAGATTGAGAAGTAGAAGGAAAAGTTTTCCAATAGTTCCCATTATAGTCGTTCTTGCAATATTGGTTATTTTGCTGGTTATAGTTGTATTTTTTAGAGAAATAATAGGAAAAAATAATAACGATAACAGAAAAAACGAAGTTGAAATAGTTAGAAATATAGTTAATAATAGCTTATCTAGGCAGAATGTTAAATCGGGAGATATTATAAATTTTAAACCTCTTGGAATATCTGCAAATATTAAATTTAATTCTATAGGAAACGCCATACATTTAAATATTAATGGGCAGGATTTAACTTTATCAAAAGGAAGTCCTATAATATTAGATTTAAGCGGAAACGGAATTGACGATTTTAAGATTAGCGTTATAGAAATTTACGATAATTTAGCTACCGTTGAAATGGAAAAACTTGAAGAAAATCAAATGATAAACGCGGGAATTGTATATAGCAATAATAATTTTAGTAATAATATTCAAAATACAACCGCTATAGCTTCTAATTTTCAAGTAATTGACGGCGATACTTATATAATGAGAAATGTTGAAAAAGAAGATATTAAAATTGAAATAACTGCAAAACAATTTGTTTATGTTAGATATTTTATAGATTCGGGCGCGCCAGCGACTCAAAATTTATTAAGCGGAAGAATTATAAATTTAACCGCAAGCGATGTTATAATGCTTACTATAGGAAATGCTGGAGAAGTTATAGTTAAAGTTAATGGAAATATTGTAAATGTCGGAGAAGCGGGCGAGACTGTAAATAAAACTATAAAATGGATTAGAGATATTGGCGATTCTACAAAATATAATTTAATTATGTCCGATACGAGATAGAATTTTTTATTTATATTTTATTTAAATTAAATTACAAAAGGAAAGCATATTGCATAATATATATTTACAAAATTTGGGATGCGAAAAAAATACAGTTGATGGCGAGCATATATTAGCCATAGTTAAAAATAAAGGATATAATATTATAGATAATCCCGAAGAAGCGGATATTATAATAATAAACACTTGCGCTTTTATTGAAGATTCTAAAAAAGAGTCGATTGATTCTATATTCGAGCATTCAATTTATAAAAAATATGGAAAATGCAAAAGGCTTATAGTTTCAGGTTGCATGAGCGAAAGATATAAAGAAAATTTTTTAGAAATGTTCAAAGAAGTCGATTCTGCAATAGGAATTCATAATCTCAATAATATATTAAACGCGATAGAAAAAGACGGATTTCATAACGCTGAAGAAAATATTTCTTATAAGGAATATAACGAAAGAATAAATACGGGAAGTTTGCATAGCGCATATATAAGAATAAGCGATGGTTGTCATGCGAATTGTAGTTTTTGCGCTATTCCAAGCATAAGAGGAAAATATAGAAGTCGAAAAATTGAAGATATAGTTAAAGAAGTTAAAAATTACGCTCAAAACGGAGTTAAAGAGATTAATTTAATAGCTCAAGAAACAACTTATTATGGATACGATTTATATAAAAAATTGGCTTTACCCGATTTGCTTAAAAGTTTATCGGAAATAGAAGGAATTGAATGGATAAGAGTTTTATATCAAAATCCCGTTATTTTAACCGACAAAATAATAGAATCTTTTTTTAAAATTAATAAAGTTTTGCCTTATTTCGATATTCCTTTGCAACATGTCGATAAAAATATATTAAAAGATATGAATAGAGGAAACAGAGGATATAAATTTTATAGAAATATGATTGATAAAATTCGTAAGTTTGACGATAATGCCGTTATAAGAACTTCTTTTATAGTCGGATTTCCAGGCGAAACTTCAGAGAGTTTTAAGAAGCTTTTAAAATTTATTAAAAACGCTAAAATCGATAGAGTAGGCGTGTTTACATATTCCGAAGAGGACGGAACGGACGCTTTGCTTATAAATAAAACTAAAATTAGCAAAAGAAAAAAATTATTTTTGAGAGAAAAATTAATGAAAACGGCGATTGAAGTTTCGGAAGAGAGATTATCAAGATTTATTGGAAAAACTATAGATGTTTTGATTGAAAAAAAAGAAGACGATAAATTTATAGGAAGAAGCATTTATGACGCGCCAGAAGTTGACGGATATGTTGAAGTTTATAACGGAAATGATAATATAAAAGCGGGAGATATTATTAAAGTCGATATAAAACATAATACCGAATATGATTTAATAGGCGATTATATTAATTGATTTTAGTTTTAAGAATATGGGAGTAAATTAAATAAAATGAAGAAAAAGATAAACGATAACGAATATTCGAGCAGAGAAGACGCTTTTAGAGTTTATTTCGATACAGTTACAAAAATAGTCTATACTTTAAATCTCATATCCGATAAAAACGATATGACAAGAAGATTATCAAATAATATAGACAGAACTTTAGGCTATGAAGAAGAGATGATTTCAAATAATGAAAAAACTATAAATAATAATAATAACGAAGTCGGATTATTAATTAATTCTTTGAAAGTAGATTTGAAAAAAATAGATTCTTTTAAGAAATATAATTTTAATATAGAAAGATTTATTGAAGAGATTGATTTAAATACTGACGAAAGATTTATATTATATTGCCTTATAGTTTATACGATTTACGGAGATTCTATGTCGGCAATTTCGGTTAGAAGAATTTTAGAACTTATAAGCATCGACTCCGACATTTATATAAATAAATATAATTATTTTGAAAATGATGGAAAATTAATATATTCGGGAATATTGACTCTATCGCATGAACCTTATCCGAGTATAGGTTTGCTTGAAGTAACAAATACTTTAGTGACTTTTATTAATTCTAAAATAGTTTTTGCATTTTTAGAAAAAGATAAATACGATATTATATCCGAAATTATTAATGCGGAAAATATAAATAATTCTGTAATAATAGATATTAAAACGGGAACGAGAAAAAAAGCGACAAAAGAATTCAATATTTTAACGCCAAAAGAAATTGTAAACGAACTTAATAAAAAAGTAATAGGGCAGGACGAAGCTAAAAAAGCTTTATCCGTTCATGCATATTTGCATTGTTTGAGAATAAACGGAAATAAAGATATTCCTTTTCGTTCAAATATTCTTATGATTGGTCCAACGGGAGTCGGCAAAACCTATTTAGTAAAAACTTTAGCCGATATATTAGGACTTCCATTTTCAAGAGCGGATGTAACGACTTTGACAGAAACGGGATATGTAGGAGACGATGTTGAAGTAGTGCTTTATAATTTATACAGAAAAGCTAACGGAGATTTAGAAAAAGCTCAATATGGAATAGTATTTTTGGACGAAGTCGATAAAATAGCTAAAGCAGAACCTCATCAATCGACTACGGGAAATCCTTCCGATAAAGCCGTTCAAGAAGCTTTGCTTTCTATGATGAACGGAGAGGATATAAGAGTTCCAGAATTTGGCGACAGAAGAATGATGCATTCAAGCGATGGAATATTAATGAATACAAAAAATATATTATTTATATTTGGCGGAGCTTTTGTAGGTTTGGATGATATAATTAAAATGAGATTAAAAGGCGAAAGCGGACTTGGTTTTGGTTCTAACGCTATTTTAAATAAAAATAAATTACAAAAAGATAAAATATTAAGTCAAGTCGATGTTAAAGATGTAGAAAAATACGGTATGATTCCAGAATTTATTGGAAGAATACCTATAATTGTGACTCTTAACGAACTTACAAAAGAAAATTTGAAAGATATTTTAATTAAAACTTCAGAATCGCCGATTAAAAAGTATGTAGATTTCTTTAATAGCATAGGGAAAAAATTAATATTAACCGATGACGCTATAAATTATATAGTCGATAGAGCTTCGGGAATGGATATGGGAGCGAGAGCATTAAAAAGTATAGTCGAAACGGCAATGGTTAATATATTATTTAATTTGGACGGAATAAAAGGAAATTCTCTAACTTTAACGAGAGACGATATTGAAGAAGTATTTAATAAAAAAGAAACTGTAATTTCAAATAAAGAAGATATATTAAAAAAATCTAATATTAATATTGCGAAAAAAGACGATAAAAACTATATGGCTTGATTTTACTTTATATATATTTTTTTGTTATATATAGTATAAATAACGAAAGTAAAACAAGATAGAAAATAAATTTATAAATTTAAAATTGGAGTTTGCAGAAGATGGAAATAAAAGAAAAAGAATCGCTCAAAGATTATGAGTTAATAGAAGAATATAAAAAAGGCAATAACGAAGCTTTAGATATATTATTAACGAGATACAAAAATTATATTTTTAATATATCTTACCGCTTTATGCATAATTATGAAGACGCTATGGACTTAACGCAGGATGTTTTAATTCGCGTTTATAAAGCAATAGGAAGATATGAAGAGCGAAATTATTTTAAGGGTTGGCTATACAGAATAATAAGCAATACGGCTATAAATATGTATACAAAAGCCTATAGAAGAGAATCGCCTTATCTTGAAAAATTAGATATTGTTGACGATAAAAGATATAACACGGAAAAAGAATATGAAAGAGTTTATTTGCAGGGAAAAATTTATAGCGCTTCTATGAAATTAAAAGGAAAGCAAAGGGATGTGTTTATATTGAGATATTATGAAAATTATTCGTATAAGGAAATTGCAAATATACTTAATATTTCAAGCGATTCGGCTAAAAGCAATTATTCTTATGCGCTTAAAAAAATGAAATCTTTATTAGAAAAAGAAAGGACTCTTTTATGAAACTATATGAGATTATGAAATTTAAAAACAGAATTGAAAAAAGAAAATCTTATTTTGAGTTGCCAACTTTACCCGATAGAGAATGGCAGCATCTTTTAAGCATAGCTAGAATTGAAAAAACTAACGATATTAAAGATTATAATATTGCAGATAAATTATATTCTTTTATGTGTTCTAAAAAACTTTCATTTGTTTTATCTATAGCCATAATTGTGGCTTTAATGTTTTCTCTTTTGTTTTCAAATGCCGTAAATGAAAATAATAATACGGCTTCAACTAATAGAGTAAATGCTCCTATAGTTAATATTTCTAATAATAGTTTTATTTGATTTATAAATATGTAATTATCAGTTTTTAAATATTTGTATATTAAATTTCTTATTAAAACCGATAATTATAATAAATTTATATTTTCTTACTTGAATAAATAATATATTAAATATATAATAGATTAAGTTATAAATTAGGATAACAATTATGTGGCAATTTCATTTAACCAGAAGAGCTAAAGTAGTTATAGATTTTTACTCTCAAGAAGAAGCGAAAAGATTAAATCATGACCAAGTGACTCCCGAGCATGTTTTATTGGGTTTGCTTCGAGAACCCGAATCTATAGCCATAAAATCTTTAAGAAATTTAAAAGTAGATTTGGATAAACTTAAAATAGAATTGGAAACTTCAATGGCTAAATCTTCTTCAAATACTAAATTATTTGGACAAATTCCATCCTCTCCAAGAGTTCAAAGACTAATAGCTTTTTCTGCGGAAGAAGCGAAGGCTTTCGGACATAATTATATCGGAACGGAACATTTACTTTTAGGATTATTGAGAGAAGAAAACGGAGTAGCTTATAATGTTCTTACAAGTTTAGGAATAGAATTAAATTCTTTAAAACAGGAAATAATGAAAGTAATCGGAGTAGGAGTAGCCTCCACAAATTCAAACGAACAAGCTCATCAAGATGAAGTTGTAAGAAAAGTAAAAACTCCCACTTTAGACCAATTTGCAAGAGATTTGACAAAACTTGCAAGAGAAAAAGCGTTAGATAAAGTTATAGGAAGAGAAAACGAAGTAATGCGAGTCGTTCAAATTTTATCAAGAAGAAAGAAAAATAATCCAATACTTTTGGGCGAGCCTGGAGTCGGCAAAACCGCTATAGTCGAAGGATTAGCCGAAAAAATTGTAGCAACCGATGTTCCCGATATTCTTCTTAAAAAGAGAGTTTTAACTTTAGATTTGTCTTCCGTAGTCGCTGGGACAAAATATAGAGGTGAATTTGAAGAGAGAATAAAAAATATAGTTATGGAGATAAAAAAAGCGAATAATATAATAATATTTATAGACGAACTTCATACTATAATCGGAGCTGGCGGAGCGGAAGGCGCTCTCGATGCCGCTAATATGTTAAAGCCCGCTCTTTCAAGAGGCGAGATTCAATGTATTGGAGCTACTACAATTAACGAATATAAAAAATATATAGAAAAAGACGGCGCTTTGGTTAGAAGATTTCAGCCTGTTAATGTTGAAGAGCCTAATATTGAAGACGCTATTGAAATATTAAACGGAATTAAACCGCAATATGAAGAACATCATAATGTAAAATATACTAACGAAGCAATAAACGCGGCGGTAGTTTTAAGTAAAAGATATATAACCGAAAGATATTTACCCGATAAAGCGATAGATTTGATAGACGAAGCAGGCTCAAGAGCGAGATTAATTAATATGACAAGACCTCTTGAATTAAAAGATATTGAAGAAGAAATAAAAAAACTTGACGAAGAAAAACAGAAATTTGCAGAAAGCCAAAATTTTGAAGAAGCGGCTCGTTTAAGAGACGAAGTTCGTTCTTTGCAAGATAAACTTTCAGAAAAACAGGAAAAATGGAGAAGCGAAAGAGATAAAATTCAAACATTAATCGAAGAAGACGATATAAGAAATGTAATATCCGAAATAACAAATATTCCCGTAAAAAGATTATTAAATTCCGAAAGCAAAAGATTAATAGGCATGGAAGAAGAATTGCATAAAAAAGTAGTAGGGCAGGAAGAAGCGATTTCTTCAATTTCTAAAGCTATAAGAAGGAGTAGAGCGGGATTAAAATCTTCAAAAAGACCTTTGGGAAGCTTTATATTTTTAGGACCTACGGGAGTCGGTAAAACAGCTTTGGCAAAAGTTTTGTCGGAATTTATGTTTGGAAATAGCGAGGCTTTAATAAGAATAGATATGAGCGAGTTTATGGAAAAATTCGCCGTTAGCAGACTTATAGGAGCGCCTCCAGGATATATAGGTTATGAAGAAGGCGGCGGACTTACCGAAAAAGTGAGAAGAAAACCTTATTCTTTAATATTGTTTGACGAAATAGAAAAAGCTCATCCCGATGTGACGAATATACTTTTGCAAGTTTTGGAAGAAGGACAACTTACCGATAATTTTGGCAGAAAGGTTGATTTTTCAAATACGATAATCATAATAACGAGCAATCTTGGAGCGCGCGATATAGTTAAAGGAAGTTCTTTGGGCTTCAACGCAATCGGAGAAGAAAAAGATTCCAACGATATAAAAAATTTCGCTTTGGAAGAATTGAAACAGAATTTTAATCCCGAGTTCTTAAATAGAATAGACGATATTATAGTTTTTCATACTCTTACGAAAGAAGATTTGAAAGAGATTATAGATATAATGCTTAAAGAATTAAACGAATCGATTAAAGAAAGAAATATAATAATTAATTTAACTGACGAAGCTAAACTTTATATAATTGATAAAGGCTTTGATAAAAAATACGGAGCGAGAAGTTTAAGAAGAGCGATACAGAAAGAGATTGAAGATTATATAAGCGGTGAGATTTTATTCGGGCATATAGATGACGGAGATATTATTAATGTCGATAGTCATGGAAATTCTTTAATGTTTTCTTATAT
>ERZ791737.1310-NODE-1310-length-12300-cov-2.885586_pt1 | contig 12300 bp, 10 predicted proteins | sample MGYA00510042_ERZ791737 | MGnify/ENA primary metagenome ERZ791737 (study PRJEB30046, sample SAMN00791965) | human gut metagenome | study: EMG produced TPA metagenomics assembly of the A metagenome-wide association study of gut microbiota in type 2... | reverse complement strand
ATGATGATCGCAGTCTGCAGCTCGCCCGGTTTCAAATCTACCTTGCCTGCCTTGATGTAAAAATCGTGGATCGGAAGCCGGCGTACTCCTTCCGGTCCGGTGATCTCCACGATCGCATCCCATGCATGGAGGGTTGAGGCAGAGTCAGCGGAAGTCACGCCATTGCAGGTGTTTCCTCCGATGGTACCGATGTTGCGGATCTGGGGGCCGCCCACCATGTCTACTGCCTCGCCGAGTACGTTGATATATTTCTGGATGATCGGATCCTTGGTAATATGGGAAAAGCTGGTCAGGGAACCGATGCGGATGGCACCGTCCTCCTCAAAGGATACGCCTCGCATGGCGTCGATCCCGTAAATGCTGACAAGCTCTTTTCCTGCGCGTTTTCCCTCGCGCATCTGCACCAGCACATCACTGCCTCCGGCAATGATCTGCGCTTCCGGATGTTCCATCAGGAGCGCTACTGCGTGCTCTACACTCTCCGCTTCGTAAAGCGCCTTTAAATCATACATCATGTAACCTCCTTAGAACAAACCTTCTTCTTTAAACCGTTTAAACAGAATGTGCGGGTTCACCGGCGCGTCATTGACTGCCACTCCGGTGGCCTGATATACCGCATTGCGGATGGCCGGAGCAACCGGGCAGGTCGGCGGCTCACCCAAAGACTTGGTTCCGAATGCACTGGTCGGCTCCGGATTTTCCACGAAGTAAGCACGCAGTCTCGGATGGTCCATAAAGGTGGACAGCTTGTAGTCCAGCAGGTTATTATTTAACGCACGGCCGGTCTTCGGATCAAACAGCAGCTTCTCGGACAGGCCGAAGCCAATGCCCATGCTCATGCCGCCGTGTACCTGCGCCTCAGCCAGGGCCGGATTGATCAGGGTTCCGACATCATGCACGTTTACAATGTCAAGCAGCTTTACCTTGCACATCGGAATGTCTACCTCTACCTCCGCAAAACAACATCCGAAGGAGTAGGCGTTGGACTTGATCTGGGCGGTACTCTCTGCGGTAATGTGCTGGCTATGGGTTACGCTGTACAGGGCCTCAGTAGCCAGCTCACCCACGCTCATCAGCACGCGTCCGTCGGTCACGCGGACAACGTTGCCCTCCACAAGATCCAGATTGTACGGAGGCATGCGGGTCAGCTCATGGGCATAGTTCAAAATGCGCTCTTTCAGCAACAGTCCGGTCTGGCGGATGGAGAAGCCTGCGGTATAAGTCTGACGGGACGCGTAAGCGCCAGTGCCAAACGGGGTCACATCGGTATCCTGGCAGGAAACCACATGCACCTGATCCAGGCGGACACCTACCACATCCGCTGCCATCTGGGTATAGGCAGTGTCAGCACCCTGGCCGATCTCTGTCTCCCCCAGCTGTACCTGCAGGGAACCATCCTGATTCAATACCATACGGCAGGAAGAGGTCTCCAGGGAGATTGGCCATACTGCCGTGTTGTACCAGAATACGGACATGCCGATACCACGGCGGATATCGCCGGTCTGATTCTGGTATTCCTTGTATTTACGCTCGTAATCCGTTGCTGCCATGCCCTTGTCCATACACTGGTTAAAGGTATCGCTGTACAGCTCATTCTTGGAAAATTCATCCTTAAAGCCAACCGGCATCAGGTTCTTTCTGCGGAATGCGATCGGGTCCATGCCGATCTTTGCCGCAACATCATCGGTGTGGCATTCAACAGCCCACATAGCCTGCGGAATACCGTATCCGCGCATGGCTCCGGCAGCCGGCTTATTGGTAAATACCGTATAGCCATCTGCCTCAATATTGTCACACGGGTAAAGCTGCGGGAATGCACCAACACCCTTTGCACAGATGCTGTGTCCGTGGGATGCGTACGCTCCCTGGTCGGAGAATGCCTCAAGCTTTCTTGCCGCAAAGGTTCCGTCCGGACGAACCCAGGATACGATATGGCTGCGGATCGCATGGCGTACACGGTTGGAAACGAAGGTTTCCTCCCGCGGCACATCCAGCTTAACCAGATGACCGCCCAGGTTCATGCAGACCCATGCGCAAAGCGGCTCATACAGAACGTCCTGCTTGTTGCCGAAGCCGCCGCCGATGTAAGGCTTGATAATCTGCACACGGCCCCAGTCAATTCCCAGTGCCTGTCCCACCACGCGGCGGACAATGTGCGGAATCTGGGTGGAGCTGAGCATACGGATGCGCTCGCCCTCCATCTGTGCAGTACAGATAAAGTTCTCGATATGGCAGTGCTGCACGGTCGGCGTGCTGTACCAGCCCTCTACCTTGATAAGGCCCGGCTCCCTGATGGCTTCCTCATAATTACCCTTGCGGATCGTGGTGTGCTTTAACACATTGCCCGGGTAATTTTCATGGATCTGCGGAGCATCCTCCTTCATGGCATCCTGCACATCCATAACGAACGGATACTCCTCATACTCTACTTTGATGGCCCGCAGTGCCTGGGCTGCTGCCACCTCATCCTCTGCTACGACTGCACCAATGTCATCGCCGTAAAAGCGGACACGGTCTGTCATGACCAGACGGTCTGCCACGTCCTGATGCGACGGGTCCGTAGACCACGGATGGCCTGCAGTCGGAAAATAGTGCTTTTCCTTCAGATCGAAGCAGGTGAAGATTTTTACGACTCCCGGAATCTTCTCCGCCTCAGATGTATCAATTGAAATAACCCGCCCATTCGCGATCGTGGAATGCAATACACGAATGATGTATGCACTCTTGTCGCACAGATCATCGGTATAACGGGTTCTGCCCATTGCTTTATCATGAGCATCTACACGTGTTACCTTCTTTCCTACATACATTTGCTTACCCCTCCATTTGAAATCCTTCTTTTGTTCAGGCGCGCCTTACGATCTGCCTTCGATACACTGTTCTATTGCCATCTGGCTGCGGGTCTGTTTCAGGCTGCAAGTGTTGTCAGCGCGACCACGCTGCCCCGGTACTGCCGCATTCCGGCAAAGCTCTCCTGCCTGAATAAAAGTTTGTCCCGCCGCCACTTCCATAGTGAACATGTAATTTTTATCTTTTTCTGTACAATTCTGAAACAACAATTCCATCGCACTGCGTTTTGCCATTGGCAATTTCTGAAAAATATCCACGGGCACATCCTCCTATAGCATCATTGTAACCGCATTGTCTGCCGGAAAGAAAGGTCACATGACTTCTTTCTCAATAAAAATTATAAGATTTTCCGGCCTGCCACATATTTTCCGGCCACCTCCCGCTCATCACCGAGATAAATGACACGCTCCAGTCGCTGCTTTACCTCAAGTGACTGCGGATGCTCCAGCCTTGTGTCATCCAGAATTACCGCATCAAACTCATACCCCGGCTCAAAGCTTCCAACCTTACCAAAGAAGGCTCCGCCTCCCTTAGAAGCCAGATAAAAAACCTCCTCAACCGTAAGCGCTTTTAAGCCCTGGTTACTCAGGCGCCAGCGGAGCTTGCTTGCCTGAATGGCATGGCGCATGGCCGCAAACAGGTTCTCCGTCGTACCTCCTGCCACATCACTGCCGAGTCCCATCGGAATCTGCTCATCTAAATACCGGCGTACCGGCGCGATACCGGAAGAAAGGTTGGTATTGGACTCCGGACAATGGGCAATAAAAACTCCATTCTCCTTCATCCTGCGGATTTCCGCTTCACCGGAGTAAACACAATGAGCCATGATGGTGCGGCATTTCCCGCCAAACATGCCGAAATGGTCGTAGGCATCTCCGTAAAATTCTGCCCACGGACAGAGCTCCTGTACCCAGGCAATCTCTCCCAGATTCTCCGATAAATGAGACTGCACCGGAAGCCCGGTTTCTTTCTGGATATCATGCAAAAGCTCCATTAATTCGTCACTGCAGCTTGGCGTAAACCGCGGAGTCAGGATTGGCTGCACATGCTCATAATGCCGTTCTGCGACTGCCCGGATCCATTCCCTGGTTGCCTTTGCAGATTCCTCTGCCGAAGCCTCCCGCAGATAGTCCGGACTGTTGCGGTCCATATTCACCTTGCCCACCATCGCCGCAATTCCTGCCTCTTCCAGCCGGTCCATCAGAAGAAGGGTTGCTTCGTTGTGAATGGTGGCAAACACACAGGCTCTTGTGGTAGCGCCGTGTGTTAAATTCTTTACAAAAATATCATATGCCTTCTTTGCGTACTCCGGATCCCGGTACTTGCTCTCCTCCGGAAAGGTGTTGGTATTCAGCCAGTCCAGAAGCTCCAGATCCATGCCTAGTCCCCGGAACGAATACTGCGGTGCATGAACGTGAAGATCCGTAAGTCCGGGGATGATGATCCGGTCTCCCATATCTTCTACCGGAATGCCGCAAAACTGTTGTGGAAGTTCCGGATAGATTCCCTGCACCCTTCCGTCCTCGCAGACCAGATACTGCTGCTCAAGGATTTCCATTGTTCCGATTTTTTTTGTGTATACAAGATTGCCTCTCAGGGCAAAGGTCTGTTTCATATTTATTCATCCTTTCCTATTATGTTCCTTATCCCCATACATTGTACTGAAAACAAAAAAAGAGAATTCCGCGCTCATGCGAAATTCTCTGCTGGTTTTTTCTTTCCAGAGCAGCACACAGTCGCATGAAACTCCCGGGGTTCCCCGGTTCATGTAACTATGTAGTCAACTCTTTACGGCAGTTGGTAGAAACTCTGGACCCATCTCCAGAATATACATATCGTCACCTGTTTTATGAAGTTGTTGTTATTATAGACTTTGGAATATGGAAAGTATACGGACAAAGCTTCTCAAAAAGCCGGCATATTTTCGGCACTATTACCGATTTTTGCATGTCATATGTCCTTTTCCCATACAATTTTAACATCTTGTTTCAAAAAAGTCAAATGTCCTTTTCTATTTTGGATTTTCAGTTCCATCTGACATGCACATCAAGCGCAGCTTTCAGCTGCTCCATTGCCTTCACGACCGTGGCTCGCGGACAGGCGAGATTGAAACGCTCAAACTGTGCTGTTTCCGGTCCGAATACCTTGCCAGAGTCCAGCCACAGCTTTGCCTCCTCTACCATCAGATGCTCGAGCTCTTCATCGGTGAAGCCATAGCCGGAAAAATCTACCCAGGTCAGATAGGTACCCTCCGGCTCCACAAAATGCGCCTTTGGGAAGTTCTCCTTCACAAATGTGCGCATATATTCCATGTTTCCGGTCAGATACTCCAAAAGCTCATCCACCCACCGCGCGCCTTTGGTATACACGGTTTTCACGGCAACCTGCCCCATAATGTTTCCCTGACTGTAGCCCGCTGCCGCATTTGCTTTCCGGTAAGCTTTCCGGAGCTTCTGGTTCTGGATGATGATGTTTGCCGGCTGAAATCCTGCCACGTTAAAGGTTTTGCTTGGTGAAGTATACAGCACCAGGCTGTCCTGGTATTTCGCGTCCAGAGTCCGGAAACTGGTAAAATGATGTCCCGGATACACAAAATCACAGTGGATCTCATCATCCATGATGATCACCTGATGACGCAGGCAGATATCTCCCATGCGCTCCAGCTCATCCTTTGTCCATACGCGTCCCACCGGATTGTGCGGGTTGCAGAGCAGAAATACCATCACGTTGTTTTCCTCAATTTTCCGCTCAAAATCCTCAAAATCCACTGTGTAGCGGCCATTTTCATAGTGCAGCTGATTGTTGATGAAAATTCTTCCGTTATCCTCAATGACTTCCCGGAACGGATAATATACCGGCTGCTGGATGAGGATCGCATCGCCCTCCTTTGTAAATGCCTTTACGCCGGTGGCAAGGCCGTATACCACGCCGCAGCCCACTGTCACCGTTTCCCGATCTACATGGTAGCCATGACGCGTGAAGAACCAGTGATCCAGCGCATCAAAGTATTCCTGGTCCGGATCCGTGTAGCCAAAAATCCCATGATCGATCCGCGACCGGAAGTCCGCGAGGATCTCCTCCTAAAGCTGAAAATCCATATCTGCCACTCACAGCGGTAAGAGATCATCACGTCCTTTGCGCTCTGCCTTATGCTTTTCCATTCCATTCACTGAGCCTGTTTAAAGCCTCCTTGCTTCCGGAAATATAGGCAATATCACCTTTCTTAAACGCATAATCCGGTGTAATGGTCTCGATCAGCTTTCCATCATTCTCCACCGCAATGATGTTGACACCAAACCGTCCGCGCAGATTGGCCTCCACCACGGTTTTTCCTACGCTACGCTCCGGCATGATCATCTTGGAGATATTCAGTTTTTCACTCAGCTGGATAAAGTCCAGCATGCGGACTGCCTCCAGCCGGTGTGCCAGACGCACTGCCATGTCGCGCTCCGGATACACCACCTGGGCCCCGATCTTTTCCAGAATTTCCCCGTGCTCCATACTGGAGGCCTTGGAGATGACGGTCGGCACCCCCAGGCTCACCAGATTCAGCGTAGTCAGGATGGAAATATCCAGCTGTTCACCGATGCAGACCACCGCCACATCACAGTTCTGCACACCGGTCTCCGACAGTGTCTTTTTATCCAGCGCATGCACCACGTAAGCATTTTCCGTATACTCCCGCAGCTCCCGCACCTTTTCTTCTTCTTTATCCAGCACCACAAGCTCTGCTCCAGCCGCTGCCAGCTCCAGAGCCAGCGCATGTCCGAAACGGCCAAGACCAACGATTCCGTAAGTGTTTTTTTCATTACTCTTCTTTTTGAACATTGCTTTCCTCCATGCCCTTTTCCAATTTTTATCCAATCGCGATATTTCCTTCCGGATAGCTTACCCGCTCACCCTTGGTAAAATACCAGAGGGAGGCGATCGTCAGCGGTCCCAGCCTTCCGATAAACATGATCAGAATGGTCAGGATTTTTGCCGCATCGCAAAGTCCCGCAGAAATTCCGGTCGAAAGTCCGGCAGTACCAAAGGCACTGCTCATTTCAAACAGCGCGTCCAGAAACGGTACGCCCGGCTCTAAAATCACCAGAATATAAGTTCCGGACAGCACAATACCGATGGCCAGCAGTGTGATCACTGCCGCCTTGCGGAACGCGTCAGCCGGGACCGCATAGCGGAATGCCTTCTCCGATGTATTTGTTGCCGAAGAACGGATTCCCTCAAACAGCACATAACAGGTGGTAGTCTTGATACCGCCCCCGGTAGAACCCGGAGAAGCGCCAATCACCATCAGCACGATGACCGTCAGAAGTCCTGCGCTGGAAAAAGATCCCAGCGGAAATGTAGAAAATCCGGCGGTTCTTGCGGATACACTGGTAAAGAAAGCTCCCATCCAGGTAATATCCTCTGTCAGCTTTAAAAGCACTGTGCCGGCTGCCGTCAGCACCAGGCTCATAAACAGCACCACCTTGGCGTGCATGGAAAGCTTTTTCCATCGGAACCGTTTTGCAATGACCTCACGGATCACCAAAAAGCCGATGCCGCCAAAAATAACCAGGGCGCAAGTCACCAGATTCAAAAGTATATCATCCTGGTACGGAATCAGGTTCTGACCGCCGCCCAGAATGTCAAATCCGGAGTTATTGAAGGAAGCCACCGAATGAAACAGGCTGACTCCTGCCGCCTTTAACGGCGGAAAGCTTTTTCGAAATACCAGAAAGCTCAATGCGGCTCCGGCCAGTTCAAATGTAACCGTAGTCAGAAATACCAGCCGGATAAAACGGATCACGCCCTTTCCGGAATCCAGATTCCCGGCCTCCCGGATCAGATTTCTGGCCTTCAGGTTGATTTTCTTGCCCATAGCCAGGATCACACCGGTTCCCACAGCTGTCACCCCAAGACCGCCGACCTGGATCAGCATACCCAGAAAAAACTGTCCAAGCGGCGTAAACGTATCCCCTGCGTCTACCGTGAGAAGTCCTGTTACGCACACCGCACTGGTAGACATATAAAGGGCGTCAATGTAACGCAGCGTAACTCCGTCCCGAATGCTGCAGGGCAGGCTTAAGAGCACCGATCCGATCAGGATCACTAGCGCAAAGCCCAGCGAAATAATCCGCACCGGGGACTGTTTCTTTAGAAAATTCATAGCTTCGCCTTTCTGTCAGATAAATTTACAAATTAACATTGATTATACCATAACCACTTCGTTTATGGGATTAATTTTTCATCAATGGTTTTCTTCCTCGGACGCAAAGGTAATGAACTGCTCCATTTCCCGCGTCCTGAACTTATTTTTATGATAAAAGATCTGACGATACATGGATATTTCCACATCATCCACCTCTACAGCAGCAAGTGTTCCCTCCCAGATCTGCTTCTGCACCGCAAACAGCGGGAGAAACGAAAGACCGCAGTTCCGCTCCAGCATCTGGATGATAAAGGCTGTATCACTGATTTCCAGAACCGGGGACAGGCAGCAGCGGCAGGAGGCCAGGTGCTGGTCCAGTGCCTGGCGGTAATTGGCATTTTTCTCTGTTAAAAAAAATGGTTCCTGTAAAATCTGGTCCAATGTTATCTGCCGAACCGATATTTCTTCCTGCCCAACTGTTTTTGTCCTCCATTTCACTGTGCCGTTCTTCTCGCATTCTGCGTATTTTTGTGCCCAGAATGCCGGGGATGCCACAAATACGACCGGCTCTGCCACTTCCATGACCTTCACCCAGCTTTCACTCCACCTGGTCGCGTCCAGAATATAAATGATATCCAGCTGATCGTGCTCCATCATGCGAATCAGCTCTTCCGGGGTTCCCACCGTGATCTGAAGCTTTACCTGTGGATGATGTTCCCGGAAGCGACTCACAATAGCCGGTAATTTGGCCGCACACAGCGATTCGATCGTGCCGATGTGAAGCGGATTTTTCAGCTCCTCATCCTCATGCATGGACAGACGGGTACGGTTTACCTCGTAGAGGATCGTGTTCGCATGCATCAAAAATTTCTGTCCCTGCGGTGTCAATACCACCTGCTTTCCCATCCGATCAAACAAGCGCGTTCCAAGCTCCTTTTCCAGTATGCGGATCTGGACCGTCACCGCCGACTGCGAATAACCAAGCTGAACTGCCGCCCTGGAAAAGCTCTGAAGCTGTGCAGCCTGAATAAAAGTCTGAAGCTGACGAAATTCCATAAAACGCCTCCCTATAATTGAATTATTTTCAATATACTCATAAAAACTATGAATTTGATTCATTTATACTACCATGATATAATGCACCTGCGAAGACGTCAACCGCTGTTTTTTATGAAATCTGTATATAATTGCTGCAGATTTCAGCAAGTGATTCACATTTTTGTTATTGGAGGGAATTTACAAATGGAAAAAAAGAAATTCAAAATGGGGCTTGTACCAAAGCTGATCCTGGCGATCATCCTCGGTATCTTATTCGGTCAGTTTCTGCCGGAGGGCTTTTGCCGTCTTGTTGTCACACTGTCCGGATTTTTCAGTAACTTTTTAAAATTCGTCATCCCGCTCATGATCCTGGCTTACGTTACCATGGGTATCGCAGACCTGTCCCAGGGCGCAGGAAAACTCCTGCTCATCACCGTGGCCCTGGCTTACGGCTCTACCCTGATCGCAGGTTCCGCATCTTTCCTGGTTGCGGAAAGCCTGTTTCCGAGCTTTATGAGTGCTGACGCGCTGGACAAGATTGCTGCTACCGCAGAGATCTCTCTGTCCCCGTACTTCACCATCGCTATCCAGCCGGTCATGGACACCTTGTCCGCAGTGGTCCTGGCTTTCGTCCTGGGCCTGTGCCTCTCTTCCATGCGTGGAAAAGAGATCGGTGATACCCTGTACAATGCAATGAAGGATTTCTCCTCCATCATTGACAAAGTACTCCACAATGTCATCATCCCGCTGCTGCCGCTTTACATCTGCGGCACCTTCACGGATATGACCATTTCCGGCAAGACCTTTGCAATTCTTGGCATCCTCTGGAAGGTATTCCTGGTTGTCATTGCCATGCACCTGATCTGCATCACCATTCAATTCATCGTTGCCGGAACCATCAGCAAGAAGAACCCGTTAACCCTGATCAAAAATCAGCTTCCGGGATACGCAACCGCACTGGGAACCCAGTCCTCCGCTGCCACCATCCCGGTTAACTTACAGTGCGCAGCCAACGACGGTGTCTGTGAGCAGATCCGTAACTTCGTGGTTCCGCTGTGCGCCAATATCCATATGGCAGGTTCCATGATCACCATCACAGCCTGCGCTACCGCAGTCTGCCTGATGAACCAGCTGCCGATCTCCATCGGCACCGTTATCCCGTTCATCATGACCCTCGGCATTGCCATGGTTGCTTCCCCGGGTGCTCCGGGCGGATCCATCATGACCGCGCTTCCGTTCCTCTATATGGTATTCGGCACCACTGCCGGAGATCCGAACGGTCCGATCTGCGCGATCATGGTTGCACTTTACATCACCCAGGATTCCTTTGGAACTGCCTGCAATATTTCCGGCGATAACGCCATCGGCGTCATTGTAGATACCATTTACCACAACTTCATCATCAAAGAAACTCAGGAGGCTTAAGATGTCATTTATCAGTGTTTTCGATGTGCTCGGACCAAACATGATCGGCCCGTCCAGTTCCCACACAGCAGGCGCGGCCCGCATCGGTTTTCTGGCTCAGAAAATGATCGGCGGCAGCGTGATCCGGGCAGATTTCACCCTTTACGGATCCTTTGCGAAGACCTATCACGGCCATGGAACCGACCGGGCACTCCTCGGCGGCATCATGGGATTTTCCACCGACGATATGCGCATCCGCAATTCCTTCGAGATTGCGCAGGAAACCGGCCTGGCTTATACCTTCACCCCGAACGAGACCGAAACCGAGATTCATCCAAACACTGTGGACATCTCCATGACCAACAAAAACGGCCAGATCATGACCATCCGGGGAGAATCCTTAGGAGGCGGCAAAGTCCGCATCGTCCGGATCAACGACGTGAAAGTAGATTTCACAGGCGAGTACAGCGCTGTCATCGTAGTGCAGCAGGATAAGCCTGGCGTTGTGGCCCACATCACCAAGGTCTTAAGTGACCGCGGCGTCAACATTGCCTTCATGCGCCTGTTCCGCGAGGCAAAAGGCCATACCGCCTACACCATTGTAGAATCCGACGGAAAGCTTCCGGAAGATGTAGCGGAGTACCTGAAAGACAATGTCAATGTACGCGATGTTATGGTCGTACAGATTTAAGGGAAGGGAGGAAAACAGACCATGGATTTTAAAAACGCGAAAGAACTTTTAGAATTGTGTCAGAAAGAGAATCTCCCGATTTCCGAGATCATGCTTCAGAGAGAATTGACCGAGGGCGAGATGCCAATGGAAGAAGCCCACAACCGCATGGCCCATGCCCTTGAAATTATGAAGGAATCCGCACATAATCCGATCCAGACCCCGGTGCGCTCCATGGGCGGTCTCATCGGCGGTGAAGCCGGAAAGCTGGCTTCCCACCAGGCAGCCGGTCGCGGTATCTGCGGTGATGTACTGGAAAAGGCCATCACCTACGCGGTAGCTGTTCTGGAAACCAACGCTTCCATGGGCCTCATCGTGGCTGCTCCGACCGCCGGTTCCGCCGGTGTGGTCCCGGGTATGCTGCTGGCACTGCAGGAATGCCACAGTTTTTCTGATGAAGACCTCATCAAAGCCCTGTTCAATGCCGGTGCCATCGGCTGCCTGGCTATGAGAAATGCGACCGTAGCCGGTGCCGTAGGCGGCTGTCAGGCCGAGGTCGGCATTGCATCTGCCATGGCGGCATCCGCCGCCGTAGAGCTCTTCGGCGGAAGCCCGAAGCAGTGCCTCGACGCGGCAGCCATCGTTCTTATGAACATGCTCGGCCTGGTCTGCGACCCGGTCGGCGGCCTGGTAGAATATCCGTGCCAGAACCGCAACGCTTCCGGGGTAGCCAATGCCCTGATTGCAGCCGAAATGGCACTGGCCGGTCTCACCCAGCTCATCCCCTTCGATGAAATGCTGGAGACCATGTACACCGTAGGCAAACGTCTCCCGGCCGAGCTGCGCGAAACCGCCATGGGCGGCTGCGCCACCGCACCGTCCGCATGTGCCGCCTGCCATATGTGCAGCTAAAAAAATACCAATTTAAAAGCAATAGCAATAAAGGTCCGAAGCCGGTAATCCCGGCATACCGCTGCGCAAAATATGGGTATTGTGTTCGGACGATGCAGCTGACAGCTGTTTGCGGATAGTCGGACTCGCCGTCCGCCTCCCTCAAACACCAGTCGCTGCATAGCCGGACACGTATACCCATATTTATGCTCCGCGGAATGCCGGGATAACCGGCTTCTGCTGTATTGCTCCCGCTACGAGAGAAATAAAATCAGCCAGAACGGTACTGATAAAAGCCATGATTTCCAGCTTT
>ERZ791737.1306-NODE-1306-length-12339-cov-6.095083_pt1 | contig 12339 bp, 8 predicted proteins | sample MGYA00510042_ERZ791737 | MGnify/ENA primary metagenome ERZ791737 (study PRJEB30046, sample SAMN00791965) | human gut metagenome | study: EMG produced TPA metagenomics assembly of the A metagenome-wide association study of gut microbiota in type 2... | reverse complement strand
CGCCGCCATCCTCATCACCGATAAGAAGATCAGCGTCATTCAGGACCTCGTTCCTCTGCTGGAGCAGGTCATGCAGAACGGCATGAAGCTGCTCATCGTGGCCGAGGACATTGAGGGCGAGGCTCTGTCCACCCTCATCGTCAACCGCCTGCGCGGCACCCTGAACGTCGTGGCTGTCAAGGCTCCCGGCTTCGGCGACCGCCGCAAGGAGATGCTGCAGGATATTGCTACCCTGACCGGCGGCACGGTTGTCTCTGCAGACCTCGGCTACGAGCTGAAGGATGCTACCGTTGACATGCTGGGTCATGCCCGCCAGGTCAAGGTCACCAAGGAGAACACCACCATCGTGGGCGGCGCTGGCGACAAGGACGCTATCGCATCCCGCATCGGTCAGATCCGCAACCAGATCGAGGCTGCTACCAGCGACTTCGACCGCGAGAAGCTGCAGGAGCGTCTGGCAAAGCTGGCTGGCGGCGTGGCTGTCATCAAGGTCGGCGCTGCCACTGAGGTCGAGATGAAGGACAAGAAGCTCCGCATCGAGGATGCTCTGAACGCAACCAAGGCTGCTGTTCAGGAAGGCGTCGTTGCTGGCGGCGGCACTGCTCCCATCAACGCCATCCCCGCTGTCCGTGAGCTGTGCGATACGCTGGAAGGCGACGAGCGCACCGGCGCTAAGATCGTCCTGAAGGCTCTGGAAGCTCCTCTGCGCCAGATCGCCAGGAACGCCGGCCTCGAGGGCAGCGTCATCATCGACAAGATCATCTCTGCCAACAAGCCCAACTACGGCTTCGACGCTCAGAATGAAGTCTACGTCGAGGATATGATCGCCGCCGGCATCGTTGACCCGACCAAGGTCACCCGCTCCGCTCTGGAGAACGCAGCATCCGTCGCTGAGATGGTGCTGACCACCGAGAGCCTCGTGGCCGACCTGCCCGAACCCCCGGCTGCTCCTGCTGCCGCTGGCGGTGACATGGGCGGTATGGGCGGCATGTACTAATAACTGCCTAAAAACCGCATGAATCCTTGATTTTTGGAGCGTGCAAAAGCGGATTTACGCCAAACTTACGCCACTTACGCCAAAAATCGAAGCGCACTATAGGGTAACAGAAATCGGCACTCGCTGAAAAGTGGGTGCCGTTTTTTTGTCTAGGGGATTTGAAGACTCATGAAACCCACTGATGGATTCTGCGAGAGACAGACTGTCAGCGGCTTTATCGTTGACGAAGAACAAAGGTAGGGATACAATAAGCCAAAATCCTAAAATGCCAAACAACCCAAGTGTCTGAAGGAAAAAGAGAATGCCATTGTGGATGCGTTGGAGCATTTTAAGATGGTATAAAGAGAACTCCCACGATTTGCAAGCGGGCAAGTGCTTGTAATCGTGGGAGTTCTCTATAAATGGACGGATATAAGCCGAAAATATTTACCGTCATGCATAAATGGCAACAGGGATAACAATTACGGCAGGCCCTGAGATTTCCGTCTTTAATTCAGGGAGATTGTATTGCTTCATGTCTTCATTTTGAAGACATAAAAACATATCAGCGAGAAGATCATGTGGGAGAATGGACAGTGTTGTTTTTCTTAAAAGATCAATGCTTTCTGTTTTGTCGGCACAGATTGCAATAACTTTTCCAAGGACCTTGAAATGTCCACCGAGAATTTCGGAAATATTATCATTTGACAGATACTGTTCTTGAGCAGATAAAACAACAGTCCCTGCCGAATCAGATAAGATGAAATCTACCGTTCCACTGTGTTTGAGTTCGCTGGCAAAGGATTTGATTTTTTTCATGGTTTCATCTTGCTGCTGCTTTTGTGCTTTAGCCTGCGTCTTTGCGTTTAACTGAGGTTTTTCTGCAAAAATATCAGCCATTCTCAGCATATCCACAAAAATATCCATACAATTGATTAGCGGATTTTTTTGAAGTTCTCCTTCCACCTCAATAAAATCACCGATTTTCATATTTGAGATGTCGAATCCAGATTTTAGGATATTCGCATCTGTGAGGAATGCTCGAAATTTGGATAACAAAGATACATTTGTGTGTACTTTTTCTTTGGTTGTGTTTTCAGTTTCTCCACAGTTTCCAGAATGGGACAATTCACCTTTTAGATCGATTTTGAGCAGTTTACTTAAGATTGAAGCGGACGTAGAAACTTCTGCTTCAATTTTTTGAGCATTACTGTTCTCTTTATGATCGGAATAGCTTACCTGACTTACTGTAGAAAAGCCATCTTCGATGATTGCAAGCATATCCAAAACTATCTTTTCATTGATATATACAGGTATCATCAATTGATTTACGTCCATATTCGTTTTTTCCTTTCCAACGGTACTTATTTGCGTTGAACATTAAAATTGTTATTATGCCAGATGGAGTTTCTCTTTCAGCGCATCCTGAAGGACGCCGGAAAAATTGATGTGTGCCGCTTCAGCGGCATCGTTGAGCCAGCCGGGAATGGAAAGGGTTTTCTTTACGGGTCTGTACCGCTTTTCGTACTCTTCCATATCGAAAGGCACCATCACCACAAAATCTTCCGGGTCAACGTGGAGTGCAGAAGGGACAGAAGGCTCTGGGCAGACTTTGCAATCTTCCAGCATAAGGCCGATGGCATCCTGTGCCATGCGGACGGCTTCGTCCATGGTATCGCCTTGGGTGAAGCACCCCTCAATATCGGGGATCTCAACAGAGTACCCGGTTTCTTCCGGGTGAAAAATTGCAGGATAGAAAATAGCGTTCATAATGTGACCTCACCTTTATAATTTAACAAACAATCAATGTACCTTTACTTAACAGGCCGACATTATTGGTTGGAAATTGTAGAATAGTCTATGCAGTGCTTCGCAGTTTCAGAATATGAAGTCTACAATCATCATATTCTTACTTTTTGAGTCCGGCTAATTTGAGAATATTTTTCTCGGTACCGGGCTTCAGATCCTTTGCGTGAAATGGAACGACAGTGGTTTTGTTGGTAGTTGGGTTATGATACTTGTAGTGTGACCCATTTGCACTGACTAAAACAAAGCCGTTCTGCTCCAGCAAGCGAATCATTTGCTTGGGAGTCATCGGCATGGTGAGTGCCCCTCCTTTCTTTCAGGATTACATCTTCATTGTATACGTATTTTACGTATTTGTCAAGAGGCGAAATAAGCCGCCCAGCGACCTTACGGTCTCGCTGGGCGGCTTATTTTTTGCGTTTCCACAACAGATATTCTTCGTAGCGGTGCATCTCGTTCTGTTCTTCTTCGGTCAGGCGCTGGCGCTGCTTGCGGGCTTCGTCCGAGGGGTCGATGTCGGTCAGGCCCAGAAGGTAGTCGGCGGAGGTGCCGTAGAGCTTGCAGATGGCAAGCAGCACATCGCTGGGCGGCGAATTGCGTCCCTGCTCCCAAGCGCTGACAGCCCAAACGGTAAGCCCCAGCTTGTCCGCAAGGCTTTTTTGGGTGTCATGGTAGTTCTTTCGGATCTCTGCCAGTCGCTCTCCAAGCATTATCAATACCACCTTTCATGCTACTAGTATAGAGAATTCTACTAGTTTTTGATGAAAGCCGCATTTAAAGTGCTTGATATAGTACAAATAAGTAGTTATAATGCTAGTATAGGGCGGAACTAGTACAAAAATACTACTTCCGCCGCAACGCTAAGGCAAAGCGAGGGAATCCCCGTTGGAACAACTGATCGACTTTCACGCACCGGAAGTGCAGGCGGTGCTGGATACACTTCTAAAAGACCGCTCCACCGGTAAAAACATCATCTGGGCAACCGACCCGCCGGAGGAGCTGCAAACGGTAATGTACGAGCCTGTCACGGATAGATCCCAGATCACCGCGCAGCAGCTCGGGCTGACCCACTACGAGGTGGTGTTGCCCCGGATGATGAAGCAGACCGACACCCAGCAGCAGCGCACCCGCAAAAAAGGCGAAGTATTCTCGCCCGCATGGGTCTGCAACAAGATGAACAACGCACTGGACGCCGACTGGTTCGGTGCGCTGGGGGCAGAGCAGACCGCCGGGCAGTTCACGGTGGAGCTGCCCCAAGGCTGGCAGACGGTGGAAACGCCGGTGCAGTTTCCGGCTTGCGGCGGCAGAGCCCCGGCATGGGTGCAGTATGTGCAGAGCCGCCGCTTGGAGGTGACCTGCGGCGAAGCCCCCTTTCTGGCGTCCCGGTACGATGCCGCCACCGGCGAGATGATCCCGGTAGCCCGGCGCATTGGCATTCTGGACCGCAAGCTGCGTGTGGTAAGCGAGAACGCCGCCACCGAGGACGAGTGGCGCAAATATGCCACCCATGCGGTGCAGTCCACCTACGGCTACGAGTATCAGGGCGATAATTTGTTGCTGGCACGGGTCAACCTGCTGCTGACCTATGCAGAGCATCTGCAAGCCCGCTGGCAGCGCAAGCCAACAGAAGAGGAGCTGCAAGCCATCGCCAACATCATCAGTTGGAACCTGTGGCAGATGGACGGCCTGCACCTCTCTGTGCCCGGCGGCAAGCCCCAGCCGGAGGCGGAACAGCTTGACCTGTTCTCCATGTTCGGGGCGGCAGAGCCGCAGCCGCCCACGGTATCCTGTAAAGTGAAAAACTGGCGCAAGGGCAGCCATGGAACGACCCAGAACTTTGAAACCATTCAGGAAGGGAGTACCAGCATGAAGTTTGATTATGTCATCGGAAACCCGCCGTATCAGGAGATGTTGGAAAATACATCTGATAGACCTGTCTATAACGATTTTATGGAAGCATCTTATAGAATTAGTGATAAAGTGGAGTTGATTACACCAGCACGATTTCTCTTTAATGCAGGAAAGACGCCAAAAGAATGGAATCAGAAAATGCTAAATGACCCACATCTTACCGTCTTAATGTACGAGCAACAAAGTGCTAAGGTTTTTGCGAATACAGACATAAAAGGAGGAGTGGTCGTAACATATCGTGACGAAACAAAAAATTACGGTGAAATTGGTACATTTACATCTTACCCGGCATTAAATGCGATTGTCAAGAAAGTGGTTCACAAAGGCAGTTTTTCGTCTATTGAAGATTGGATTTTTGTACAAAATAAGTTCGATTTGGAAATGTTGTACACTGACCACCCGGAATACAGGAAAATTGTTGGTAGCGGTGGCAAGGAAAAACGATTGACAACACCTATCTTTTCGCAGCTTGGTGTATTTTCGGATGAACGGAGAAATCAAACCGACCTTAAAATTCTCGGACTGATTAGCAATAAAAGATTTTATCGCTATATTGACCCTAAATATATAGAACAACATGAAAATCTGAAAAAGTATAAAGTGATTCTTCCGAAATCTAACGGCTCAGGTGCAATCGGCGAGGTGTTATCGACACCTCTTATCGGGGAACCCCTTATCGGGTATACTCAGTCGTTTATCAGCATTGGAGCACTTGATACAAAAAATGAGGCAGAAGCATTACTAAAATATGTGAAATCTAAATTTATGCGTACAATGTTGGGTGTATTGAAAGTGACACAAGATAATAATAAAAGTGTTTGGAAATACGTTCCCCTTCAGGACTTTACCGCTCATTCCGACATTGATTGGAGCAAGTCGGTGGCGGAAATCGACCAGCAGCTTTACCGCAAATACGACCTGACCGCAGACGAGATCGAATTTATCGAGACCCATGTAAAGGAGATGGCATAATGGCTGGCATAACCCTGTGTACTGCCCGGCAGGTGGTGCCCATGATCTACGCCTATACCACCCCGGAAATTGCCCGGCACAACGGCTGGACGAAGATCGGCTACACCGAGCAGTCGGTGGACAAACGCCTGAAACAGCAGACCCACACCGCCGATGTGCTTTTCCATGAGGAGTGGCGGGGCAATGCCGTCTACGATGACGGCAGCGGCGAGGTGTTCACCGACCACGATTTCCACGCCTATCTCCGCAAGCTCCGGGTGGAGAACGACCGCAAAAACGAGTGGTTCCATCTGGATGGGGAGCAGTCCCGGCGGTATTTTCAGGATTTCCGCATGAACCGGGGCAGGGTGCAGCTGGATGCCGCCATCGCCTACACCCTGCGGAAGGAGCAGGCAAGGGCTGTCCATGACACCAAAATCTATTACCAGAGCCACCCCGGCGGGGAATACCTCTGGAACGCCAAGCCCCGCTTTGGCAAGACCCTTTCCGTCTACGACTTCTGCAAGCAGGTGGATGCACAGACGGTGCTTATCGTCACCAACCGCCCTGCTATCGCCAACAGCTGGTACAGCGACTATGTGCGCTTTCTGGGCAGGGAGTCCGGCTATCTGTTCGTAAGCCATGTGGATGCCCTTGCCGGGCAGCCCCATGTGCTGGATGAGCAGGGCTATCTGGATGCTGCCGCACAGGGCGAGGAGCTGTATAAGCGCATTGAGTTCGTCAGCCTGCAGGACATGAAAGGCTCGAGGTATTTCGGCGGCGAGTACGACAAGCTGCGCCATCTGACCGAGCTGAACTGGGATGTGCTGGTCATCGACGAAGCCCACGAGGGCGTGGACACCTACAAGACCGACCTTGCCTTTGACCGTATCCGCCGCAAGTTCACGCTGCACCTGTCCGGCACCCCCTTCAAGGCGCTGGCGAACGACAAGTTTGCCGGGGATGCCATCTTCAACTGGACCTACGCCGACGAGCAAGCCGCCAAGCGGAACTGGCAGGGCGCACCGGGGCAGCAGAACCCCTACGCCAATCTCCCCATGCTCAACCTCTACACCTACCAGATGTCCGAGATCATCCGGGACGAAATTCAGCAGGGCGTGGAGATCGACGGCGAAACGCAGGAATTTGCCTTTGACCTGAACGAATTCTTCAAGGTGAAGCCCAGCGGCAGCTTTGAGCACGAGGCCGAGGTAGACCGCTTTCTGGATGCCATGACCACCCAGAACAAATTTCCGTTTTCCACCCCGGAGCTGCGTGCCGAACTGAAGCACACCTTCTGGCTGCTGAACCGTGTGGACAGTGCCAGAGCGCTGGCAAAAAAGCTGCAGGCGCACCCGGTGTTCCGGGACTATGAGGTGATCCTAGCCGCCGGTGACGGCAAGCTGGACGACACGGACGAGAACCAGAAGAGCTTTGACCGGGTAAAAGCCGCCATCGCCCACCACGAAAAGACCATCACCCTGTCGGTGGGGCAGCTGACCACCGGTGTCACCATCCCGGAGTGGTCGGCGGTGCTGATGCTCTCCAACCTGAAAAGCCCGGCGCTTTATATGCAGGCGGCGTTCCGTGCCCAGAACCCCTGTCTTTTCCACGAAAACGGCACCTTTCGCCGCAAAGAGAACGCCTATGTGTTCGATTTTGACCCTGCACGCACCCTGCTGATCTACGAGCAGTTCGCCAACGACCTTTCACAGGACACCGCCAGCGGCAAGGGCGACACCGGGGAGCGCAAGGCGCACATCCAGAATCTGCTCAACTTCTTCCCGGTCATCGGCGAGGACGAGGAAGGGGAGATGATCCCGCTGGATGCGGAGAAAGTCCTCAGCATCCCCCGGAAGATCAAGTCCAAGGAAGTGGTGCGGATGGGCTTCCAGAGCAATTTCTTGTTCCAGAACATTTCCAACGTGTTCAGTGCGCCGCAGGAGGTGCTGGACATTCTGCAAAACTTCCAGCCCATCAGCGAAGCGAAGGCAAAGCCCATCCAGATTACCCCGGACACCGGCGCAGACCTCTCCCTGAACGACAAGGGCGAGGTAGACTTGGATGAGGGCTACGTCATCGGCAAGGCAGCGGATGTGTTCGGGGCAAAAATTTACGAGAGTACCCCGGCGCTGGACACCGCCTTGCAGACCCTCACCGATGCCCCGGCGAAGGAGGAGCATCTGGAACCCCTGAAAAAGAGCATCACCAAGGAGATCATCACCCCTATGGTGGAGCAGGCAAAGCAGGAGTATGGGCGCGACCTGAAGCTGTCCGACCAGAAGCGGTTCGAGAGCGCCGCCAAAGCCAAGATGGACGTGGCGGTGAACAAGGTGGTGGACAACTACCGCATCGACCAGAGCCAGTTGGAAGAAAAGCGCACCCAGCAGTTACAGAGCTGTACCACCGCCCAGCAGCGCCAGCAGGTCAACCGGGAGTTTGACGCAAAGCAACAGCAGAGCACCGCTGCCCTGATGGAAAGCCTGCAATCCACCATCCAGCAGACGGCGCAGGAAATGCAGCAGACCATCGTGCGCACCGTGGAGACCAACCAGAAGGAGCAGGAGAAAAAGAGGGCTACGAGGACACCGTCCGTGACCATCTGCGGGGCTTCTCCCGCACCATCCCGTCCTTCCTTATGGCATACGGCGACGAGAACGTGACGCTGGCGAACTTTGACCAGATCATCCCGGACAAGGTTTTTCAGGAGGTCACCAGCATCACGCTGGAGCAGTTCCGCTTTTTGCGGGACGGCGGTCCCTACCTCAACCAAGCCACCGGGCAGCAGGAGCATTTTGCGGGGCACCTGTTCGACCCGGTGGTGTTCGATGACTCGGTGAAGGAGTTTCTGAACCTGAAGGTCAAGCTGGCGGATTACTTCGACGAGAGCCGCACCGAGGATATCTTCGACTACATCCCGCCCCAGAAAACCAACCAGATCTTTACCCCCAAGTGGGTGGTGAAGAAGATGGTGGACTTGTTAGAGCAGGAAAACCCCGGCTGCTTCGATGACCCCGGCAAGACCTTCCTGGACCCCTACATGAAGTCCGGCCTGTACATTACGGAAATCGTCAAGCGCCTCTACCGCAGCGAGAAGATGCGGCAGGCTTTCCCGGACGATAACGCCCGGCTGGAGCATATCTTTGCCAAGCAGGTCTATGGGCTTGCGCCGACCGAGATCATCTACCGCATTGCCATCAGCTACATTCTGGGCTTTGCAAAGGATCATGGCATCACGGCCCACCATATCCGTCAGGCGGATACGCTGGAATTTGCCAAGGCGGGTACTATGGAAAGGGAACTGGATAAGATTTTCAGAGACTGAAAAATAGAATACGGCATAAAACCAAAGGCGGCTGTCTGCATGGGTGCAGATGGCCGCCTTTTTGTGCTATGCCTGTTACAAAAATGAAAGCTGTTGGATACATCATATCGAACAGGACGAGCTGTCTCATTCTCTCTCTTTTTACCAAGGTTTCCCTTGCGTTTTCTTGCACACTGCCGAAAGTGGCGTGTTTTCAAAGTTTTTTGTTGACACACTGCGATTTTTGTGGTAATCTATTCCAACAATTTAATATAACATATTTACTTAGAGTTCCAGCTCGGCTCCCGAAGGAGCCGGAGCAAGTTTTTAACTTTCTATCGCTACATAACGAACCCGAACCAAGGCCATCCCGGAAGGAATGGTCAGGTTCAGGTTGTTGTGTGGCGATTTTTTATTGCCAAATCCAGCACCGCACCTTGAAAACCGAATGACCGTCTGCATGGGATACCCGGCGATGACCCCGCAAGTGAGAGCCGGAAAACGCCGCCGGGAGGGGGCAGGAAAACCATGTGGGGAGAACGGCGCACCCAATATCAACTGGTCAAAATGGCCAGTTGATGTGGTGAATGACACAAAGCGTCATTCACCAGAATAACCTTCTGCGTTACGGCTGACCCCATGTGGACATTTTGACCACATGGGGTGAATTGCCGCAACCCAAGTCAATGTGTTCAATTTGAACACATTGACTCTATCCGTGTTACAGTTGACCTCGACTTGACATTTTGTCAAGCCACGGTGAAATCCGGTAAGTGCTGCTTTCCGGTACTTAGCAAATAACCGTAACGTGCTGTGGTACGTGGACAAAATGTCCAGATACCACCTAACTGTAACGCACAGATTCTGGTTGGTGGTCATTCTGACCATCAACCAAACAATCGCAACGCTTTATTGTGTAAAAGTGGTGGTTACCATTTTGGTAACCACCATATACCCGTAACATTTGGGGTCAATAATGCTTTTCATTATCCACCACACACCCGTAACAGCAAAAGGAGGATGCCTATGACAACAGAACAATGGGAACGTGAAAATCAGGACACCCTGATGGAATATTTCATTGATGGCGACCCCAGTGTGCGCAGAATCCAGTGTGAATACTGCCGCAAGGTCATCTACACCCAGACCCGGAACCGAAAATATTGCAGCTTCCAGACCTGCGGTCACAAGATGCTGAATCTGCGGAAAAGTCTCAAAAAGCGTGTCGAACGCGGAACGTATACCTGTGCTTGCTGCGGGGAGCAGTTCTTACCGATTCGGGCAGATGCCAGATATTGCAGCAATGCCTGTCGGCAGAAGGACTACCGCCAGCGTAAAGCGAATGCTGATTCTATCCAGTAAAGTGGTGCTTCCAATTTTGGGAAGTACCACTTTACCGTAACGCCTGATCGCTCACTCCCAAATCCCCACAGTGGGAATTTGGGCGATTATCTGAAATCAAGTTCCGCTTTCCGTAACTTGATTTTAGCCGTAACGAAGCCACCGGAGTTATCATTTTGAGAACTTCGGTTTTACCTGTAATACGGTACGCCCACTCCGTAAAAATCAGTTGGCCAAAATGACCACCTGATTCTACCTGTAACGCCTCAAGGTCGTTGAAAATCAGGTGCCGCCATCCGGCACTTGATTTCACCCGTAACGGATTCAGTGGGTCAAAATGGCCCACTGAAAAAGCCGGACGAGCTGTGGGCAGGGATTCGCAAATCTTTGCCCGCCAGCTTGCCAAAATCAACGGGCCAAAATGGCCCGTTGAAGGGAGTCAAGGGGGAACGCCTTGCCCAGTGATATGATGCCTTGCGTCATATCCTACTGGGTATTATCTGGCGCACCGCAAGCGGCAGATTCAGCAGCAAAGCTGCTGCCCCCCACCAAGACGTTGAAACGGAGGAATGTCTATCTGAAATTAACACGACACAACGGACGAGCCGGGACCCATGGCACCTATAACCCCAAACACAATGACCGGAGTTTCAACCTTGCCAACAGTGAGCACATCGACCCGGAACGAGCCAAGGGCAACATCTACTGGGACTGCTTCCACGGATTTCGCTCCACCATCGCTCCACAAGACCCGGATGATCTGGCAGCGACCTTCTCGGATGTGGAACGGCAGTTCTATGAGAGCCGCTATTCCAACTTTGTGGAAAGCCAGAACGAGCGCAACGCCAAGATCCGGCACACGGAACGCAACCGCTCCATTCCTGACCTGTTGTCCAGCCGCAAAACCTGCCCAGAAGAAACCATCTATCAGCTGGGAACGCTGGATGAACACGCCTCCGCAGAGGATTTGCTCAATCTCGTCACAGAGTTCATTGAGGCGTTCAAAGCCAAGTATGGCGACCATGTTCATGTGCTGGACTGGGCACTGCATCTGGACGAAAGCACACCCCACATCCACGAGCGTCATGTGTTCGACTGCGAAAACAAGTACGGCGAGATCGCTCCTCAGCAGGAAAAGGCACTGGAAGCGTTGGGCTTCGACCTGCCCGACCCGGGCAAACCCCTCAGCCGCCGCAACAACCGCAAGATCACTTTCGATGCCGCCTGCCGGAAGATGCTGTTTGACATTGCCAAACGGCATGGGCTGGAATTGGAGGAAGAAGCGGAGTACGGCAGCCGCAAGTATCTGGAAAAGCAGGACTTTATCCTTGCCAAGCAGAAGGAGCAGCTTGCCGCCCAGCAGAGCAAGCTGGACGAACTGACCCTCAAGGTCAGCGACATGGAAACGCTGATCGATGAAGTTTCGGCTACGGCCTACGATAAGGCGGTGGAGGCCGTGACGGACGTAGTGCGCACCGAGACCCGGAAGGAAGATATGCGGATGATCGAGGACACGAAAAAGTGGGTGCTGTCCCCGGAGCGCAAGGCTCCCAAGGCCACGAGAGAGTACGCCGCCCATCGGTTGGATACCGTGCTGGACAAGTTCCTCAAGACCATGCAGACCACCGCTACACGTCTGCAAGAGAAGCTGCTGAAGCCGGAAGTTCGGCAGAAAGGCAAAGAACAGGTCAAGGAGAAAGCACGGGATTCCGTTCTGCAACTGCTGAATCGCTTGCAGGCGGAACAGGCACAGCGGAAGCCATCTGTCCCGCCTACCGCCGAAAAGTCAGAAACACGAGGTGATGTTTATTGAGCAAAGAAGTCAATCAAGAAGAACGTGCTCCCCGAACCGTTGAAGATGTGAAAGAGATGCTGACCAAGCACTCCAATGGAGAGATCCAGCGGACGATCCAAAACTGCATCACGATTTTGCAGAACGACCATGTGCTGGCAAATGTCATCCGGCTGAACTTGTTGAGTGAGCGCATCGACATTGTAAAGCCCGTAGGCTGGCCCCGCTCCGGCAAGACGCTGAACGACACCGACATGA
>ERZ791737.1293-NODE-1293-length-12414-cov-16.019095_pt1 | contig 12414 bp, 12 predicted proteins | sample MGYA00510042_ERZ791737 | MGnify/ENA primary metagenome ERZ791737 (study PRJEB30046, sample SAMN00791965) | human gut metagenome | study: EMG produced TPA metagenomics assembly of the A metagenome-wide association study of gut microbiota in type 2... | reverse complement strand
TGTAACAAAGGATATGTTAAAAACTATGATAACATCAACTCCTACCAAAACGGTTCAAAATCGTACTGCAATTGACACAGTAGGTAGTGACTCTTTTTCGATTGACTTTAATAAAGCATCAATTTCTTCTGATTTAAAGAGTGTCACTTTCAATAATATGGCAGGAATGACCGACCCTACAAAAGATTCAACTTACTCTCCATACGCAAGCGGATTAAGGACTCTTACATTTGGAAAAACAGCCGAGGATAGAAAATTTGCTTCTACTCTTTGTAAAAACGCTACAATAAGCGCAAACGGAAGCCTGCTAACTTTGAATTATGTATTTACATTGAATAGAGGTTATGTTTTGGATAATGATATTTCTTTCATAACTAATGAAGGATTAAACATAAGAGTTCAATTTCTCGGCACTAAAAAAGGCAAATGGGTGGCAGATTAAATTGAATAAAATAAAAATATCATAAAAAAGTAGATAAAAAGGCATCGTATTTATTACGGTGTCTTTTTTATTTAATAGTCATTTTTATTATATTAAATAAAACATGGCAAAATTTATTTATACTTGTTTATTTAATATTAAGAATATATAATAACTTCATGGAAAATTTTACTATAGGAAAATTGATTAAAGAACTCCATATCGCTTTGGAAAATAATTTTAATAAATTTTCTAAAAAATATAAACTCACTTCTTCGCAAATGGATATATTGATTTTTTTATTCCAAAACGAAGAAAAGAAAATTAATCAAAGAGACATTGAAAATTATTTGAGGCTAACAAATCCGACTATAGCGGGAACTTTATTCAGGCTCGAAAAGAAAGGGTTTATAACAAGAAAGCTAGGAACGGAAGACAAAAGATGCAAAGAAATTTATCTAACCGACAAAAGCCGAGAATTGAAAGAGATAATTTTCGAATATATAAGAAACAGCGATAATAAAATGTTTGCTGATATATCGGATAAAGAAAAAGAAACTTTGAATAATATAATATTAAAATTATTGAAGAATATACAAAATAGAGAATAATTTTTATTTTCTAAATTTTAATTAAATAAATTTTAAGGATTAATTATGACTTATAAAGAAATTATAGAAGTTGCAAAAGATTGCATGGGTTTTTGTAAAGCCTGTATTATATGTAACGGTAAGGTATGTAAAAATTCTATGCCAGGACCTGGCTCTAAAGGAATAGGAGATGTCGCTATTAGAAATTACGATAAATGGAGAGAGATTCGTCTTAATATGGATACGATAGCGGAAAATAAAGATGTCGATACGAGTTTTGAATTATTCGGAAAAAAATTTAAATATCCGATATTTGCGGGACCTGTCGGAGCCGTTCAACTTCATTACGGCGATAAATATACCGAAGAAGAATATAATAATATAATGCTAAAATCTTGCAATGATTCTGGAATTGCCTCTTTCACGGGAGACGGAGTTAATCCAAATGTTATGATTGCAGCTACAAATATGATTAAAAAACAAAATGGAATGGGAATTCCTACCGTTAAACCTTGGAATATTGATATTATAAAAGAAAAAATGAAATTAGTCGCGGACTCGAATGCATTTGCCGTGGCTATGGATATTGACGGAGCTGGGCTTCCATTTTTGAAAAATCTCACGCCAAAAGCTGGAAGCAAAACGGTTGAAGAATTAAGAGAGATAAAAGAAATTGCCAAACGCCCTTTTATAATCAAAGGAATAATGACTGCAAAAGGAGCGATTAAAGCGAGAGAATCTGGAGCTGACGCTATAATAGTTTCAAATCATGGCGGAAGAGTTTTAGACCAATGCGCGGCAACGGCGGAAGTTTTACCCGAAATAGTCGATGCAGTCGGAGGAACTATAAAAATTTTAGTTGACGGCGGAATAAGAAGCGGAGCGGATATATTAAAAGCTTTAGGAATTGGAGCTGACGGAGTAGTTATAGCAAGAACTTTTGTTATAGCTTTATACGGAGGCGGAGAGGAAGGAGTAAAATCATACATTAATCAGCTTGGAGCGGAATTAGAAGACGCTATGACAATGTGCGGAGTTCATAGTTTGAAAGAGATTGACAGAGATGTAGTGAGATTTTAAAAATTAAGAAATCAAAAATTAAAAACTTGATAAAATGCTAACTTTTGATATAATAAAATAATTTCAAGGTTAATATTTATTTTATACTTTATTTTTATATATTATTAAGGATAATTTATGTCTAAAATTATAGCTATAGTAAATCAAAAGGGCGGAGTCGGAAAAACCACTACGGCGGTTAATTTAAGCGCGGCTATAGCGGATATGGGATATAAAACTCTTTTAATAGACATTGACCCGCAGGCAAATACTTGTTTGGGAATAGGAATTTCAAGAGATAAAACCAATAAAGGAATATACGATTTGCTTATAGGAAACGCTAAAGTAAACGAAGTTATAATAAAAACTTATAAAGAAAATTTATATATTATTCCTTCAGATTCCGATTTGGTTGGCGCTCAAATAGAACTTGTAAGCGAAATAGGAAGAGAGTTTAAATTAAAAAAAGCTATAGAATCGATTAAAAATAATTACGAATATATATTAATAGATTGTCCGCCTACTTTAGGAATACTTACATTAAACGCATTAACCGCTGCAGATTCCGTTCTTATTCCAATACAATGCGAATTTTACGCTTTGGATGGAGTAGTAGAGCTTAATAATACAATATCGCTTGTAAAAGAAAATTTAAATCCAAATTTATTTATAGAGGGAGTTCTTTTAACTATGTATGACGGAAGAACAAAATTAAGTTCGGAGGTTGTAAGAGAAGTCGTTAATTTTTTTAAAGAGAAAACTTATAAAACCATGATTCCAAGAAATGTCCGTTTAAGCGAAGCGCCTTCATATAGTAAGGCTATAGGAGATTACGATAAAGAATGCATTGGAGCGAGAAGTTATAAAGAGTTTGCAAGAGAGTTTATAGAAAAATCTAAAAAAGAGAAAATTAAAATATAAAAATTAATTTCGGAGAATTATTATATGAGCAAAAAAGGAGGATTAGGAAAGGGTATGAAAGCCCTTATAAATTCGGGAGACAGAGATATAAAGAAAGCGGTTGAAGAAGCGGAAAAAAACGGCGTTCTTGAAATAGATATTAAACTTATAGATATGAATCCCGACCAACCGAGAAAAATTTTTGACGAATCGGAAATAAAAGGATTAGCGGAATCTATAAAAGAAAACGGACTTATAAATCCGATAACATTAAGAGAGAAAGACGGAAAATATCAGATAATTTCGGGAGAGAGAAGATTTAGAGCATTTAAATTTTTAGAAAGAAATAAAGTTTCAGCTTTAGTGCTTAAAAATATTGCCGATTCAAAAATGCTTGAGCTTACATTAGTTGAAAATATTCAGAGAGCGGATTTAAACCCGATAGAAATTGCAAGAAGCTTTAAAAAATTAATATACGATTTAAATATAAAACAAGAAGAGCTTGCAAAAAGAGTTGGAAAAAGCAGAAGCGCGGTTTCAAATTCTATGAGAATATTAGATTTAAGCGAAAATATACAGAATCTAATTTTAGAAGGAAAAATTACCGAAGGACATGCAAGAGCTATTTTATCTTTACAAAACGAAAGAGAGAGAGAAAGTTTTGCAAAACTTATAATTGAAAAAAATTATTCTGTTAGAGAATGCGAAAGAATAGTAAAAGAAATGAAAGAAAAAAAAGAATCAATCTCTAACGAAAAAGAAACGCGTAAAAAAGACCCAAATATAAAAAAACTTGAAAACGATTTAGAAAAAATATTTTCTACTAAAGTTAATGTTATAGATAAAAATGGCAAAGAAGGTAAAATCGTTATAGAATATTATAGCGCTGACGATTTATCAAGAATAATGGATATTCTCGATAATATTAATTTAGAGAATAATTCTATAAAACCAAAACTTGAATATTAGGAGATATTTTGAAATTTAAAATTTCTAATATTTTAAAATATATAATTTTATTATTTATATTATATTTATCTTTATATCCTCAAGAAAAATTTAAAGAAAAAAAATTAAAAGTCGCCACTATAGATTTGGATAATCATTTTAAGGAAAATAAACCTTTAAGAAAAGAAATCGTTAGAACTATAAACAGATATCATTATTTAAAACAAAAAATGACAATATCCGTTGATAGAGAAAAAAAATATTTATTTGGAACGAATCAATTAAATTTAAAAAACGGTTTAACTGTCGCGTCTAATTTAAATGTTAGAATTGCAATAATCATTAAAAGCGAAAGAATATTAATAACAAATAATACGGCTACAAATAAAATTGGAGATAGCAATCAAGCAGGAACTAATTTTGGATTTAGCAATAATTTGAAAGACGCTTTTAATCAAATATTTGAAAATTATAAAATAGTAGAAGATACTATTTTAAATAATCTTTTTTTTACTAATAATAACAATACGAATTTAAGCAATAATTTAAGAAACGAAAAAAGATATAATAATAATAATAATAATGAAAATGAAGAAGAAAGATTTGAGCTTAAATATAATTTTAATGTTATCGATATTGAAAGAAACGATATTTTAAAAGAATATAAATTAGTCTCTTCAAATCAAGCTATGACAACTATTCGAAATATATCCGATTATTTGGAAGCATATTTTGCAAAGTTAGTATTTGATTCGGTTGAACCTAAAAAAAACGATATCAACATTAATTTTACTATAGAAAAAATATCTTCAGGCGATAGAACTAATTCAATATATTATAACGGCAATGTTACAGAAGGAGATTTTATAAACCTTAAATTTAATCCTAATAAAAATGGATATTTATATATATTTGCATTACAAAATAACGGCAATATGATTTTAATGCATCCAAACGATTTTAATAATTTTATAAATAATAATAATGTTCAAAAAGACGAAATTGAAGCGAATAAAAATTATTCTATACCGCCAGAAAATTCAAAATTTAGCATAATTGTAAGTCCCATAAATATCGAAGAAGAAAAATTAAAAATAAAAAATATTGATAGTTTTTACGCTATTTATACTAAAAGAAAACAAGGTTGGATTACAGCGCGATATTTTAACGGAGACGGTTTTAAGATTTGCCCTAAAAATAAAACCGCGGATTTTGCATTCAAATTAAAAAATAAATTGAAATTAAAATATGAATGGCAAATATCGAAAATATATTTAAATGTATTTTCAAAAATTAATAAGTAATTATAAAAATTGCAATTATGATTTTTTGATGTAAAAGATATAATTAAACTTTTTCACGCTTGCAAATCTTAAAAAATAATGTTAAATATAATTATCAATTCTTTAATTAAATAATTAAATAAGGTGAAAATTATTAATAAAAACAAAATAAATAAAATTATAATTTCAATTTTGCTAACGATTTTAATATTATTCGTAAATTCATGCGATACTTTCGATATGTATGTAAGAAAAGGTTTGGAAGGAGTTAATTTATACGAGCTTACCGTTTACGGCGAGGCTTTGGGTAAAGATGTAAAAGTTGTAGAACTTGCAGGTTTCGATGTAAATAATTTTAGAAATGAAAGAGTTTCTTATTATATAAATATGTATCAAGGAAATTGGAAACCTCATATGCAAAGAATAATCGACAGAGCGCAAATTTATTTGCCTTATATAAAACAAGTTTTTAAAGAAAAAAATGTTCCCGAAGATTTGATATATTTGCCAATAATTGAAAGTAGCTTTAATCCTCAAGCAATTTCGCATGCAGGAGCGGCGGGACTTTGGCAGTTTATGCCAATGACGGGAGCTATATATAATCTTAAAGTTAATTATTGGGCGGACGATAGATTTGACCCTGAACGCTCAACTAAAGCGGCGGCGGAGCATTTAATAAGACTCGATAAAAATTTTAAATCTTGGGTTATAGCTTTAGCGGCTTATAACGCGGGAGGCGGAAGAATTTCAAGAGCTATAAAAAAAGCTAAAAGCAATAATTTTGACGATTTAGTTAAAGCGGATGTTTTGCCAAAAGAAACTAGAGAATATATACCAAAATATGTGGCGGCGGTTATAATAGCTAAAAATCCCGAAAGATTCGGATTTAAAATAAACAAACCTAATGTAATTTTTCCTCAAGGCGATTTGGTTTATATTGACGATGCGGCGGATTTATCTATAATTGCAGAAATGATTGAAGTCGACACGGCGGATTTGAAAGCTTTAAATCCTCATTTGGCAAGAAATGTAACTCCTCCTTCAATGATTAGATATCCTTTAAGAATTCCCGAAGGAAAAGAACAAAAATTTTACGATACATTTGGCAGTATTCCCGCAGAAGAGAGAATTACTTTCAGAAAGCATGAAGTTAAAATGAACGAGACCCTTTCGCATCTATCGAGATTTTATAATGTTCCTATTCAGGCTATAGTTGAAATAAATAAATTAAAATCTAAAAATATAAATATCGGGCAGCAGGTTATGATTCCAATTCAGGGATTAGATAACGCTAAACAAGTAGATATCGCTCAATACGAAGAGGAAAGAGAGAGACTTCGAGACGGAAGATTTGTTTATTTTGAATCTTTGCCTCCGCCCGATTACGAATATAAAGATATAATGTATCATATAAGAGAAGGCGATACTCTTTGGATTATAGCGAGAAAATTTAAAATTGATATTTCGGAAATAAAGGCTTGGAATAAATTAAAAAATAATGTTCTTTCTGTTGGCAGCGAAATATTTTTAAGAATTCCCGTAAATAGAGATTGACATAATTATTATATATGTTATTATTTACAAAAATGAAATAATTTTTTAAGGAGAAATAAGTTATGCTAAAATCAATAAAAGAGGAAATTATTTATCTAACGACAAAAGAACAGATATAAGATTATTTTAATAAAATGGAAAAAAAACTTTCTTTTAAGGAGAAGGAGGATATGTTGAAAGATGTAATGGGGATAAACGAAGTTTTTGATGTTCCATGCGATTATACAGAGGAAGATAATTATTTAGCGATATTATCTGCTTTTATAGAAGGTTCTTGGAGATTGTTATGAATATTTCAGAAGAAGATATAGATAAAATATCTAATACTCTAAAAATAGATATTAATGTTGTAAATAATATAATTAATGATTTTGATAATATTTTGCAACCCGTGATACAACAAAATTATTTATCCCATTTGGTGTCATCTATTGAAACTATAATTAATGAAAAAATTAAAGAAAAATTACATAATGAACTGGTAAAAACTAATAGAACAGAAGAAGAAATTAAGCAAAAACTGTATTTAATAGATACAAAATATTTTAGAGTATTTCCAATTTTATTGAAACCTTTTCCGATAAAAAATAAGAAAAAAGCTTTAAGTTATGATATTAAAACAGGCGGAGCTATTATTCTTTATGATAATAACTATAAAGGATATTCAAAAAAGGTTATTAATAGCTCATGAATTAGGACATCTGTATCTTTTAAATATGTATCTACTATTAAAGATAAAAAAGAATTAGAAAAAATTGTAAATGTATTTGGAATATTGGCTATTCTTGATAAAGATGATTTTTATAAAAATCTAACTAAAGATTTAATCTCAAAAAGTATAGACGAAATATTATCTAACGCCAACACACTTTTTAAATTTAATTAAATTTAAAGCTAATAAATACTTGACATTTTTTATTAAATACGCTATAATTAAATCTTTATGATAAAGATAAATTTTAGTTTCATGAAGCCAAGCCAAGCCAAGCCAAGCCAAGCCAAGCCAAGCCAAGCGATAACTTTAAAATTTTTACATTTCCCTACATTCTTTTCAGGGCATTTTGCTATTGCATTTTTGGGTAGGACAAAATTATGATTAAGAAAAAATTAGCGATAGTTTTATGCACAACGATTAACCAAATGTTTGCTATTGGAAATGTTTTAATTGGTTTGAAAAAGCATTTCTCACTTCCAGAAGACGAATACGATATTATTTTATATGTAAATAAAAAGTTGGACAAAAGAGACGAAAATGCAATTAATAACATTTATAAAAACACAATAATAAATTTATATAAATCTCCTTTCCCAAAATCATTTAAAAATAGCAACTGCGCTTTACAATGGAGTATTATGACTTTTGCCAGATTCGAATGTTTTTCCTTAATCGAAAAATATAATAAAGTTTTATATTTAGATACGGATATACTAATTCAAAAAGATATAATAGATTTACTAAATATTGAAGAAAATATGGGAGTATGCTATGAAGAAGCGGATACCATAAAGGGAAATGTTGAGAGTAAATTAATAGCTCAAAGATTTAAATCTAATAAATATAATTTGGATACGAAGCTTTTTAATGTGGGCGTATTTTTGCTTAACGATTCGATAACAAACGGAAACGAGATAAAAGATTGGTGTTATATAATGTCTGTAAAATGGCTTATGGCAGACCAACCAATTCTCAATTTGGCAGTTCAAGAATTTAATATAAGCGTTTACGATTTTTCTGATACTTACAATAGATATAAACTTTCTGATAAAGATATAGAAGATGCTTGCATAGTTCATGCTCTTTGCGGAGTCAAATTTTGGAATGCAAACGATAACGCCGAATGGAATGAAAATAATAAAAAATGGATAGAATTTGGCGGAACGGCTTACGACCCAAAATATGTTGAAAATAAAATGAAACAAATAAATAAAATAGCTTGGTGGATACCAAATAAAAAATTGAGAGATATTTATAGAGTTCGGATGGGCGAAAAATATGGCTTTAGATGGGAATTATATTGATTTGCAATTAATATAAATAGGTTATAATATGTTAGTAATTATTTATATTTACAATGTGGAATTTATATGATAAAGTCTTTTGAAATAGCAAAATACAGGCAGTTTGAAAGCGCAAAATTTGATAATTTTTCTAATATAAATTTATTCATAGGCGAAAACGATACGGAAAAAACTACCATTTTAAAATTTTTATATGCAAATTGTTCCGAATTAAGAGAAATAGTAGATAATGGAGAAAAAGATATTAGTGTATATTCTTATTTAAATAGAATTCCAAATAAAGATATGGTAATGGATATTTTAAGTTCAAATAATAATGATAACATAGATTTTAATTTACCTAATAAAATAATTAGATTAGGATTAAAATCTTATTATATGCATCATTTTGATTGTGTTATATGCAATAGTAAAAATGAAATTATAACTTCAAAAGAAAATGTAAACGATTTTAAATACGATTACAAAGCTTTATTTATACCCGCAAAGGAAATACTTTCAATTATGAATTCAATAGCATATTTGAAAAGCAAAGGGATTAGCGATTTTGACGATTCCTATAACGATATAGTATTTGAAATTTTAACCCAGAAAAATGTAGACGAAGCAAATTTTTTAGAAGTGTTTAAAAATAAATCTAAATACGATTTTTATAACGGTAAAGTTAAAATGTTAAATAACGGAAATAAAAAAGTGGTTTATTATAGAAATGACGGAGAAGTTTACGATATTAATTTTGTAGCCGAAGGAATAAAAAAACTTGGCATATTTCCAATACTTCATAATACGGGAAATTTAACTAAAAAAACGGTTTTATTTATTGATGAGCCTGAAAATAGTTTGCATCCAAAATTGGTAAGAGAACTTATGAGATTTTTAGTAGATATTTCAAAAGACGAAGTTCAAATATTTATGGCAAGTCATAATAGTTTCGTTCTTAATCAATTAAGCAATATTGCGGAAATAGATAATTATCCAATAAATGTTTATTTCTTCTTAAAAGATAAAGAAAATATAAACAAAGTTAATATAGAAGGACCTTTCGATTTATCTAAAGAATTCCCTGACAATTCAATAACGGACGAAGCTTATTCTATGTTTAAGGAAAGCGTTAATGTGTCAAAATAAAGAATGGCTTATAGAATTTAAAGACAATTCATATTTTAGAATATCCGAAAATCAATTTTATAAAGATAATCAAAAAAACTATGCCGTATGCGTAGATAATGAAAGAGGCATGCGAGAAATGGATTTTTGCTATTGTCATAAAAATCATATTGATTTAATAGAATGTAAAGAAACTACAAATCCTAAAAAACAAAGTTTAAAAGAAAATTGCGTTGATAAAGCTTTGCATTCACCCGCTCTTTTAAAAACCGCTTTATATTCAAAAAATAACGATATTCTTCAAGCTTTAAATAATATTAATAGAAATTATACTGGAGATGAAGAATTAAAATTATATTTTATTTTTAAAATTCCTGAAAAAGATAAAAGCGTTATTTATGATGTTTCAAAAATTATAGAAAACTCTATTAAAAAATTTTTGATATGTCCTTTGGGTAAAATGTGGAATATAAAAGAAGTTCAAGTTTTAGATTATGACACTGCAAAAAATATGCTTAATTATATAAAATAGAATTAAATTACCAATTTAAAAACGATAATATCGCTTGACATTTTTATTAAATACGCTATAATTAAAGCATTATGATAAAGGTAAATTTTAGTTTCATGAAACCAAGCCAAGTGATAACTTTAAAATTTTTACATTTCCCTGCATTCTTTTCAGGGTATTTTGTTATTGCATTTTTTGAGGTGAATAATGAAAATTGATATATGTTTCGCTTCCAACGATAATTATTCTCCGTATATGGGAACGGCTATAGCGTCAATACTTTACAATTCAAAAGAAGACGAAAATATAACTTTTCATATAATATCGGAAAATATAAACGAAGATAATAAGAATAAATTAATTTCGCTAAAGAAGATAAAAGATTTTAATATCATTTTCTACGAACCTAAAAAAGAAATATATCGATATATTACAAAATACAATATGAAAGCATATTCCACATTTTTTAGGCTTTCAATTCCGTCTTTAATGCCTAATATAGATAAAATATTGTATTTAGACTGCGATATGATTGTCAATAAAAGTCTGAGAGAATTATTTGAAATTGATATGCAAAATAATTACGCTTTTGTAGTAGAAGATATTATGGATAAATTAAACGAAGTCAAAGCGGGAATAGAATTTGATAAAAACGATAGATATTTTAACGCTGGCTTTTTAATGATTAATAATAAACTTTGGATAGAAAATAATTTGGAGCAAAAATTTTACGATTTTTTAGATAAAACTTTTTTGGCATTTAAAGACCAAGATGTATTGAATTATTGTTTGAAAAACAGAGTGAAATTTTTGGATAAAAAATGGAATTTTTTAGATTATAAATTTTGTTATAGAGGCAATAAGCCAGATATAAATGAAATTAATATTATTCATAGCATAGGAAAGCCTTGGAAAAAAGAATGCAATATATCGTTTTTTCAAGATGAATTTTGGAAATATTATCAGCTTACGCCTTGGTTTTTTGAAAGACCAATAGACGCAATTCAAACTATACTTTATCAAAAATACGGGGATTATGAAAATCAAAAATTGAAAAATAACGATATAAAATTTTTAGGCATTTATCATAATAGAAATACTTTGCAAATAGTAATATTTTTTATAAGAATAACGATAGAGATGAATTTTAAAAATGTTAGTAAGATAGCTTGGTGGATACCCGTTAGAAAATGGAGAGAATCTTTTAAGAGAACTTTTGACATTTAATTAATAATAGGATTAAAAAATGAAAAAGAAAATTGCTTTATTATTATGCTCGACAGGAAACGAAGCCTTCGCCGTTGGAAATGTCATTATCGGCGCTAAAAAATATTTATTTCAAAATTTGAGCGCCGAAGATTACGATATAATATTTTTAACCGACAAACTTGAAAGCAAAGACGAAAACGCTCTTAAAAATATTTTTCCAAGAATAATAATTAAAATATATAAATCGCCTTTTTCAAAAGAAATGTTAAACTTGAGAGAATTAAATCATTTTAGCAGTTTTACTTACGCTCGTTTTGAGGCTTTTAATTTGCTCGAAAAATACGAAAAAGTATTTTATGTCGACACGGATATTGTTATACAAAAAGATATGTCTTATATTTTTGATTTAGATTTTGAATTATATGCAACTTTATCGCAAACTCCAATTTGTCAAACTACTCAAAATAAAGAGAGTATAAAATTAATAAAGAAAAATAATAATTATAATATAGATATGTTATCTTTTTATGACGGGAATATAATAATATCTGATAAAATAAATTATCAAGGTATGACAAAATGGCTATATGATAAATCAGAAGAATATAAAACTAACGATTTGGTAGTTTTAAATCTGTTAGTTCAAGAATTTAGTATTAAGATATTAGACGCTGGAGAAACATTTTGTTGTTTTCCAAATTCTAAAAATGCTTCTAACTCTCATATAATTCATGCAATTGGACCTGCGAAATTTTGGCGAGGAACTTACAATAAAGAATGGGAAGAAAATAATAAAATATGGATAGAAGCGGG
>ERZ791737.1285-NODE-1285-length-12481-cov-2.992677_pt1 | contig 12481 bp, 10 predicted proteins | sample MGYA00510042_ERZ791737 | MGnify/ENA primary metagenome ERZ791737 (study PRJEB30046, sample SAMN00791965) | human gut metagenome | study: EMG produced TPA metagenomics assembly of the A metagenome-wide association study of gut microbiota in type 2... | reverse complement strand
GACAGGTTCATATCGTACCAAAATTCCTTTCGAATCCACTGATTTTAAAGAGAACGGAAAAGAAAATCTTCTGCTTATTTCATATCCCAGCACGGTTCCTGCCGTATTGGTGATCAGATCATCAATATCCGTAAGCTGGAATGTAAATATCTGTAATAGTTCAATCCCCAGTGATACCGCGAGTCCCATGAAAAACATAGTTTTGAAAGACCGGAAATTCTTCCAGACCGCAGGTACAAAAAATCCCATCGGTATAAATAAAATGATATTCAAAATCGTATTTTTCATATATGCAAACGGACTATTTACAATGTCTGCAAACGGTATCAGATTCAGACCAAAATCCATCTGAAATATCCCAACGGTAGGAACACCCACAACTGAAAACAAAGCAATCGCATAAAATGCAAATATCAGTTTTACACAAAATGATTTAAATTCCCATTTCCTGTAGATTGTACACTGCAAAATAGCCAAAGCAGGAATCACAAAAATAACAGACGAGATACAATCTATCCCGATTGATAATAAACGCATCATTGACGTTTCCCCCTAAACATCCTGATCCTGCATATAAATTTATCATATTCCTGCCCGTAATCCCATTGATATTCTATTAAGATTGATGAAGAATTGATGAACTTTTTCTGACATTTTTTCACTACGGAACAGGCAGAAAATCATATAATTTTTCTGCCGCTGCCGACATCGGCGCACGCTCGTTTGAGACAATGCAAAACTCGCGTTCCGGTATCGCCCTATCAAATTTCAATACGAATAATTCCCCGCTTTCGATATATTTTTCTGCGAAATCCGACACGACACTGGCAACACCGAGGTTGCGCACTGCAAACTGAATGAGCATATCGCTCGTCGCAAGTTCAAATTCCGGCCGGACAAATGTGCCGCGCTCTGCCAGATAATCCTCCACATATTTTCTTGTGGAAGTGCTGCCCTCTAAGCACATGACCGGAAGATTTTCAAGCTCTTTATAGCTTAATTTTCCACCTTTTAAATACTCAAACTTTTTTCCCGCCACAAAGACATCCTGAATTTTGCGGACAGGTGTCATTTTAAAATCATATTTATTGTTCACCGGGGTACTGATGATCCCAAAATCAATTTTTCCGTCCTGTAAATGTTTCAACGTCTCCGGTGTCGGGGCATTCGTCACGGTCACCTTGATCTGTGGAAATGCATCATGGAACGCTTCTAAATAAGGAAGCAGATAAAACTGCAATGTCATGTCACTAGCCCCCACACAGATTTCTCCGGCATCTAAGTTTAACATCTCTGAGAGTTTTTTCTCCCCGGTAAGGATTGTCTCATATCCTTTTCTCACATATTCTGCAAGCAGTCCGCCTTCTTTTGTCAAGCGCACGCCTTTGGATGTCCGCACAAAGAGAGCACAGGAAAGATCACTTTCTAAATGCTTGACTGCCTGGCTGACTGCCGGCTGTGAGATGGAAAGTGCCTCTGCTGCGAGGGAGATACTGTTGTATTTGGATACATAATAAAAAATTTTGTAGTATTCGAGGTTTGTCTGCATTATTTTACTCCGTGATTTTACTGTGACTTGCAAATAATTGCTTTCTTATTATAACAGTTTCCCACGAAAAAATCTTTTCTTTTGCGAAAACAAAAAAATTATATTTTTTCGCAAAAATAAACATTGTCTTTTTGCGGTCCATGCCTTATACTAAGTTGCTGAAACGCAAAGAATATGCGTGTTGAGGCTAAAAAACACGGACAGATTTTTAACTATTTTATAAATCAAGGAGTACAGACTATGACAAAAGACATGACAATGGGAAGCCCGCTCAGAATGATCTTACTTTTTTCCGTTCCGGTTTTACTGGGAAATATTTTTCAGCAGTTTTATAACATGGTGGATACGATCATTGTCGGGCAGTATCTTGGTGAGGATGCTCTGGCTGCGGTAGGCTCTACCGGATGCCTGATGTTCCTTGTATTAGGATTTGCAAATGGTATTGCGCAGGGATTTGGCGTTATGGTCTCCCACGCCTTCGGTGCAAAAGATTTCAAGCTGTTAAAACATTATGTTGCACTCTCCCTGATACTGACTGCCATTGTATCGTTAATTCTGACTATCCCTACGGTGGCAGCTTCCAGACAATTTCTTATTTTAATGAAAACACCGGACAATATCTTAGGACTCGCAGACTCTTATATTAAAGTCATTTTCGCAGGTATCCTGCTCACGATGTCCTACAACGTTGCCTCCGGTATTTTAAGAGGGATCGGCGACAGCAAAACACCGCTGTATTTCCTGATTCTCTCTTCCTTTTTAAATATTGTGCTCGACCTGTTTTTGATCGTCGTCGTAAAACTTGGAACCGCAGGCGCTGCCTATGCAACGATCATTGCGCAGGGTGTCTCCGCACTGCTTTGCTTTATTTATATGTTCCGCAAATTCGACATTTTAAAAACCAGCCGGGAAGATTACTATCTCGACGGATACGGTGTGTTCAATATGCTTTCCATCGGTATTCCGATGGCGCTCAACTATTCCATCACCGCTATCGGAACCATGATCCTGCAGGGTGCAGTCAATATTTTCGGTTCCAGTGTTGTGGCTGCCTTCACTGCCGCCTCCAAGGTGGAAAACCTCTCCACCCAGACCATGCCGACACTCGGCACTGCGATTGCCACCTACTGCGGTCAGAACCTCGGCGCAGGAAAATACAAACGTATCTACGAGGGAATGCGTAAAGGATTTTTCATCTGCATTTTTATCTCGCTTGCTGCCTCTGCCATCTGCGTATTCGGCGGACGTTTTATTGTGAGCTGGTTTGTGAGCAATCCTTCTGAAGAAATTTTCGACTATGCCATGCAGTATCTGAACACCATCAGTTTCTTCATGCTGCCGCTCGCATGGATTTTCCTTTACCGGAACGCCCTGCAGGGCTTAAACCGCGGACTTGTTCCAATGTTAAGCGGTGTTGTGGAAATGGTGTGCCGTATTATCGTGATCGCCGTCACCTTAAATCCGTTCGGTTACTGGGCAGTCCGTCTGGCAAGCCCGATCACATGGCTGTTCACCGGAATCCTTCTGATCGTAACGTATTTTATCTGGGAAAAACAGAGCCGGAAAAAACATTCCGGTTCATCGGACTAAAATTTTAGTTTTCCACCCCACTTCTGAACAGTCTCCACAAGCTGTATCAGATACCGGAACACCGGCTCCGTGATGACTGCGAACACGATCATGAGCATTGCACATTTTCCTGTGACCGCCGTGATCGCAAACAGTTCACTGAAAAACAGCATACAAAATAACCAGCCGATGACCATCGCTGCGATCAGGATCGCATGCGGTGTTGTCATCGGTTTTGCTATATGATAAAGGATCATGAAGCCGACAACTGCGATCAGGATCGTGCACGACGTGGAAACGCACTCTTTTTCCACTCCGAACTCCCTGCAGAAAATCACCAGACCGCTCACCACGATAAAATCTGTAATCCCAGCCGGAAGCGCCTGGATCAGGACATTGGTAAGAAAATGCCCATGGATCTGATTCCGGTTCTGCTCCAGCGCCAGAAAAAATGACGGAATCCCGATCGTAAAAACACTGATGAGCGACACCTGCGATGGCTCCAGCGGATAATCAATCAGAAACAGCATGGAAAATACGGCTAACAGCATGGAGAAAATGTTCTTGACCAGATAAAGGCTGGCAGTGCGCCCGATGTTGTTCACCACCCGCCGCCCTTCCATGACAACCGCCGGCATTTTATTGAAATCGTTATCGAGCAGCACAAGCTGTGCCACATGCGAAGCCGCCTCACTGCCTGATGCCATCGCAATGCTGCAGTCTGCATCTTTTAACGCAAGAATATCGTTCACGCCGTCTCCGGTCATTGCCACGATATGCCCCCGGTTCTGCCACGCCCTCACACGGTCTTTCCCTGCTCTTTTAATGCCTGCACCAGAAGACGTTTCTGCTCCGGTGTCACCCTGCCGAACACCGTGTATTTTTTTGCTGCCTTCCGCACTGCCTCCGCTGTTTTCAACGTTGCTGCGTCCACCTGTTTTTCCGCATGGCGGATTCCCGCTTTCTTTGCAATCTCCGATACCGTGACCGGATTGTCCCCGGAGATCACTTTCACTTCCACTCCCCGCTTGGAAAAGTAACGGAATGTATCCATTGCCCCCTCCCGGATTGCATTATTGAGCAGGATAAATGCAATGGGAGTTGCATTTTCTGTCAGTTCTTTTCCATCCAGATTCCCCTCATACTCTGCAAATACAAGCACACGATATCCCTTTTCCAGAAATACTTCGATTGTTCCCTGAACAGCCGCATAATCCTGCCGCAGCACAAATTCCGGTGCGCCGACCACATAAGCTTTTCCTGCCAGAACCACTCCGCTGTATTTTGTGGCAGACGAAAACGGGACGATTTTTTCTGCACTGTTTTCCATCGGCTCCGTAAAATACTGCTGCAATGCCTCCATCGTTGCATTGTCGCACGGCAGGGCACGCACACAGTCAGAGAGCAGCTTTGCAATTTTATTTTTGTCTTCCGATTGCTGGTCTGCTTCCTGTTCTTTCGCTGCAAGGTTCTGGTCTTTTGCAAGGATAAACTGTGCCACTTCCATTTCCGGCACGGTAATGGTTCCGGTCTTATCCACACACAGTACATTTACCCGCGCCAGTGTCTCTATACATTTCATGTCATGGATCAGTACCTTTTGTTTTCCAAGCCTCATCACCGACACCACCATCGCCACACTTGCAAGAAGGTACAGGCCTTCCGGGATCATTCCGAGAATAGCCGCCACCATGCCCGTCACACTATCTTTCATCGTTGCCCCGGAAAAAAAGTATTGCTGTAAAAACAGGATCGCCCCGATCGGCAAGATGATCACGCCCACGGTCTGCACAAGGCGGTTCAACGCCCGGATCATCTCCGACTGCTCGCCCTCTTTTGTCTGCGTTGCCTGTAACATCAGTCCTGAAATATAAGAATCTTTTCCCACTTTTTCGAGTTTTGCCAGGCACTCTCCCGATATCACAAAACTCCCCGAGAAAAGCGGATCTCCCTCTTTTTTTATAATCTCATCGGCCTCCCCTGTGATCAAAGCCTCATTGACCGTGATATTGCCGGATAACACCAGTGCGTCCGCCGGGATCTGTCCACCCGCCGAAAGCGTTATCACATCACCCTGCACCAGTTCATCCGCCAAAACCTCCTGCTCACTTCCATCCCGCCGGACCGTAATTTTCGGTGTGTTTAATATTGTAAGATCATCCAGGATTTTTTTGGAACGCAGCTCCTGGATGATTCCGATCAACATATTTGCAATAATTATAGGTAAAAAAGTAAGATCCCGAAAGGACCCCACCACGATCAGAAGAATCGTAATGATCAAAAAAATAAGATTATAATAAGTTACAACATTTGAGCGGATGATCTGTGCCACTGTCTTTGTGGAAGAATCTACGCTTTCATTCGACAACCCTGCCTTTTTCCGAAATTCCACTTCAGCAGTGGACAGTCCACTCATATTCTGGCACATTCTGCATCTCTCCATCTCACTTTATGATGCTTTAGTATGCCCTGTTTTTTATTAAACTATTTGAACAATCGCTAATTGTTCTTTATTTTGCTTTTAATGCCCAGACAGCTTTGATCTGGCTTCTGATTTTTCCATAGTCCCATTTCTGACCACTGCGGTATAAAGAAAACGGATCGTTAATGGAAAATCCTTCATCATCATAATCATAGAGCAGGATAAAATGTCCCCCTGTAGTGAAATCTCCCTGCCGCACAGAGCAGATCACGATATCTCCCTGATCTAAGTGCTGTTTGATCTCAGTCTGGCTGATATTGATCTGCTCGGAGCGGACACCGTAAGCTGCCGCCCCCTCTGTCATAAGCGACCACATCGTTCCTGTGCCGGACATATAAAACCCTTCCTGCATGGCAAATTTTGCGATTGCAGCCGGAGTTGCCTCCTCATTTCCAGTCAGCGCAACTACTGCCATCGCCAGTGTTGTCGGACCGCATCCGCTGATCGCAACATTGCTGTCATCCCCATATGCAAGGCAGCCCCAGCGTTTATCCCACTGTAAAAAGAGCGGATATTCTTCCTGTAACTCTTTCTCTGTCAGTTCTGCTTTATCATAATCCCTTGTGTTCCCTTTGTAATCAGCTACAAATGCGATCATTTCCGGATTATTTGCCAGATTGATCAGTAATTTTTCCGGATATTTCTCTGCATTTTCCACGATCTGTGCGTAGCGTTCATCTGACGCTTCCATCTGTTCTAACTGTCTGATTGCCTGATTTAAGGAATAATCTACCGGTTTTGATAACACAACCTGTGGAATCTCCGCAAACGGATCATTCGTTTCTTCGCTGTCTGCCGGTTCTTCGACAGTTTCTGTAGCAGACTGTTCCTCTTTTTCCGTTCCATCTGCTGTTGTTCCATTATCTACGTTATTTGTAATTTGATTTTCTTTTTTCTCTTCACCGGAGTTATCCTGCGCTGATGCCAGCACTTCTTCTGTTTTTCCAAGTTTGATCTCAGGAAAATATCTTCCACAGACACATCCCAGTAAAAAAGATGTCAAAAGCATTACACTCAAAACGATTTTTCTTTTCCGTACAAGCTTTTTCTGTCTCAGTCTTCTTTCGTCTAATTCTGTCTGATTCTGTATCTGGCGCTGATTCTGCTCCTTCATCTATCGGTAACCTCTCTCGTATTTCTTTCTTGCGTAGCGTGTTCTATTATATACATAAACCCTGCAATTTTGCTACCCTCTTCATAAAATATTAATAAAACTTTGGGTTTTCTTTGGAATACTTACAGAAAAAAACAGGTGCCAAATGTATGACCCATTCAGCACCTGCCCTGTCCTGTCTGTTTTTATTTGTTGCTGAGATATTCGTGAATACCCTTAGCTGCTGCTTTACCGGCACCCATCGCAAGGATAACAGTTGCTGCACCTGTCACAGCGTCACCACCGGCATAAACACCTTCTTTGGAAGTTGCACCGGTCTCTTCTTCCGCAATAATACATTTTCTGCGGTTGATATCAAGACCTTTTGTAGTGGATGAGATCAGAGGGTTTGGAGAAGTACCAAGTGACATGATCACAGTATCTGCCTCGATCTCATATTCAGAGCCAGGAATTTCAACCGGACTTCTTCTTCCGGAAGCATCCGGTTCACCAAGTTCCATTTTGATCACTTTTGCACCCTTTACACAACCGTTTTCATCCACCAATAATTCGGTTGGATTCTGGAGAAGATCAAAGATGATACCTTCTTCTTTTGCGTGATGTACTTCCTCTTTACGGGCCGGAAGTTCTTCCTCACCACGACGATATACGATATGTACCTCTGCACCAAGTCTTCTTGCTGTTCTGGCAGCGTCCATTGCCACATTACCGCCACCTACTACGATGACTTTCTTACCTGCTTTGATCGGTGTGTCGTAATTGTCCAGAAAAGCTTTCATAAGGTTGTTTCTTGTTAAATACTCATTGGCTGAGAATACACCCATTGCCTGTTCGCCCGGAATACCCATAAATCTTGGGAGTCCTGCACCGGATCCAATGAAGACTGCCTCAAAGCCCTCGTTGTCCATCAACTCATCGATTGTTACGGATTTACCGATGACAACGTTGGTCTCGATCTTAACCCCCAATGCTTTCACGTTTTCCACTTCAGCGGCAACCACTTTCTGCTTTGGAAGACGGAATTCAGGGATACCGTAAACCAAAACACCGCCTGCCTGATGCAATGCTTCGAAAATCGTCACATCATAACCAAGCTTTGCAAGATCTCCTGCACAGGTAAGACCTGCCGGACCTGAGCCGATCACTGCTACTTTATGTCCATTTAACTTTTCTGCCTTTTTCGGTTTAATGCCATGTTCTCTTGCCCAGTCCGCAACAAAACGCTCTAATTTACCGATCGCTACAGGCTCTCCTTTGATTCCACGGATACATTTTCCCTCGCACTGTGTCTCCTGTGGACATACACGGCCACAGACTGCCGGAAGTGCGGAAGACTCGCTGATCACATGGTAAGCAGCCTCAAAATTACCTTCTTTGACTTCTGCGATAAATCCCGGAATATTGATGGATACCGGACATCCCTTCATGCACTGTGCATTTTTACAGTTTAAGCAGCGGGCAGCTTCTGCCATTGCCTCTTCTTCGTTATATCCCAAACATACTTCTTCAAAGTTCGCTGCACGAACGGCTGGCTCCTGCTCACGAACCGGAACTCTAGTTAATACGTCCATTTTTTCCTCCTGATTCTATGTAACTGACCAGACAGTTTTCTCTCTGATCTGCAAAATTTCTGATTTTTAACTGTTACAATTGCCGCATCCACCGTGATGTGTTGCACCTTCCTGTAATTTCAGCATGGCTCTTCCCTCTTCGGTCTTATACTGGGCCTGTCTTCTCATTGCCTGGTCAAAATCAACCAGATGTCCGTCGAACTCCGGTCCGTCTACACATGCAAATTTTACCTCATCGCCTACAACCAGACGGCAGGCACCACACATTCCGGTTCCGTCTACCATGATCGGATTCATGGAAACAACGGTTGGAATCCCTAATTCTTTTGTCAGTTTGCAGACAAATTTCATCATGATCATTGGTCCGATCGCCACACAGTGGTCATAACGCTTTCCATTATCCCAGAGTTCCTGCAGCTGTGCAGTACCGGTTCCTTTGAAACCATACGAGCCATCATCCGTTGTCACATAAAGGTTTGTGGCAACTTTTTTCATCTCATCCTCTAAGATAAGTAAATCTTTGTTACGGGAACCCATGATAACATCACAGTCAACGCCGTGCTCATGCAGCCATTTTACCTGAGGATAAACCGGAGCTGTACCAACACCACCTGCAACAAATAAAATTTTCTTTTTCTTTAATTCTTCAATATCTTCATGAATCAGATCAGATGGACATCCCAAAGGTCCAACAAAATCTTCAAAAGCATCCCCTTCCTGTAAGCTTACCATACGCTCTGTGGAAGCTCCTACGGTCTGGAATACGATTGTGATTGTTCCCTCTTCTCTGTTGTAATCACAGATGGTAAGTGGAATACGTTCACCCTCCTCATCAATTTTTACAATAACAAACTGTCCCGGTTCGCAATACTGCGCAACACGAGGAGCCTTGACATCCATAAGATAGATCTTGTCTGCCAGTTTTTCTCTTCTAACGATTGGATACATGTTATTCCTCCTTGTATATACTCACTGCCTTTTTCATCTCTGTAATCGTTTTTCTTAATCACGAATCTCCTATGAAAATATACATTTTTTAGCATTACTTTATATAATAAAGGAAAAGCCGTTAGATTTCAACGGCTTTTCCCTTGTTTTATTGCTTTTTCATATAATTGAAACATACCAATTATTTATAGCTTCTATTCTTACTACACCACTATTATGCCTCCACTTTGGAAAACAGAATTCTGTCATTATCCAATGCCTTTCCGGCACGGACTGCAAACTGCTCTAACAGATCATCCACTGACATCTTTTCCCGTTCTTCCCCGGAAACATCCAGCACAATATTTCCCGAATCCATCATGAGGGTACGGTTTCCAAGTTCAAGCGCCTGATGCATGTTGTGCGTGACCATAAGGCAGGTGATGTTCTGCTCTGACACTATCTTTTTTGTGAGGTTCAGTACTTTCTCTGCGGTGGCAGGGTCTAAAGCTGCGGTATGCTCATCCAGCAGCAAAATCTTAGGAGTCACCATCGTTGCCATCAAAAGTGTGAGTGCCTGACGCTGTCCACCGGACAAAAGTCCGACCGGCTGCTTCATACGGTCTTCTAACCCCATGTCAAGCAGTGCGAGCTGCTCTCTGAATTTTTTCTTGTCCGCAGCCTTGATCCGGCTGAAATAGGCATTCTTTGAAGTAGTCGTGCGCAGGTAGGCAAGCGCCATATTCTCCTCGATCGTCATATGTGGTGCAGTTCCCTTCAATGGATCCTGAAACAAATGACCGATCACTTTACTGCGGACATGCTCTTTCTGATAGGTAATGTCCTCACCATCCAGCATGATCAGTCCTTTGTCTGCAAAAAAGGCTCCTGTTATCGCATTAAACAGCGTTGATTTTCCGGCTCCGTTGCTTCCTACGATCGTTGCAAAATCCCCCTGCTTTAAGGTGAGATTCAGATTTTTTAATGCACATTTTTCATTGACAGTTCCCGGATTAAAAGTTTTGCTGACATCGCGCATCACAAGCATTGCGTTCTTCTCTGCCATTATCTTTCTCCTCCTTCGCTGTCATTTTTCGTAATCTCCTGAACGTATATCTGGTTCTGAGCCTTTGCGGCACGTTTCTGCCGGTAAAAATTCATCTGCTTTTTCAGATATGGGAATGCGATCGCCACGGCTACAATGATTGCAGAAACAAGTTTTAAACACTCTGCCGGTACATTTAATCTCAGGGCAACTGCCACGATAAAACGATATAGGCAGCTTCCTAAAATAACGCCGGTCACACGCTGTAACATACCGCCTTTTCCAATGATAGATTCCCCAATGATCAGGCTGGCGAGTGCGATCGTTACCATTCCGGTTCCAAGATTGATATCACAGGATTTCTGATACTGTGCAAGCAGACCGCCGGAAAGACCGGTCAGGGCATTTGCAACACAAAGTCCGATCGTGATCATGGCACTTGTATTAATGCTGGAGGCTCTTACCATATCCGGATTATCTCCGGTTGCGCGGATGGAAAGTCCAAGCCTTGTATTTAAAAAGAAAGAGATCAGCACTCCTACAATGATAACGATCAGTGCAGCCACGATCAGTTTATACCATGTTCCACCGATCGCTGTTTTTGCCCAGGTAAAAACGGATTCACAGTTGAATAAGTTCATGTTGGAAGCGAATCCCATTACTGCAATATTAATTGTATACAATCCGGTATTTACGATGATTCCCGCCAAAATGGACTGAATCCCCATTTTTGTCTGTAAGAAAGCGGTCACAAAACCGGAGCAGACACCTGCTGCCATCGCTGCAAATAATCCCAATATCGGATGACCTGCAAGCGTCACCGATGCACAGACGGCACATCCCAATGTAAAACATCCATCGGTCGAAAGATCCGCAATGTTTAAAATACTGAAGGATATAAATAATGCCAGTGCGACCAGTGCATAGATAAAACCAAGTTCTAATGCACTCTGTACAATTGATAATGTAATAATGGAACCCATACCTTAATTAAACTCCTCTGCTGTTACTGTCTCGATCAATTCGGAACACATATCTTTAAAGATAGAATAATCGATTCCGACTTTTTCTGCAATCTCTGTATTTACGGTTACGATACCGCTGTCTAATGTTTCTACCGGTGTTGTGGCCGGATCTGCTCCGTTTGCAAGAATGTCTGCAACCATGTCTGCTGTCTTTGTTCCGAGTGTCTCATAGTTGACGCCGTATCCTAAGAATGCTCCGTTTAAAGCAAAGGAATCTGCACTTGTGTAGTGAGGGATACCTGCGTCTGCAAATTTTTCAAAAATCGCAAGTTCTGCTGTCATAACAGTGTTGTCCTGTGGTGTAAAAATAGCGTCTACTTTTTCTGCCACCAGGGAATCTGCTGCTGCCTGGATCTCACCGGTTGTTGTACCTGTTTTTTCTACATAGGAAATCCCATGTTCATCGCAGTAATCTTTTGCCGCCTGAATAGCACTTGTGGAAGAATCCTGGCTCTTATCATACAGAAATCCGATTTTTGCAGCATCCGGATCCGCTGCCAAAATGAAATCCATGATCTGTGCCACATCAATTGCATCGGATGTTCCTGTAATATTGGCACCCGGAGCATCTGCACTTGCTACAAGTCCTGCTCCGACCGGATCTGATACTGCGGAAAATACAACCGGGATCTGATTATCTTCCGTTGCGTTCTGCATGATCATTGCTGCCGGCGTTGCAATCGGAATGATCACATCGACACCCTCTGCCACAAGATCTGCTGCGATCTGGTTCAGGGTAGAGGAATCTGCCTGACCATTATAGGTGTAATCTGCATAATCAAATGTCACACCAAGTTCTGCTCCTTTTGCATCCAGCTCTGCTTCAATTGCTTTCTCAATCTGGTTTAAGGATGCATCATCTACATACTGTACGATTCCAACTTTGTACACGGTTTTGTCTGCAGTATTCTGTGCAGTGTCCTTTGCGGTATCGGCTGCGTCTGCACTGCTCTCTGTTGTGTTCGTGCTGTTTCCTGCATTGGATGTGTCTGTGCTGTTTCCACATCCACCGATCATTGTTGCTGCCATTGCCATTGTCAATACTGCTGCCATCATTTTTCTCTTCATCATTTTTTCCTCCAAATTTTAAGAATGTTTTTGAAAGAAATCCGTTTTGAAAGTTATAAGAATCATGTATTGCGGTTTTGTTTGCAAGTATAAAAAGAATCTCGCCTGCGAGATTCTCCGCCTGCGGCGGG
>ERZ791737.1278-NODE-1278-length-12520-cov-15.291376_pt1 | contig 12520 bp, 13 predicted proteins | sample MGYA00510042_ERZ791737 | MGnify/ENA primary metagenome ERZ791737 (study PRJEB30046, sample SAMN00791965) | human gut metagenome | study: EMG produced TPA metagenomics assembly of the A metagenome-wide association study of gut microbiota in type 2... | reverse complement strand
TTTTTTGGAGGTTATAAAGGAAGAGCTTTAAGAGATATGACGCATAAAAAAGGCGGAGCTTGGGATAGAGTAGTTAAAGAAAAACATATAACCGATTTTAGTAAAAGTAAGAACATAAAAATTGAAAACAGCTATATAAAAAATGAGATTAATTTATATAAAGACATAATTAAAGAGTTAAATAAAGCTGCTAAAATAGATAAATATTATCTATATAATGATATTGACAATATACTAAAAGAGTTTGAATAAATCATAATGGCTACTATTTGTAAAAAAGAAGATAGTATAAATCGATTATCGACTAATATTACATATGCATTAAAACATAATGGTATTAATTTAAAAGATTTTGATAAAGCCCTTATCGAAAGAGAACTTAATCAATCTGTAGATTTTGTAGTTTATAAGAAGAAAAGCTATAAATGTAAAAAAATAAGAGATTTGAATGTCAAAGTTCTAGATAATAGATACGGAAAAGTATCGTATAATAATAAATGTAAAAATATTTTGGTATCTAACTTTATTAATATTTTGCTTCCTATACTTATTGATAGGGAAAATAAAGAATTAAATAATTAATAATTAAGGAAAGAAACAAATGAAAACTGTAATACTTTCAGGCGGGCTTGGAACAAGACTCGGAGAAGAAACTGCTATTCGTCCAAAACCATTAGTGGAAATCGGAGGACGCCCAATAATTTGGCATATAATGAAAATCTATTCGTATTACGGAATCAACGATTTTGTGATTCTGCTCGGATATAAAGGTTATATGATAAAAGAATTTTTTGATAATTACAGAAGACATTTATTCGATATGCGGCTCGATTTCAAGAAAAATAAATCTGAAATCATAAAAAGAAGCAAGATTGAAGAAGAAAAATGGAAAATAGAACTTGTCGATACGGGAGAAAATAGTATGACAGGCGGAAGATTAAAAAGAGCTTTTGAATATTTGAAAGATGAAGATACTTTTTGTTTGACTTACGGAGACGGAGTTTCAAATATAAATGTTAAAGAAGAAATAAAATTCCATAAAAAACATGGAAAAATAGCCACAATAGGAGCGGTTTATCCTCCAGCAAAATATGGCGCAATAAGTATTAATAAAAACGATATGGTTGTAGATTTTGTTGAAAAACCAAGAGGAGATAACGCATATATTAACGGCGGATTTTTTGTATTGAATAAAGAAATTTTTAATTATTTGGAAGACGATTCTACAATATTTGAACAAAAACCTTTGAGAGAATTATCTAAAAATAATCAATTAATGGCTTTTAAGCATGAAGGTTTTTGGCAATGCATGGACACTCAAAGAGAGAAAGCTTTACTTGAAGAGATGTGGAACGATAATAAAGCTCCTTGGAAATTATGGAAGTAAAATTAATGAAAAATATAATAAAAATTTTTAAGAATAAAAAAATTCTAATTACGGGACATACGGGATTTAAAGGTTCTTGGCTTTGTAAATTATTATTGGAATTAGGCTCTAAAGTAAGCGGAATATCTTTACAAGCCGAAAAAGTCTCTTTATATAATTTGCTTAAACTCGATAACGAAGTAGAATCTCATATATGCGATATTAGAAAATTAAAAAATATTGAGAATATTGTAAAAGAAATAAATCCCGATATTATTTTTCATTTGGCAGCTCAGCCTTTGGTAATAGAAAGTTATAATAATCCCATTTATACTTTTGAAACAAATATAATAGGAACGATTAATATACTTGAAGCTTTAAGAAAATTAAATAATTTGGAATGCGTGATAATGATAACCACCGATAAAGTTTACGATAATAAGGAATGGGTTTGGGGTTATAGAGAAAACGATTCTTTAGGCGGAAACGACCCTTATTCTTCTTCAAAGGCATGTGCAGAATTAGCAATAAAAAGTTATAAGAAAAGTTTTTTTGAAAATTTGAATATAGCTACGGCAAGAGCGGGAAATGTTATTGGCGGAGGCGATTTTGCAAGAGATAGAATAATTCCCGATATAGTGAGAGCGATTGAAAGAAACGAATCTGTTGAATTGAGAAATCCAAATAGCGTTCGCCCTTGGCAGCATGTTTTGGATGTTTTAAACGGTTATTTACTGCTTGCATATAATTTGATTAAAAATAATAAAAATATTTCTGCAAATAAAAACGGAGAATTGCCAAGTTATAATTTTGCTCCGATTGACAATAAACAAACCGTTGAATATATAACTAAAATTTTTATAGAGAGCATAGGCAAAGGAAACTATAAAATAAAATCTCAAAATACGAATAAAAAAGAAATGAATATATTGCGTTTAGATTCTTCTTTGGCAAGAAAAGAATTATTATGGGAAGAAAAATTTGACACGGAAGAAGCCGTAAAACAAACCGCTTTATGGTATAGAGAATATTTAGATAGTAAAGATATAACTGATAAACAGATTAAAGATTATATTAAGGATTTAATATGAACAGAGAGAAAATTTTAAAATTAGTTAGAGAATTCGCTAAAGAAGAATATTCTAATAAAGAATTTATTGAAGGAAAAAGCGCAGTTCCCGTTTCGGGAAGAGTTTTTGACGAAGACGATATTGCTACTTTAGTCGATAGCGCTTTAGATTTTCATTTAACTACTTATAGATATAACGATGAATTTGAAAAAAGTTTAAGAGATTTTTTCGGATTAAAATATGCATTAACTTGCAATTCTGGTTCTTCGGCTAATTTAATCGCCGTTTCTTCTTTAACTAGTCATTTGCTTAAAGAAAGAGCATTAAAATATGGTGACGAAATTATAACCGTTGCGGCGGGCTTTCCTACGACTGTTAACCCGATTCTTCAAAATAATTTGATTCCCGTATTTGTAGATGTGGAGCTTAAAACTTACAATGTCGATATTAAAGAAATAGAAAAAGCAATAAGCGAAAAAAGCAAAGCTATTATTTTAGCTCATACTTTGGGGAATCCTTTTAATATTGATAAAGTAAAAAAGATATGCGAAAAATATAATCTATGGCTTATAGAAGATTGTTGCGACGCTTTCGGCACTAAATATAACGGAAAAAAGACGGGAACATTTGGCGATATTGCCACTTTAAGTTTTTATCCCGCTCATCATATAACTATGGGAGAAGGCGGAGCGGTTATGACGAATAATCCAATTCTTAAAAAAGCTATGGAAAGCGTGAGAGATTGGGGACGAGATTGTTTTTGTCCTCCAGGACAGGATAATACTTGCAAACAAAGATTTACTCAAAAACTCGGAGATTTGCCAGAAGGATACGACCATAAATATACTTATTCGCATTTGGGTTATAACTTAAAAATTACCGATATGCAAGCGTCAGTAGGTTATTCGCAGATTAAAAAAGTGAACGGATTTATAGAAAAAAGAAAAGAAAATTTTATCAAGATTAAAGATAAATTAAAAAGATTTGAAAAATATTTTATTCTACCCGAAGCTCAAGAAAATAGCGAACCTTCATGGTTTGGATTTTTAATTAGCGTTAGAGAGGATGCTCCTTTTAATAGAAACGATATAGTTAAATATTTAAATGATAAAAAAATAGGAACGAGGCTTTTATTTGCGGGAAATATTATTAAACAGCCTTATATGAAAGACAGAAATTATAGAGTTATTGGCGATTTGAAAAACTCCGATTTTATAATGAATAATACTTTTTGGATTGGAGTTTATCCTGCTATTAACGATAAAATGATTGAATATATTGAAAAATGTTTTGAAATATTTATAGATAATAATTATAAATGAAAATATAAAAAATAAAATTTAGATTAAAAAATTATGCTATTGACAAGAGTATAATATAACTATATAATTATTTTATTAAGAATTATATATTCAAGGAGAATATCATGAAAATTAAAAAGAACATAGAGCAATTTAATTGCGATGTAAAAGAAAAAGGCGGATATTTATATAATAGTGGAAGCCTTGCAAACCAGATAACACATAAAAGAATTATGGATGTCATTACTTCTTTTTATGATTTTACTAATAAAAGGATTTTAGAAGTAGGATGCGGAGATGGAAAATTTGCTGTTGAACTTCATAATTTCATAGGGGGGGGTATATTCTTGCTACTGAACCAGCAGAGCAAGCAATAGAATCTGCTAAAATGCTTAAGAATAAACTTAATATAGATAATATTGATTTTGTAGTCAAAAATATTTATAATTTTGATATAAATGAAAAATTTGATTTGGTATTTTTTAATGGAGTATTGCACCATTTAGGAGACCCAAATAAAGCTATAGAAATAGCGTCCAAATTTGCAGATGAAATGATTATAGTTGAACCTAACGGTTATTCTCCAGCTTTAAAAATCATTGAAAAAGCCTCGAAATACCATAGAGAACATGAAGAGCAATCATTTTTTCTATTTACTATAAATAAATGGTTGGGAAATGCAGGTATGAAAATAAAAAAATATAAGTTTATAGATATTATACCCGTATTTAGTCCTGATGTGTTGACGAGAATATTAAAACCATTTGTCCCAATTTGTGAAAATATTCCAATATTTAAAAGATTATTATGCGCAAGAGTAGTTATTTATGCCAAGAGGTAGTTTTTTATGAAAAAAATTAGCGTAGTATTGAAAACATTTGAAAAGTATAACTTTATTCTATCAAGTAGCAAAATTGTAAATATTTTAGATAAAACGCTAATATACCATATCAAGATTTATATTAATTTAATATAGGTCGAATATGGTATAAATATAAAAACGGTAAAATTCTTAAAAAAGAATATGAAGTATAAATATATAATATTTGATTTAGATGGGACTCTACTTGATACTTCCGAAGGATTAATTAAAAGCATCAATTATACTTTGGATGTAATGGGTTATCCTAAAATATCAGACGAAGAAAAATATTCATTTATAGGTCCGCCTATAAAAGTATCTCTAAAAAATAAATTCAATTTGAGCGAAGAAGATGCGGATTTTTCTACAAATGTATTTAGAGATAGATATAAAAATTATGACTTATACGAAGCTAAATTATACGATGGTATAATAGAATTATTAGAATTATTAAAATTTAATAATATTAAGATGTCAGTCGCCACTTATAAACGGGAAGATTATGCGATATCTTTATTAGAATATTTTAAATTAAAAAAGTATTTTGAAATTATAAGAGGCTCTGATTATCTAAGTAAAATGACTAAAACAGATATTATGGATGCTTGTTTAATTTATAAGAATAATATAAGTAAAAATCAAATTTTGATGATAGGAGACTCAGAATCAGATTATATATCTTCAAAAAAACTTTTTATAGATTTTTTGGGTGTTACATACGGATTCGGATTTAAAAGAGAAAATATAAACAAATATAAAGATATTATATTAGTTAATAGCGTATATGAAATAAAAAAATTTTTAAATAACAAAAAAGAGGATAAAATAAAATGCTTGTAAAAGTATCCGAATATATAGAATCTTTTCTTTACAATAACGGTATAACCGATGTATTTACTGTCACTGGCGGGGGAGCTATGCATTTAAATGATGCTTTCGGGCATAGTAAACATATAAGATGCATATATAATCATCATGAGCAGGCATGCGCTATAGCGGCTGAAGCTTATGCAAGATTAACTAATAAACTTCCCGTAGTTTGTGTTACGAGCGGACCTGGAGGCACTAATGCATTAACGGGAGTTATTGGGGCTTATTTGGATTCTATACCTATGTTTGTAATATCGGGGCAAGTAAAAATAGAGACTACTATACATTCTACAAATTTAAAATTGAGACAGCTTGGAGACCAAGAATTTAATATTTCTGAAACGGTTAAAAATATGACAAAATATTCTAAAATAGTTTTAGATAAAAATAAAATATCGTATTATTTAGAGAAGGCTTTATTTTTATGTAAAAACGGAAGACCCGCTCCAGTATGGCTTGATATTCCTTTAGATATACAAAGCGCTATGATAGATACCGATAATTTAGAGCATTATGATTCAAAAAATGATTATATAAATTATAATTTTTCAGACGATATAATAGAGAAAGTATATAAAAAAATTAAAGAATCTAAAAGACCAGTTATATTGTCTGGTTCAGCTATAAGAATTTCAAATTCATACGATAAGTTTTTAAAGTTTATAGATAAATTGCAGATTCCAGTTCTTACCGCTTTTAATTGTCATGATTTGCTTGAAGATTCTCATTTTTTATACGCTGGACGACCTGGAACCGTAGGAACAAGAGGAGGAAATTTTATTATTCAAAATTGTGATTTGTTAATTTCGTTAGGTTGTAGAATGAATATCAGGCAGATAAGCTATAATTATAAAGATTTCGCTAAAAACGCTTATAAAATATATATAGATATAGACAAATCGGAATTGGAAAAGCCAACTTTAAATATAGATATTCCTATAAATACGGATATATCTTTATTCTTTGATAAAATGAATAATTATAATTATGTTTCTGATAATAGGCATAGAAAGTGGCTCGAAAAATGCAAATATATAAACTCTAAATATCCAGCTGTTATTCAAAAATATTATTTAAATAAAAAATGTTTAAATCCTTATGTATTTATGGATTTACTTTTTAAGATTTTAAAGGAAAACGATATAATTATTACTGGTAACGGTTCGGCATGCGTTATATCTTTTCAATGCGCCATAATAAAGAAAGGGCAAAGATTGTTTTCTAATTCGGGTTGCGCGTCTATGGGATACGGCTTGCCTGCTTCCATAGGGGCGTGCATATCAAAAAATAATTCTCAGAGGATTATATGCATAGAAGGAGACGGAAGTATAATGATGAATTTACAAGAACTCCAAACCGTTTATTATAATAAACTAAATATAAAAATTATTATATTAAATAATAACGGATATCATTCTATTAGGCAGACTCAAAGTAATCTATTTAAACCGCCTTTATGCGGAGTAGATTCGGATTCTGGAGTTAGTTTTCCTAATTTTGAAAAGATTGCCTACGCTTTTGATATACCTTATGTGAAAGTAGATAACATTGATAATGCTGAAATAAATATAAAGACTGCTATAGAATCCGATACGGCATATATTATAGAAGCTATATTAGACGATAAACAATTTTTTGAGCCTAAATTATCCACTAAAGTTAATGAAGACGGTTCTATAACTTCTCCATCTTTAGATGACATGTATCCGTTTTTGGATAAAAGCGAATACGAAGAAGTTATAGCTTATCTAAAAGGATGATTATTTATATAAAAAATACTTTTAAATTATTGATTAATTATATTTGCAAAATTATAAAACGGCAGCAGTGCTTTTATTATATTTAATTAAATTCTGTATAAGCATAGTTTTTAATCTCGTTTGCTCATATCCAGGATTATAATTATATTTTCTCAAAAAATACTCTGTTGCCAAATTGCCATCATGCCATTTTCCGCCTAATCCCATCATAGTTATATCAGTGTATTTGCAACCATAATGCAAAGCGACATCCAAAAGCATTTCAGCAGTTCCATTTTTATCATGCAAATGTATTCCCGCCTCGACTCCTTCCTCTCGGCATAACTCTATCGTATGTCTAACATATTCGGGAGTAAAAATGCTTTCCGTGTCGGCAAAATATATTACGGGTATTTCATGCGCAACTGCAAATTTTGCGAACTCTTTATTTCTTTCCATAGTATTATGCCCCGAACTTGTAAAATTAACAAATACCTCATAGCCTAATTTTTTAATCTCATTTATATGTTTTTCTAATATTTTAAAATCAGTTTCCGAAGACCTTGTAAGTATTCTAACGGCATCTATAACGGTTTCTTTTTTTGGAAGCAAATCGGATAATGGTCTTTGTATATCTCGCATAGCCGATAATTTAACCGTATTCTTTGTAGATAAAAATATATCTTTAATCTCGTCATTACATAAACTGCAATATCTAAAATATCCTCTATTGGGGTCTGCTTCTTTATTGTGAAAAAAGCCTAATTCTAGATAATCGATTCCCGCAGCTTGAGCGAATTTATAATAATCTATGCAAAAATCTTTATCAAAAAACCAACCCGTTTGGTAGCCCGCTTCCCTAAATGTGCAGTCGAAAATTGTTATATTACCTATCATAAAAAATTTTACTCCTTTTTTATAAACATAAATTTATGTTCCGATAATGAAGAATATGTTAACTTATTTGTAGTAAATTTTGATAAAATTGTATAATTTATTATATTATTTTATATATTTATTTTAATATTAAATGAAATTAATTATAAAAATATTAATTTTTAAGCGTAATATTTAATAATAATGCTTAAAATTTGACATTTTATATTAATTATTATAGAATTAGTTAACAGAATCTTCATTATCGGAACTTGTTTAAGTAAAAATGATAAATATATAGTTTATGAAAGGACAATTTATGAACAATAAAAAGAATATAAAAATTCTCGATTGCACGCTTAGAGATGGCGGTTTTATAAACGATTGGGACTTTGGACATTATGCAATATATAATATAGTTAATAGACTTATAGAATCAAATATAGATTTTTTAGAAGTAGGATTTTTACATAATGAAAGAGATTTTGAAATAAATAGAACTATTACAAAGCATACGAGCGATTTTTCAAATATTATAAAAATAAAAAATAAAAAAGATGCAATGATTTTGGGAATGATAATACTTGGGGAAGCCGATATAGAAAATGTTGGCAATGCCGATAAAACCATTTTGGACGGAATAAGAATAGTATTTAAAAAACATAATATAGATAAAGCCTTTGAGCTTGCAAATAAAATTAAAGATAAAGGATATAAAATATTTTTACAACCCGCTTCGGTAACCGACTATTCAAATAAAGAAATGGAATATTTAGCTAAAAAATCGATATCTTTGAATCCTTATGCGGTTTATATAGTTGATACTTACGGATTAATGCATAAAAATAAAGTTCTTAATTATTTTAATATACTTAATAATAATTTGTCAAATGATATTTATATTGGATTTCATTCTCATAATAATTTTCAACTTTCTTTTGCAAATTCTATAGAATTAGTGGAATTAACTACCAATAGAAATATTATTTTAGATTCTTCACTTTTTGGTATGGGAAAAGGAGTTGGAAATTTAAATACGGAACTTATAACCGACTACTTAAATAAATATCATAATTATGATTATAATGTTGGACAGATATTAGAATTAATTAATTTAGAAATATTAAAAATAAGGAATACATATAGTTGGGGATATTCTTTTAACGGTTTTTTAGCTGCTTCTAACGATTGTCATCCGACTTATGTAAAATATTTAATAGATAAAAATACAATCTCTGTAAATTCTATAAATAAAATATTGCAAAAAATAGATAGAGATAAAAAAACTATATTTTATGGAGATTTGATAGAAAAATTATATTCGGATTTTCTTAATAATGAAATTAAAGATAACAAAAGTATTGATTATATTTTTAATAAAGTGAATAATAGAAAAATATTGATAATAGCGCCTGGAGGAAGCGTAAATAACGAAAAAAATAAAATAGATAAATTTATTTCGGATAATAATCCCGTAGTGGTATCTATTAATTATTATAACGAGAATTTAAAAACGGATTTTATTTTTATAAATAACGCCAAAAGATATAACCAAATGGCTGAATTTATAGATAGCGGAAAAAATGAGATAGAATTTATATTAACTTCAAATATAACCGTTATAAGCTCTAAAGAAAATTATCATTTAATCAATTACTCTGATTATTTAGTCGAAGGAGATTTTGAAATAATAATGCATAACGCTACATTAATGTTTATTAAATTATTAAAAAATATGAATATTAATAATTTATATATAGCGGGATTTGACGGTTTTTCTTCAAATAGCGGTAATAATTATGCCGATAAATATTTATCTTATAATACTAACATTAATTTTGAAAAACAAAATAGATTAATAGGCGAAAAAATAATTCAATTTCAAAAATATATAAATATTACTTTTTTAACAAAATCTTATTATAAAAAATAATAAAATATTTAAGTATGTAATAAAATGAAAGCAAAAATAAAATATAGAGATAAAAATTCAAACGATAGTAAAAATTTGACATTTTTAAAAAAATAATTATAATAAAATGTAATCAAAATGAATACGATAAACAAATAACGCTTGAAGAGAAGAGAAAAGAAGGCATAAAAAAGGAATTGAAAAAGGAAAATGTGAAGGTATAAAAGAACGCAATTATTCTATAGCTAAAAGTTTAAAACAAATGGATATGGATAATAAATCTATAAGTAAAGCTACAGGTTTAACGATTGAAGAAATAGGTAACCTGCCGCTCATACGAATAAAAACTTTAAATGTATACATTAATAAATAATTAAATAAGGATGATAATAAAAATGAAAGCGAAAATAAAACCTCGAGATGAAATTTCAAATAATAGACAAAGATTGGAAGATAAAATTCCACTTAATACGCCTTTTCTAATATTAATAGACCCTTCCGATAAGTGTAATTTTAGATGTAAATTTTGTCCTACAAGCGATTTAAAACTCATGCAAGCTACAGATGGAAGAAATTATGGAAATATGGATTTTGATTTATATAAAAAAGTTATAGACGATATAACGGAATTTGATAATAATATAAAAATGATTTATTTGTATAAAGATGGAGAGCCTCTTTTAAATCCTCACTTTCCAGATATGATTAAATATGCCAAAGCTTCTAAATGTGTTGATAAAATTTCCACTACTAGTAACGCTTCATTATTGAATAAAGAATTAAGTTTAAGTATAGTAGAGGCAGGACTTGATAAACTTCAAATTTCTATAGAAGGAATTAACGCTGAACAATATTTTAATATTTCAAATGTAAAAATAGATTTTAATAAATTAGTTGATAATATAAAATTTTTATATGATAATAAAAAACAATGCGAAATATATATAAAAATAGTTGGTAATAATCTTATAGAATCGGAAAAAACTGAATTTTATAATATTTTCGGAGATATATGCGATTATATATTTATAGAAAATGCCACTCCAATATGGAGTAATTTTGAAATAAATAGTTCCATAAATATAACGAATGTAAAAACTCTTTATGGGAAGGAAGTTAAATATAAAAATGTCTGCCCTCAAATTTTTTATTCTATAGCGATAAATTCTAATGGGACGGTTAGCCCTTGTTGTAACGATTGGTCAAGAAAATTAATTATAGGAGACGCTAATCATGAAAAAATTAAGGATATATGGAATGGAGATAAATTAAGGAATTTACAAAAGTTGCATTTAAGCGGCGGTAGGAAAAACCATACGGTATGCTCTACTTGTGGTATGCCAGAATATAGCTCAATAGATAATATAGACGATTATGCCGAAGAGTTATTGCGCAAAATAGAAAATAATATATAAAATTTATAATATATATTTACCGATTATTTAAGGCTCGTCTCTAATTACTTTATTTATAAATTCTCTTTCAAATTCTTCTTCGTCATATATATAAATTTCTTTTAAGAGGAATTTTTTAAACTTTTTTAATCCCAAATTCGATTTTATATAGAAACGCAAATTATAATTTTGTCTATTTAAATTATTAGCCGAATTATATACTAATATATAATAGATGTAGTTTTTTGAGAAATCTACTATATTTTTTATATATTGGCTACCATCTTCATATTTTATATCGGATAATATAAATAAACTATCATATATTTTGGATATTAAATCTATTTTTCTAAAGTTTCTATAATTACCGTTTTTAAATTCTATGAAATAATGTGTATTATTTTTAGAAATATATAATGCATCGTTAGATTTAGGAGCGTTTTTATTTAAGCTATTTTTTGTGGAATAATCGTCTTTAACCTTATCAAAATCTATAGCGGTTTTTTTAGTATTAGTTATATATTGATTATTAGCCTTATCAAATGAAAGTTGTTCTAATGTATAAATATATTGTAAAATACTTGGTAAATTTTTAATTACGCTTTGCTCCATATTAATTTTAATTATCTTCTAATGCATCTATTAAATCTTCTATTGGCGTAGCCATTTTGTAATATATATCTGAAATTCTATCGTTTACTAAATTTATTGTGGAATAATTTTCTTTTATATTTATATCCGATAAATAATAATTGGTTTTATCGTCTATTCCATGTTTTTTAGTAAATAACTCTATAGATTCTAAAAAATACGGGCTATGCGTTGTTATTACTATATGCAGATTAAATACTTTTTGTATGAGAACTATTATTTCGGCGTATAGAAGTTGCCATTTAGGATGAAGGTGAATTTCAGGTTCGTCCAATACTAAAATGTCTTTTTCTTTAAGAATACCTTCTTCAAGCATCATTTTTATTATTGTAAAAGATTTTAAACCCGCGGATATATTATGTATTGAGATAGGCTCGGTAATATTATCAAATGCTAAATAAAAATCGTTCTCTTTCTTTATTATTTTTCCGTTAATGGCATTCGACAGCATTTTATAAATAATTTCTAATTTTTCTTCG
>ERZ791737.1277-NODE-1277-length-12543-cov-2.641736_pt1 | contig 12543 bp, 8 predicted proteins | sample MGYA00510042_ERZ791737 | MGnify/ENA primary metagenome ERZ791737 (study PRJEB30046, sample SAMN00791965) | human gut metagenome | study: EMG produced TPA metagenomics assembly of the A metagenome-wide association study of gut microbiota in type 2... | reverse complement strand
CGGGCCGTGTTCCGCTATGCGGTTGTCAATTTGCGAAAGAAATTATGCGTCACCGTGCCACGCCATAATGAGCCGAGGCTTCGCGTGTACCCCAAAAAGTATTATCAATCTGGGAAAGCGCTGTGCACTCAGAGATGTGAATCACAATCACGCTCCAGTCTTCGCCGTAGCGAGACGACGAATAATGGGCACAACCCTTCCATTGAACTCCAGTTAAAGCAGGTGGAATATAGGTAGCCTTTTCAAAGGCAAAACGCTGATTGGCGGTACCATTATCTTCAGAAAGGGCAAGCGCGCCGCCAGAAGAAGCCAAGACAAGTCCACTGGTCGACCGAATCGTATAGCCCTCTCCCCTGTTGTAAACCAAATTCCATTTTTGAGCGTTGCCTTCGTTACGGGTCCAAATTTGGACACCATTACCAGCCGACTGATTGCCGCCCTTGATATCGAGAGGCTTGCAGGATTTAGCGCTAGATATCTCATATGTTCCATCGGAATTCTTGCGAACATCCCAAATCTGAGCCGCCGTTCCGTTCGAACCATAAAATCCAACTGACGTTCCGGTAGCCGTTGATCCACCAGACACATCGAATACATACGACCGGTTCGCCATAAGCTGGATGGTATATGACCCCTCAGAAAGAACCCCGACGCTCTTTACGTTAAATCGAACACCGGGCAGCTCCAACGAATCAACCACGCCCAATGTCGAGGAAGAGCCCGAAACACAGAGATACTAACCTGTAGCTGCATTTTGCAACGCAACCTTGCCGCCAGACAGCGCACTGTGCCACCGCTGAGAATCGGCGCCGCTTGATGTCTGCTGGACAAGCTTCCCGTCATCAGCAAGGGAGAGAACCTTCGCAGAGCCGATGCACTCAATCTCAAACGTGTTGTCCAACCCTGCCACTTTGCTTACATACCATTTTTGCGCAAGCGTATCGTTCGATGTATATAGCTGGACCGGAGCGCCGTCCTCCACGGATCCGCCAGCAACATCCAAGACTTTCGAGGCCGTGGCCGACTCAAAGGAAAAAGCACCTTCACTCAAAAACTCTGTAACCTGATGAAGCGTAAACTTTTGAGCAGCGCTTCCATTGGGGAGATATGCGTCCAAATTCGCCTGAACACTGTCAGAAGCTCCAACAATATCCAAAAACAGGCCAGTCGCCTTATTAATAAAAGAGAGCGTCCCATCGCCGTTGTCGACTACAGAAAACAACTGATTAGCATTGGCCGAATCACATTCCCACTGTTGGACATTAGTGCCCGGAACGAGCTTGCCGCCATCCACGTCAAGCGCTTTTTGAGACTTTACATTACGGATTACATAGTAACCGTCGTGATATTCAAAGCTAAACAGCTGAGCAAGCGTACCGTTGCTACTGTAAAGCTGGACATTTGCCCCACTGGAGCTTGAACCACCGGCAATATCAAGGACCTTACCGGTGGAATTGCAGGCGGGACTCAGAGTGAAATACCCAGCAGGAAGAATATCCTCGCATTTAGCAACTGATGGAGAAGTACTAAACAACGCAAAGTGCGAATTGTTATCATTGACGCTCAACTCAACATTTACACCATTGGACGCACCGCCTCCCTTGGATCCAAGATAGAATCCGGGCCTAAGAGCACTCTCAATGAGATATGAGCCATCGGATTGCTTGGAAACAATCCACTTTTGAGCAAACGTGCCGTTGGAACCATACTGAGCAACATTCGTACCAGACGAGGCGTTTCCGCCGGCGACATCAATCACCTTATTGGAGCCAACGTTCGTAAACGTAACATAGCCCTTATCGTCATGGGAAACGATCCAACGCTGAGCATTGCTCATATTCGACGTGTGCAACTGGATGTTGGCACTGTTATCTTTTGACCCACCAGAAACATCCAGTACAAAGGAATAGTTCCTGCTCGAGCTGACGATATACTCGCCATCCGGCAAATCAGACATATGAGCCGCAGCATCAGCATCCTGTTCGGAGCGCAAACATTTAAAGTCGGATGGTGCAAATGCAACCGATAGCTCGCGCGCATCGCCCCTGGAAACCGTTACAAGCTTGCCAGAATCACTTACACCCAAAGCACAACCCGTTGCAGCGTTAACGATACGATATAAGCCGTTACCCGCATCTTCGACAGCCCAATCATAAATCTGCGACGAGGGCGACGGACTCCCTTGCTTAACCGCGGCCCCAGGAACAATATCCCCATCCTGAGCATATAGGTAGCGATAGGATTTCGCAGACTTTATAGCATAAAGGCCCGCTTCATCATCAAATTCAAAGCCAAACGACTGCGCAATAGTACCATTAGCGCTATACAGCTGAATGGCAGCTCCGCTATCCACGTTGCCGCCAGGTACATCAAATACGCGACCATCAGAAGCCGTTACAACAGCAGACTGAGAATCGATTGTCTGAGCCTTAGAAACTTCTCCGGCCGTATACAGACGGAATCGCTGCGCAGCGGTACCGTTATCGTCATAAACCTGGACATTCGCTCCATTTGCAGTGGAGCCTCCGGCAAGGTCCAAGACAAAGCCAGTCCTAATCGCAGAGCAAATCTTGAAAGAGCCGTCACCGCAATCGACAAGGATCCATTTCTGAGCCCAAGAGCCATTGGACGCGTACTGCTGAACATTGGCACCTGCTTTTTTGCTGCCGGCAAAAACATCTAAGACTTTTCCCGACTTCACATTCGTAATGGTCACATAACCATTCTTGTCATAGGAAAACGTCCAACGCTGAGCCTTAGTTGCGTTAGATGCATATAGCTGAAGATTGGAACCGGAATTTATAGATCCGCCGGCAATATCGAATACCTGACGCTCAGAGACAGAGCCGATGGCATATTCAACGCCCTCATTTACAAGACCCTTGCCCGAAGCAGCGAGATCATTGAGCTCCTGGCGAATAGTGCGCGCTGGCGCAAGCGTCCATTTCTGTGCATCAGATCCGTTGTACGTATAAATCTGAAGCGCAGACCCACTCACGCCATTACCGCCCGGAACGTCAATGGCTTTACCGGATTTCGAATTTATGAACGAGTATTCGCCATTACCGCAATCAACAATGGACCAATGCTGCGCGCAAGTGCCGTTGGATGAATACTGGGAAACTGCTCCACCATTGGAGACAGATCCGCCTTGAGCCTCAAAGGGCTTGTCAGAGTTAACGTTTACGATTTCGTACAAGCCATTGCCAACCTGTTTAAACGTAAACATCTGAGCCTGACTATTATTGGCGTTATAGATCTGTAGCCGCGCTCGGTTATCAGATGAACCGCCGTAGATATCCATGACAAGCTGCGGATCGAGAACGCTCTTTATGGCAAAAGCTGTATCAGTTGTTACGGCCGATGCGGAAGCGAACGTAAAACGCTGCGCGGTCGATTTATTCGGAGCCCAGATACGAATCGGAGTGCCATCCGTCGTGCTTCCGCCACTCAAATCGAGCACCCAATTGCCCAATGCGGACTGGATATAGAACCCATTATCGGAAGCGCGAACGTGCCAAAGCTGACTATCGTCTTGAGCATAAGCCGCCTGGACAACCAAAGAGCCACTCTGTGCGTTTCCATCAGCCACGGTGAGATACTGCTCAGTTGACTCATTCTTGATTCGATACGCCCCCGAACCAGCTGACTCAAGGATGAAGCGCTGGTCAGCCGTTCCCTGGGCACCATACAAAGAAAGGCTTCCATCTTCGCAAACGGTAACGCTCGAGGAATCTTTTCCAATCGAGTCGATGTAATAAGTTCCATCAGAAAGAGAAAAATCGGGCAGATTGAGCACATTGATAAAATCAGCAGAAGAAAAAGCGCTCATGTCAACCGTGTTGGCAGTGATCCCATCGATGCGGACTTGCGACGTATACTGCCACCCAAACTGACCGGCGCAGCTAAACGTGGTGTTGAACTTAGGACCGTACTCCGCAATCCAAGATACACGGGGACGCACGCTGGCGGCTTTTAAATAGGTATCTGTATACCAACGTCCGGAATAAATTGAAACGTTGTTGACCCCAAAACCAGACAGCGTATTAAAGTACGCATTCACAATGCCCTCGTATGCCAAAGCGCTATTGGGCGATATTGTATTTCCGTTGCTGTCGTAGAACGACTCGAGGTCATAAAATATCGGTAACGACAAATCGTATAGACCGTATTTGCTTACGATTTGCTGGGTGAAGTACGCCTCACTTGTAGCGTCATTCGAATTCTGGGCAGTACTAAAGATATACAGGCCAAACGGAATTCCCAGACGGCGAACCTCGCTCAAATTGCGCTCAAACTGTTTGTCAAAATGACTCGTTGAATGCGCGAAACGCAAAATGACAGCATCCACGCCTGAGTTTTTGACCCTATTCCAATCGATCGTCCCCTGCCACTCCGAGACGTCAATGACCTTAAGGGCAGGAGATGCAAACACCTCGTCGTAGCCGTTATAGAACGTTTTAGAAGCGCTAGAACCGCCCCAATACGGGGAGCGATTAGCCGAGCGAGCATCGAGTGCCGCGGCAAGCGGCTCACCTTCCATCGAGCTACCGGCAGTATGGGTACCAAGGTCATCATCGGGATGCGCCTCACCATAGGCAAGACGCTCCTCGAGAGTTGCATCGACGGGAAGCGTAGCATCGTCGGCAAAAACAGGAGCTGCCCCCAGGCTGTAAAGCAGCCCGAGAGCAACCAGAAGAGACGATGCAAGGCGGGTTTTGCTAAACATAAAATCAATCCATTCCGCTACACACACAATTACACATAGGGACGACCGGCTCCAATTGGGTTTCCGCGCTCGCAAACGCCATGTACACCAACGCCCTGATTAGGCCATAAATCAATCATACGTCCATTACCGGGCTCAGCGAGCTGTCGAGTGCCTCCGCTTGCCAAAGGTGCATCCTCGGGAAAAAGTTGAGACGTCGCCAACGGCGAAAACAAAAGACCCGTAGCCAAAAGCGCAACTGATAAAGCGGCCAGGCCACGGGCATATCGACTGCAGCTCATATCGGACTCCCAATCCAAATTACCATTGAATCTATGATAGTTCATATGATCAACAAAAAAGTGGTGGTTGATTACTTAATGACGACTGCCTACGCTCCTCGCTGTTTGTAGACCCAAGCAATCCAATCCAAATCATACGTGGTGTAGCCGTCAATCGTGTCGGACAGCATAACCTTATTCATTTGGGGGTCATAGCCTTTCAGAACCACCGTGTGCGAATTTGAGCAAGCGAAATAGCCACCCTGCCGTGCATAGATATTGCCCACGTTGCCCTGATGAACGGTCGTCCAAATAATGACGGGATAGCCATCGTCCAAATACTTACAGAGATCGTAGAGAGATTCACCCGAAACATCGTATGACCTCAGCTTGCTACCCCTACTCGCCAGAAAGTTGTTCGCAGCCCTGTTGAGACCGGGCGCGCAGATTTCGTTGCCATTGTTGTAGCTATGGGGATTGCCCCAGAAGCACCAGACAAAGTCCCAAGAGCTCCGCGGAATCCAACGATCAGCCATCTCACACGGCCCGACGCCAAATCCGTAGTAGTTAAGCACGTTAGTGAGGGCGGCGGACTCACAGCCTTTGGGCAGGCCAGCAGCATACTGGTTATAGACAGGAACGGCCAAATCCACCGCTTCAGGCACATACGTGGTTTGCCTAAAAGCAAACCCCTACGCCTCGCTGCCGTTAGAGGTGAAGATCTGGATATTTGCACCATCGCTTAGCACTCCCCCGCTTATGTCCAAGGCGAGACTATCGCTGAGTGCGGAATAAATGGTAAAGGAGCCGCCGCCCGTATACGCAACGCGCCAACGCTGAGCGGCCTACCGTTTCCCTGCCACTGCTGAACGTTGGCACCCGAAACAGCCTGAGCGTTAGCGACATCGAGGTATTTTTTACTTTTGCAGTTTTGAATCGAAACGGTTCCGTCCGGGTTCGCTGTAATGGCCCATTTTTGCGCTCCGGTATTATTCGATGACCACAAGCGAACATTGGCACCATTGGAACGCGAGCCGCTTGCAACATCCAGCACTTTGGAACGGTCCGAGGAAGCAGTAATGGTATAGGTGCCCGAATCAACCAGATAGCAGCTCCACAACATTAGCGACCGATCAGAAACACCATTGAAAGGCATTACGCAAATATTAGTCCCTTTGTTGCTGGAGCCAGATGCCGTACCGAGCACATTGCCACTTGCAACGTTTACAAAAACGGCACCGCCGTTGTAAATCCGCGCCGTCCAAAACTGGGAATCGCTATTGTTAAAAGAGCGCACGCACACGTTGCCGTTGGCATCCTCGGTAAGCACCCTGCCCGAAAGCAAGCTTTCAACGGTATAGGTGTTGTCGCGATCGGGGACCTTGGCAACCTTCCACTTTTGCGCGACCGAGCTATTGGATACATAGAACTGCACGTTGGCGCCATCGCTCACCGAGCCGCCCGAAACGTCTAGAACGGCTGAAGCGGAAGACGCGCTCGAGATGGTAAAGAAGCCCTGTGGCAAGAGCGAGGTCACCTTGGTGATCGCCAAACGCTGGGACGATGAATCAGACGGGACGTCGCCATATACGTTAGCGTTATTTGCGGTCAAAACCAGACCCGTTGCCTTGTTGGTCGCCGTATACGAGCCATCATCGTTACGCACGATAGAAAACAATTGATTAGAGTTGTTGGTATTTTCACTCCATTGCTGAACATTGGTTCCCGGGCACAGGTTGCCGCCTTCAACATCGAGGACCTTACCAGATTGAGCATTGACAATGCAGTAATACCCGTTGTCGTAGACAAACTTAAAGTCCTGCGCAAACGTGCCGTTAGCGGCATAGGTCTGGACATTAGCCCCGTTGGAAGATGAGCCTCCAGCAATGTCGAAGACGCAAGCCGAATCAGCCATCGGCGAAATGGTAAACCAGCCATCAAGGCCAAAATCATCGCACGGAGGCACATCGGGCGCAGTTGAAACAAAACGAATGTTTTGAGCAGCCGTCTCATTTCTTCCATACAGCTGTATAGCCACGCCGGCACCCATCGATCCACCGGCGACGTCGAGCACGCGATGCCCCGACAAAGTCGAGGTTAAGAAATAGGTGCCCGTATCGAGGGTCGAGTAGCTGGACAGATCAGCTGCCTCGGCAGAAGATTAAGACTCGACGCCCGCGTCTTCATCGGTCGCGCTGTCGTCATGAGCAGAATCGCCCAAAGACGAATCCCGAAAAGAATCATTCACGTCTTCAGCTTTCACAGCCTCTTCCACCGATGGACCAGCCGGAGAGACTTCAGCAAAGGCAGTCGAACCCGATTTAAGAACGACGGGCAATATTAGAAGTAGGCCCAACAAGAGCCCTGTTTGCAATGCATGCAAACGCGCTTTTTATGACGCATGACATCCCCCAGACAGCCTCGCCAATTCCAGTAACACAACATCTGTTGCCACAAACAACTCGCATGACTCGACCATCAAATCATGCGAGTTGCACATAGCAAAACTGCCGTACTCAAGATTCATTTAATCGCGGTTATGCGCATCATGCAAATCTTTGCGCAAAAAGGCGGCCGCCGTAAGCGAGCCGCCTTTGAGCTTAATAATTACTTTGAGCTTAGTAATTAACGACCTTCGTTCCATAGGGAATATTGTCGTAAATCCATTTGGCATGGTCGGTCGTAAGCCTGATGCATCCCGCGGACGCACGTTGTCCCATGGTGGGGTCCATCACGTTAAACGTCCCCGTATAGCAAGGCTGCGTGTGGAACAAATAGTCACCGTAGAACTGCGTGTAATACCAGCAGGTATATCCATGCCCAAACGAAAGTCCCTTTCCATAGACGGAATACTCGCCCAGCACGGTCGGCGACTCATTTTTGCCAGGAGCGCACTGCCAGAAAGACCATAACTTCCAGTTGCCTCGAGAGCCCCTAAAAATACCCGTACGGCAGCCGACGGTGTCAGTCAAGATCAACCACTCCGTGTTGCTGTTGTACCACTGCGCACGGTTATACATTGCCTGTTGATCCGCAGGCAAGGGCTGAACATACGTAGTTGCCTTGAACGTAAACCGCTGCGCCTTTGAATCATTGCTCGCATATAGCGCAACATTCGTACCGTTTGCCGCATTTCCTCCAGAGACATCAATAACAAATGCCGCGTTAAGGGCGGAAGACAATCTAAAGCCACCGGATACGTACTCAATATACCAACACTGGGTAGCACTGCCGTTTCTGGACCATTGTTGGATATTTGTCCCAGAGGAGGCAGCGGCATCTTTTACATCAAGAGCTTTGCCACTGGCGGCGTTGACGATTGTATAAGAGCCATCAACGTTGCGTGAGAAATTCCATTTTTGAGCACCCGTATCGTTATTTTGCCAAATCTGCACATTCGCACCGTCAGCAGACGATCCACCGGAAACATCTAAGACCGAACCCGCGTGAGAAGCCATTCGAATGAAATACGTACCATTGTCGATGGTTGCGGAAGTAGCGCGCAAGCGGAATCTCTGCGCAGCGGAACCATTGGAGGAGTGGACTTGAACATTGGAAGTCGATGCAAAATTACCGCCCTTCACATCAAGCGAGAGATCTTGGTCATCCGCAGAGACAAACTCAATACCATTGCTATCGATTCGCGCCACCCATTGCTGCGCCTTCACATCTGCCGGTGCCATCGTGCAAACATTGGTACCGGAAACAGCAAGTCTATTAGTTGAGCAAACAGATTCAAACGTATAGGTATTCTTCGCTCCATCCACCTTTTTAAGCAGCCATTTTTGGGCGAAGGAACCATTGTTGGAATAGAGCTGAACGTTGGCTCCGGAGTCAGCAGATGCGCTCGCGACATCAAGCACATAGGAGGAATTTGCAGACGGATAGATCTCATAAAGGCCTTCGCTCAGCAAGTCTTCTTGCTCGGCAAAAACAAACGATGTCTGGACGGAATCTCCCACAATAGCAGCAACCAAATTTGAACCGGACACCGCGAGCATGAGCCCCGTAGCCTTATTTATGAACGAATAGCTTCCGTCTTTATTGACAACGACGCTAAAGAGCTGATTGTCGTTGGGGCTTTCATCCCACTGTTGGACATTCGTTCCGGGGACAACGTCGCCCGCTGCGACATCGAGCACCTTACCGGAGCCAGCATTACGAAGAACATAATAACCGTCTCGGTACTCAGCCTTAAATAGCTGGGACAGCGTGCCGTTGCAGGAATATGCCTGAACGTTGCCCCCGTTCTTTAATGAGCCACCAGCAACGTCAAAGGCAACAGAGCCATTTGAGGAGGGCGAAATAACGCACCAACCCTTGTCTTTCAAAATGTCATCGCATGGGTCAACTGACGCAGGGTTTGCGGCAATAAAAGTGAAGCGCTGCGCGGCAGTTCCATTCGAAGCATACAACTGCACGTTTGTCTGAGAGTTCAGAGAGCCACCGGCAACGTCAAGCGTGCGCTGTTGCCAGACAGCAGAAAGAAGTCGAACGCTTCCATCGTTATTCGGTACCGCAATCCACTTTTGTGCATAGTTCGCATCCCCACAAGCCGCGTATTGTTGGACGTTCGTTCCCAAAGAAGTTGAACCCGCGGAAGCATCAAGTACCTTGCCGGACTTTACATTCGTTATCGTGAGGTAGCCATCATCGTCATGAGAAACACGCCAACGCTGAGCGGCAGTCGTATTCGATTGAAAGATCTGCACGTTTGCGCCGCTAGAAGTTGAACCACCAGCAACATCGAGAACCATACGAGACAAATCTGGACCGGCAGTAATTGCATATTCCCCGTCTTTGACGACTTCTCGGTTAACGGAAGCGAGCTTATCGAGCTCAGAACGCACGACCGTCGGATCCACAAAGTAGAAGGATTGGGCAGCCGTTCCATTTGCACTATACAGCTGAAGCCCGGCACCAGATGCAATAGAGCCACCGGGGACGTCTGCGACCTTTTGCCCGTTCAGAGCCGACACAATACGAAAGTGCTCGCCATCTTTCTCAATGATCCACTTTTGAGCCTTGGTTCCATTGGCGGCATAGGTCTGCAGCTTCGTGCCGTTGGCGTCATTGCCGCCCGCCGCATCTAGAACCGCCCCAGCACCATGAATCGCAATGGTGCGATACCCGTTCTCCGTTGTCGAAACATCGAACGTTTGAACACCGGAATACCCGAACCTATCGAAGGACAGTGATCCGCCGCCTGCAATTAGCGCAAACGAATCGCTCGAGGCCAACATAGCGTATGTTCCATCGGGAAGGTCGGCAAGGTGCGCCGCCGCTCGATCATCGAGTTGCTGCCGCTCAGTTTTGGCGGGGGTTAGCACCCATCGCTGAGCCGCCGTACCGTTTGTCTCATACAACTGCACGGCAGAGCCATTAGCGGCAACTCCGCCCGAAACATCAATGGCAAACGACTGGTTGAGCGCCGAAATCAATGTATAGCTGCCGTCGGTTTCCTTGATTGCAATCCAGCGTTGCGCAAGGGTCCCGTTATCGGACCAAAGCTGAATAGGATTTCTGTTACTGGCTCTTCCGCCCGAAACATCCAGCGTGCAGCCCTTGACAGAAGAGATAACAACGAAGCCATTCTGATCGTGAGACACATGCCAGATCTGGGCATTCGTATTGTTGGCTCCGTACAGTTGCAACTTCTTACCGGCACCTGCCGTTCCACCAGGAACATCCAGCATAAACTTGCTGTCAACCGAAGACCCAAAGGTATAAAGTCCATCCACAAGATCATCGGCATGCTCAGAGGCGAGGTCGTAAACGGACCCGGGCATTTCTGGTGTCACAACATCGGTCGTATCCGATGCCTCGGAATCAGATACGTCATCCAAGGCCGAATGAACGCCAGAAGCATCGTCAGGAACGTTCAACTGCTCCATAGCTATAGCAGAGCTTCCATTTTGATTAGTAATTGCAGCATCTTCTGCAAACGCAGGAACAAGGCAGCATCCCAACAGTAGCGTGCTAAACACCGAAACAAATAAGGCTTTCCAATTGCCCATAGCCGTCCCCTCTCGCAAAGTTAATTACACTTTATGGCAAGAAGCCTTCTTCGTCGTCAAAGGATTCGTGAATAGCAAGGGCTAGGCCCCGAAAGGTCAACCAAATTAAAGAGGCGTTTCGCAACATAGCCGTGAAACCTCTGCTGTAAAGTCATTATGAATAGGAGTCCAGCCAAACTCGCGCCAAAGCTTGCTCGCATCTATTGCGTAACGCCGATCGTGCCCCGGGCGATCCCTCACCCAGTCAACGTAATCCTCACTCTGCCCCATTGCCTTAAGAATGGTCCTAAGAACCTCGAGGTTGCTATGCTCTCAATTAGCACCGATAAGATACGTCTCCCCCACCGCTCCTTTAGTCAAAATGGACCAAACGGCGCGAGCATGATCCTCCACGTGAATCCAGTCGCGTACATTCAAGCCATCGCCGTACAACTTAGGACGCTCGCCGCGCTGAATGCATGCAATCGAATGCGGGATGAACTTCTCAGAATGCTGGTGTGGGCCGTAGTTATTGCAGCAATTTGAGATTGTCGCTTTAAGGCCATACGTGCGTGACCAGGCCCTTACCAACATATCAGATGCGGCCTTAGAGCTGGAGTACGGACTGCTAGGCCGATACGGCGATTCCTCGGTAAACTTACGAGGGTCGTCAAGCGCCAGATCACCAAACACTTCATCGGTCGAGATGTGATGAAAGCGAACATTGAATGCACGGGCCGCCTGAAGGAGCGTATACGTGCCCTCAATGTTCGTCGCAATAAACGGCGCGGGGTCGGCAATTGAATTGTCGTTATGAGACTCGGCAGCATAGTGAACGATGGCATCATGGCCCGGAACCAATCGCTCGAGAAGATTCGAATCACAAACGTCCCCCACGACAAGCTCAACCCCATCTTTAGACAACCCGGCGATGCTATCGAGGTCTGCAGCGTAGGCAAGCTTATCCAAAACGGTAACGTGCACATCGGGAGCGCTGTCCACGACAAAACAGACGAAGGCGGATCCGCAAAAACCGCAACCACCCGTCACAAGAATATTTTTATATGGTGACGCTATACGCACCGCCATCCCCCCAGCTATTGTTGACCAATTCTCCCACAATTCAGTGACATCGCGGAGAGCAACTTGGCCGGCAGCCGCGACCCAATTCGCATGCGGGCCCAGAGCGCTACAGCAATGCGGTAAAACACGTATCGAGCCGGTTGATTTCCGATCTCAGCCGAACACATTGAACGGATAGGCCGTTCCCGCAGTAAGCCGAACGCCCCCGAGGCCCCTCCCGGGCCCCGGGGGGCGGCATTTTCCCAGTTGAAGGAAAAGTGGAGATGTGTTTCGATGGGTCCGGCGGCCGTCCCCGCCCTCCGCCCGGCACCTCTTCCCAGACTCAGCCGGACGGCCGGTCTGTCTATTCAGTTTCCCCTTAGGCTAGGACAGCGGGGCATCGCCCCTCTCCGCGCGCGCCCACCCTATCAGCCCCGGCGTCAGATCGAGCTCGCCGAGCGGCACGTCCTCCACGCCGTAGGCGCCCGGCAGCGCC
>ERZ791737.1273-NODE-1273-length-12575-cov-14.525559_pt1 | contig 12575 bp, 12 predicted proteins | sample MGYA00510042_ERZ791737 | MGnify/ENA primary metagenome ERZ791737 (study PRJEB30046, sample SAMN00791965) | human gut metagenome | study: EMG produced TPA metagenomics assembly of the A metagenome-wide association study of gut microbiota in type 2... | reverse complement strand
AAATAGAGTTTAATAATTCGTATTATAAAAATATTCCTTATCAAGTTTTATATGGCAAAAATATTATGGAATTATTTTGTAATTTGGATGTTTATGCTTCTGGGCATTTATGGAACAAATTATTTAAGCGAGAAATTCTTTTGGAGTTAGGATTTGATAATATTCCTGCGAGATATAAATGTAAGGATTTAAATTATGCGTTTAAGATATTTTTGAAAGCAAAAAGCGCGGCGTATATTCCTTTGAATTTATATTTTTACATAGAAAACAATAGCAATTCTATAGTTAATTCTACAAGATTTAAAGACAGTTATTTTACTGATATATATTATATTTATTCTGATATGTTTGATTTTATTAATAAGGAATCGAACGGGGAAATAACGAAATTATTAGCGAGCAATTATTTATGGTTATATTATGAAGCTATAAATTTTGATAATGCGAGAGTAAGAGAGGAGAATCATTTTATCAATATATTTAAGAAAGTGATTTTAGATTTAATAGATTATGGAGCTATAGATAAAGAAAAATTATTAGAAAATGTAAAAAGTATTACTAATGATAAAAATTTAATTAATTGGTTATGCAATATAAAATTCACATTGTAAGAAACTTATAATTTTAATAAATAAAATTAATATATCTTAATATTTCAATAAAAAATAAACTCTAATTGATAAAATTATTTATATTGAAATATAAAATTGTATCACAGTTTTTTGTTATCATATTTGAATATTTTCTATAATTAATATAAAATCTTTTTAATCAAAAAATCAAGAAAATAATAAAATTAAAATATGGCAAAAAGCGTTATAAATATAGTTAATATATCAAAAAGTTTTGTTAATAAAATTCTGCTTGATAAAGCGAATCTCCTTATAGAAGAAAAATCAAAAATCGGAATGATTGGAAGAAACGGAGCGGGAAAAACAACTTTAATAAAAATACTTATGGGAGAAGAGGAAGCTGACGATGGCGAGGTAATTTTTTCTGACGATATAAAAATCGGTTATTTATCGCAAGGAGCAAATTTTGACGAAAAGGAAAAAGTCATTGATTATCTTATAAAATCGACTAATAAAAAATCTTGGGAATGTTCTAAAATAGCGAGTAGATTTGGAATTGACCATATAAAAATAAATTATAATATTGGCGATTTGTCGAGCGGTTATAGAATGCGAATTAAACTTTCTGAAATGATGCTTCAAGAACCAAATTTTTTACTGCTTGACGAACCTTCAAATTTTTTAGATTTAAATACTTTAATTGATTTAGAAAAATTTTTACTTGATTATAAAGGCGGATTTTTAATCGTTTCGCATGATAGAGAATTTTTAAAAACTACTTGCGAAAAAACCATAGAGATTGACAAAGGCAAAATAATTTATTTTCCGTCAGGCATCGAAGATTATTTTGAATATAAAGAAGAAAAAGAAGCGTCAATAAAAAAATATAATAAAAATATCGAAGAGAGAAAAGCGCATTTGGAGAAATTTATTGACAGATTTAGATATAAAGCGACTAAAGCGAAAGCCGTTCAATCTCGTATAAAGCAAATGGAAAAATTAAAAACTATAGAAATATCTCATCCTTCAAAAAGCGTTAGAATAAAACTTCCATCAGTCGAAGAAAAAAAAGGTTTCGCTATAATTTCGGATAATTTAAATATAGGATACGATAAAAAAATCGTGGCAAAAAGCAAAAGAATTGAAATTTTTAGAGGAGGCAAAGTCGCAGTTTTAGGACAAAATGGAGAAGGAAAAACCACTTTTTTAAGAACGATATCGGGAATAATAAAACCGATTTCTGGAAATTATAATTACGCGCAAGGAATAAAAATCGCATACTTCGGAGAAGACACTTACAAAAATATAACAGCTAACGATACCGTTTTATCTTTTTTAAAAAAGCATGCAAAACAAGGTTTACTGCATCAGGAACTTTTAACTTTACTTGGAAGTTTTTTATTTTCTGGAGACGATATTAATAAAGACATTAAAGTTTTAAGCGGAGGAGAGATGGCAAGATTATCTCTTTTGTCTGCGATTACTCAATGCGCTGATGTTTTAATTTTGGACGAGCCTACTAATCATTTGGATTTTGAAACCGTTGAAGCTTTAGCCAATTCATTGAAAGATTATAAAGGAACTATATTTTTTACTTCGCATGATAGAACTTTTACAAGTTTGCTTGCCGATACGATTATTGAAATTAAAGATAAAAAAATCTCTCTTTATTCGGGAGATTACGAGGCTTATGTTTATAAAGCTAAACTTGAAGCGTTAAAAGAAGAGGAAGAGGAAATTAAATTTCAAGATAATAATAAAAATATAATAAGCGAAAATAAAAATAGTTATGAAGATAGAAAGAAAATAAGAAATAGACTTTCAAAATGCGAAAATTTATTAAAAGAATACGAGAAGCAGATTAACGATTATAAAAACGAAGAAAAAGAAATATTAAATTTTTTTGAACTTTATACAAATTATGACGAAGAGAAAAGCAAACGATTATTAGAAATAAAAAAACTTATAGAAAAAACGGAAAATGATTGGCTTATAATTAACGAAGAGATTGACGATATAAAAAAGTTATTATAGTAATTCTATCAATATTAAATTTATTTTAATATTGCATATCTATTATAAAAATAAATAACTTGAATTTTTACCTATATTATAATAATATAAATAATTATGGAAAATAAAATAGAAAATACCGAAAAGACTAATTTTGAAGAATTTAAAGTTTCTTTATCGAGCATTGATTACGAGGGACCTTTGTCGATTTTATTTGATATGCTTAAAAGGAGCGAAAAAAATATATACGAAGTTTCGATTTTGGAGATTATAGACCAATTTATAGAATATTTGAAAAGGCAAGCGGCTTTAAATCTAAATTATACGGGAGATTTTTTGCTTGTCGCTTCGGAGTTTCATTTGTATAAATCTAAAATGCTTCTTCCTCATGATATGGACGAAGATAAATTTACCGACAGATTAAAATTTGAAATTGTAGAACAAATGCTTGAATTTCAAAGATATAAAATTGTTTCAGAAGAACTTGATAAATTGCAAGAAATTTCCGATTCTATTTTTGAAAGAAAAGATACTGAGAGAGTAAATTTTTTTCAAAATAATAATTCTGACGATAATGAAATCGCTTGGAAAGATATTAAACTTTACGATTTGGTTTATTCTTTTGCAAAAATTCAATTTGTCCCCGAAACCGATTTGGCTGTTCTTTCGGGAATGTCGAATTTCCATATTGATAACGCTATAGATATGATAAGAATAAAATTATCTGAAAATAAAATATTTCCTTTCATTATGCTTTTTAAGGACGGAGTGACAAAAAGAGAATTGGTGACTTTCTTTTTGGCAATATTAGAACTTACAAAAGAAAGAGAAATTCTTTTAAAACAAGAGATGAGATTTAAAGAAATTTATGTTTTTAAAAGAGAAGAAAATTCTATAATTACAGAAGATAATAAAAATGAATAAATCTTTAAACTTTGTATTGCATAAAAAAAATATTTCTTTGAAAAAATATAATAATTTTAAAATTGAAGCGAAAGCTTTAAATTTTTATATCCCCGAAAATATAAACGGATTTATAAATTTGCTTAAATATTTTAACGACATTAAAAAAAAATATATTATTTTAGGAGGCGGAAGCAATATATTATTTGTTGACAAAATTATAGAAATTCCAATAATATATACGGGATTTTTTAGCAGAATAGAAATTTATTCGGACGGAATTTTAGGATATTCGGGAGCGAAAATTATTGATTTAATTAAATGCGCTTATAAAAATTCTTTAAGCGGTTTAGAATTTTTATTTGGTTTACCTGGAACAGTCGGCGGAGCGGCTTATATGAATGCAAGATGTTATGAACATTCTATTTCGGAATTTATTGAAACCGTTGGAATAATAGACGATAATTTTGAATATAATCATATTGGAATTAAAGATTGCGATTATCATTATAAAAAAAGCGTTTTTCAAAATAAAAATTATATTATTATAGATGTAAAATTTAAATTAAATAAAAAAGAGAAAAAATTAATAAAGCCCGAAATGAATAAATATTTAAATGACAGAAAGAAAAAAAATCAATTTAAATATCCTTCGGCGGGAAGCGTATTTTTAAACGATTATAAAACTAATATGATAGCGGGAAAAATTATAGATTCTATTAATATGCGCGGAGTAGAATTAGGCGGCGCTATGGTTTCGCCATATCATGCGAATTTTATAGTTAATTATAAAAACGCTACGGGACGAGATATTTTTTTATTAATGAAAAAAGTTAAAGAAGAAGTTTATAATCAAAAAGGAATTTTATTAAAACCCGAAGTAAAAATAATAAGCAATGACAATGAAAAATTATAAAGTAAATTACAATAAAAAACATTTGGAAAATATCGACAAAGCGATTGAAAAAGCAAAACTACTTTATGATAATTGCGTTTGCTGCGGACATTTATGCAAAGTAAATAGAAATAAAAATAAAATTGGAAGATGCAAAATTTTTGAAGATAATAATCATATAAAAGTCGCTTCTCATAATCTTCATTTTGGCGAAGAGCCTATGTTAGTTGAAAAAAGCGGAAGCGGAACAATATTTTTTTCAAACTGCAATTTAAAATGCGTATTCTGTCAAAATTATCAAATAAGTCATAACGAAATCGGAGAGATAATCGATATTGAAACTTTAGCTTTATATTTTTTAGAACTTGAAGAAAAAGGAGCGAATAATATAAATCTTGTAAGCGCAAGCCATGTAATTTATCCGATATTGAAAGCTTTGAAAATCGCTTTGAATAAAGGACTCAATTTGCCAATCGTTTATAACACTAACGGATACGACACAAAAGAATTATTAGATTGTTTAGACGGAATAGTCGACATTTATTTGCCCGATTTAAAATATTTATTTGACGACAAGGCAATAAAATATTCGAGAGCCGAAAATTATTTTAATGTATCGATTAAAGCTATAGAAATAATGAAAAATCAAGTCGGAGATTTAATTGTGGATGAAAATAAAATTGCAAAAAGCGGAATAATAATAAGACATTTAATTTTACCAAATAATCAATCGGATTCTTACGATATATTGATAGAATTAAAAGAGAGAGGATTTTTAAAAACTACAATTTCGCTTATGTCTCAATATAATCCCGAGTTTAGAGTAAAAGATTTTAACGATATAAACAGAAAATTATATTTTAAAGAATATAACGATTTAATTAATTACGCTTTGGATTTAGGATTTGAAAATATTTTATCGCAGGAAATTGAAAGTTCGGAAACTTATTTGCCTGATTTTACGAGAGAAATTCCTTTTCAATTTTGAATAAACTAAAATTATTGTTTTTTGATAAGACGATAGACTAAAGCCCGCAAAGTGAAGCGGGCAAAAGCCAAAAGTAAGCAAAAAAACACTTCTTTTTTTATAAAATAAAGAAACAAAAAACATTAACAATAGGAATTTAAAATCCAATAGCTATGGGCTATATTTTATTTTTTAAATTTTCTTTTTTATTTAGCAACGGGAATTATATCCCCTTATCTCTGAATAATTAATTTTATTTAAATTGTTCACTTAATAAAAAATTTGTCATTGCGAGCGTTAGCGTGGTAATCAAAACTGAATGAAATTATATAAAGAAATATGTTAATTTATCGTAATTTATTAAATCATTGTTATAATTTTAATTTAGATTAATTTTAAATTACAGTTTTCTTCTTTTCTTTAGGATAAGCATGATAAATTTTACCTTTAAGCAACGCTCCATTTTCTTTTTTATTGCGCTTTATTCCATCGCTTCCCCAAGCTCCCCATTGTTTAAAGAAAAATGCAACATTTTGCTTTTTACATTGCTTTTGTATATTTAACGCCCATTCTTCTTTCATAGGACGAGCATTAACCCCGCTTTCGCCTCCTGTAATTACCCAATCGATTCCGCTCAAATCAAGTTCCCCTAAATCGCTTATTAAAGGTTCGCAAGAAATCCATTTTACGCTTGCATCTAAATCACGGATTAAATCTATACGAGATTTTACTTTATTTGATTCTATAGTCGTTCCAAGCCAAACATTTTTAGGAATTTCATTTTTTAAGAAATATTTTCTCATTCTTTGCGGGCGTTTAGTCAATATTTGGTATTTATGTTGTGGAGTTTCCTTAATAACTTTCAATATAGAATCTAAAAAATTATAATCCATTTTTTCATGGAATAAGTCGCTCATAGAATTTACAAAATAAAGCGTTGGTTTTTTATTTTGTTTTGGTTCGTTTAATCTATGAGGCAACATTTTAAATTTAAATCCGTCTTTATAATCTATATTTCCCATAGCCTGCAATCTTTTTGCCATAACCTCCGCATAGCAATTCTTACAACCGCTACTTACTTTATCGCATCCTATGGTAGGATTCCAGCTCGCTTCCGTCCATTCTATTTTACTAATTTTCATTTAAAAATTAAACCTCTTCTGTTTATTATCTTTTATAATATACTCTGATTTAATATTTTTATAATTTTTTACTCTTTTGTTTGTTTTTGGGTCTATAATATCTATGTCTCCATAATATATCTGTTCTTGGAGAGATTCTTTTATCGTTTCTATTGTAGCTGGCGTATAGTTTATTTCATTTTGAATTAAAGTTTCAAAAGTTTTATTATTGTAATCGCCTACTTTATTTTGAATTTGTGTTTTTATAAGTTCTAAACTATCTAATCTATCTTGTTCTGCAAATAAAAATGGATTTAGCGTGTCTTTATCTTTTGTTGAATATCCAAACATATCAAATCCTCCTCCGCCATAATGAATAAATGCATTATGATTTTCATAATGTAGTTTAACCATTTCATTACGAGCTGTTGGATGCATACTAAAATGCAACAACCAATATGCTCTATGGGTTTTACTACCCTTAATAAAAAACGGAGTATAATAGCAAGAAGTTCCAACTTTATTAATAATAGAATTTAATAATGTAAATTGCAATATCCTTCTATTTCCATCATTATCTTTTTTAGTATCTAAAAGGTGTGTTATATCGTCATTATCTAAACCTAATTTTATAAGAATATTTTTATTACTTGAAGAAAGATAATCAATTAAGCTATCGCATGCAAAAGTCAGTATAATTTCGACATTGTAAAAACTATTTAAAATAGTTCTTATTGTTTCTATATTAGCTTCTATATATCCATATTGGTCTAATAGAAAAACTGCCCTTTTATATTCCTTACTTTGCAATTCTTTAATAATATTATTATATATCTTTTCAAATTCTCCGTTAATAATATTTGCAGAATTGCCAAATCCTCTTTGATTTATTGTCTGTTTCAAGAATTTAAAAACATTTCTATCTTTTTCAATACAATATACGGGAATATCGAAATTGATTTTTCCAAAATTCTTATTTTCTCTCTCAAAAGTAATTTCTTTTTTGAGCCTTTCAATAGTTTCTAATACTCGCAACGGGCTGCCTAAAATTTCTTGTCCTTTAATATCTTTATATAAACCGCCCCCAGAAAACCCATCAATAACAGCAAATTTTAAATTTCGAGGGTATGGAGATATAGTTAAATGGCGCATATACGCCTCTAAATATTTTTCAATAATATTTAATTTTACTAAACTATGTTCTTCAATTTTAGGTAGAGGATTACCTATACCCCAATCATATTTTTTATCTTTAGCCATATTTTATTCTCCAAGTATTTAGGAGTATATCATATTATATATAATAAATCAAATATATACACTAAAAAAAATAACAGTAAATATTTCATATAGATTATATCTATTTCCCATTTTCAATAACCTCAATCTCATCTCCATCAAACAATAAAGCGGACAAATCAACCTATTTATAATTCTTTTTTAATTAAAATAAATCACTATGCGAACCTATAGCTATGCATACAAGAATTAAAGTTGGCAACTGCCCGCTTGAAGCGTTATTTTCTTTTTTGTATATCAAAAGTAAATCGGGTTTTATATGGCATTCTCTAAAACCTGCATACTTTCCAATTAATTTATGGTCTTTATATTTTGATTCTAATATTTCGTTATTTAAAAGTTTATTTATATTTTTTTTAGTAATTTCTTTCTCTTTTTGATTTAATTTTTTGTATTGTTTTCTAAATTTTGACGAGGGTTTAAATCTATACATTATAAATCTTTCTCAAACTCTTCAAAGTTTTTATATGTTTTTAAATTGTCTTTTTCTTTTTTATAAGATTTTATAGCTTTATCTATTCCTTTTTCTTCTATTTTTAATTTTGATTTAGATATTTTAGCCATACTTTTTATAGCTTTTATTAAATCTTCGTTAGCGTTTTCTATAGTTAATTTTACAGTCATTATTTTCTCCCTATAATTTGAATTTTACTTATTAACAAATTATACAATTTACAAACCAATAAGTCAATTTTTATTTTCCACTTTACTAAACCCTAAACTCCAACTCATAACCAATAATAAACTCCAACTCCTATATCAGATAAATCATATAAAGGACGAATTTTATATACAAAAAACTAAATCAAATGTAAAACTTACTCTAATAAATAGTTGATTTTATAAACCTAAATTATATAATTAAATATATATGAATAAAAAAGAAATTATTAACAAATTAAAAAATAATAATAAAAATATTAAATACTCTGGCTTTTGCTCAATACTAAAATATTTTGGATTTGTATGCAAAAGGTAAAGAGGAAGCCACAGATTATATTCGAGGCTTGGAGTTAAGGAATTATTAAATATACAAAATGTTAACGGAGAGGTTAAGCCTTAACAAATTAAACAGTTCTTAAATATTATAAAGAAATATAATCTTGAGGAGTAATTATGAAATACACGATAAAAATATTTTTCAGCGAAGAGGACGAAGGATATATTGCGATAGCCGAAGAGCTTGACTCGATAAGCTCATTTGGAAAAACAGAAGAAGAGGCATTAAAAGAACTCAAAACCGCCACATCTCTTTATTTTGAAGAAAGAAACATATTGCAAAATTAAAAATAAGCGTGGCAATCCAAATAATAAGCCTAACAAAATGAAGCGAAAGTAAATTAATTTATATTGTCAATTATATTAATAAATTCTTCTAACGACATAGCGGTAGTTTGAATTTTATTTATATTTAAGTCCTCATTATAATTTATAATTTTATATAATTCTTTACTTTTTAACATTAGTTTATTATCGTTAGTAATAAAATAATCTGACGACATAGAATTAAATGAATGCATAGCATCTATAGTCATATTCCTATATTTAAGTTTAGATGTTTTTTCCGATATTTCCGATAACATATCTAACATATTATATATAGCAATAAATTTAAATTTAATATCAATATCCAATTTTAATATATTATTGATACTTTTATAAACCATATCTTTATTATTATTTCCTAATATATTTTTAATATCTTTTCTATCTTCTCTATAAGATTTTATATTTTCAAAGTAATTTTTCAAAGTATTATTAGTTGTGGTTGCAATTTCTCCGATTGTAGGATTATCGCAATTTGGGATAAATTTTTGTATAAAATTATTTTCTTCTTCAGAAAGTCTATATTCAAAATTTAATGGTATCTTTAAATTTTTTATAATTTGCAAAATATTATTCAAAAGTTCAAAAAGTGGATTTAATTCGGTATCTATTTCTTCGCCTTGAATATTATTAAATAAACTAAAAATATTAAAATAATCTAATGAAAATAAAGAATTAAAATCATAAAAATAATTATAATTATTTTCTATATTGGTTTCATTTTTTATAAAAGAATTAGTATTTATATCAAAAAGCATGTAGTTATTTTCCACAATATTTGACATAAATTTTAAATCTTCAATTTTCTTATCCGTTTTATCATTTTGCAAGTCGTATATATGAGCATCAAAATATACATATTCTAACTTATCATTTTTTAATTTTAATATCTTATCCAATAAAGATTTATTTTCTTCTTTTTTCAATTCACGAAATATTTGACTGTCAAAATAAACTGTTTCCATAATTCTGCCCTAATATAATTATACTACAAATAAAACATTTATCAAATTTAATTGCTATATACAAACATAAAAACAAGTATAATTACAATAACAAATTAAATAATCATTTCCCTTCAATTATCTTTATTTCCTCCTCACTCAAACCATACAACCAATAAACTATTTTATCAATTTCTCCTTCTATTTACGATATATCCGCATCGGAATTTTTATTTTTAATTTTCAAAATTTCATTAACATTATTTATAATTTTATTGATAAATTTTTTATTTTTCTTAACTTTACCGTCATTGCAAGTGAGTAGAACGAATGAAGCAATCCACTTTAACCCCATTAACTTTCCTAATAAAATTCTGAAAGTCTTTTAATTTAAACAATAAATATTAATAAATCTAAATATCCAGATTTAAGTGAGTAAAACTCCCGCTGCTTACCATAATGAAATTTAGAATAAAAATATATCAAATAAACTAAATAACTATAAATTATGACTGTTATTTTTTTTTGCTGAGGCTACTGCCCATAGAGTGAAGCAGGCTTTACTCTCACCATAGGCGTCCCTATGGGAGTTGTTTTTTAGCCTAGCATGTTAGTAAAAAAGAACAAAGAAATACGAATTAAAAAATTAGTAGATTTAATTTACTTTCTAATATAATATATTTCTTAAATTTTAATTTTATATTTATAAAAGAGTTTTTAATTTATGGAAAATAATTTTGAAAATAATTATAACGAAAAAAATAATTTATCTTTTTTGACTATATTAATAATCTGCTCTTATATCGCTTGTCAAATGATTTCAAATATATCAAGCGTAAAAATCGCAAATGTTTTAAGTTTGGCTGTTGACGGCGGAACTTTTCTATATCCTTTAGCTTTTACAATAAGAGATATGGCTCATAAAACTATAGGCAAAAAAAATACTCAAAAACTTATAATTGTTTCGGCTATTATAAATATATTTACGCCGATTTATTTTTATATAATATCTCAAATACCCGCGGATTCAAGTTGGGAGTTTGACGAAGCTTTTAAGATGACTTTAAGTCCCGTTATTAGAATTTCTATAGCTTCAATAATCGCCTCTACTTTATCAGAATTTGTCGACACGGAAATTTATCATTTTTTTGTAAGTAAAATAACTAAAAAATATCAATGGTTAAGAGTTTTAATAAGTAACGCTTTTAGTATTCCAGTAGATAATTTTTTATTTGTAGCGATAGCTTTTTTTAAGGTTTTGCCAATTAACGCTTTAATAGGAATATTTATTTTCAATTTTTTTGTTAAATATGCTGTCACGATTATTAGCGTTCCTATGATTTATTTAGTTAAAGAAAAAGATTGAGATTAAAATAAAATTTATAATAAAAAAGGAGACTTTAAAAGCCTCCTTTTCTTTAGGAATTAATTATGCAAGATTTCAATTTATTTTTAATTAAACTTCTTTTTTAATTTTTGTTTTATATAACCAATCTACAAAAACGGCTATAGCGTTATCGCCCGAAACATTTGCCGCAGTTCCAAAAGAATCTTGAGTTAAATACAAGGCTATCATTAAACCTTGCAATTCTTCTCCCGTTATTCCAACCATATAAAGAAAAGGCAAAGCACTCATTATAGCTCCGCCAGGCGCGCCAGGAGCCGCTACCATTGCAACGCCAAGCATAAGTATAAACGGAAGCATTGAGCCGTAATTTGGATTTTGTCCTAATATCAATATAACCGCCGTTGAGCAGCATGTTATTGTTATCATAGAGCCAGCCAAATGAATAGTCGCGCAAAGAGGCACTACAAAATTTCTAATATGTTCTGAAACTCCGTCTTTCTCTGCCGATATTAAATTAACGGGTATAGTAGCGGCGCTGCTTTGAGTTCCTACAGCCGTAAAATAAGCGGGAATTTGATTTTTAATAAGCATTAAAGGAGACTTTTTAGCTATTAATCCCGATATTATAAATAATGCCGTAATATATAACAAATGAAGAATTATAACTACTACAAAAACTTTGCCGAATATAACCAAAATATTTTGTATGCTTCCCGCGTAAGACAAATTGGCAAAAGTTCCTAAAATATGAATTGGCAATATAGGAATAATTATTTTTTGAAGTATAGATTGTATAACCTCTTCGGCATCCTTTACTATAGCGAAAAGTTCCGCTCCTTGTCCTTTCGGGCGCAACATTGTAATTCCTACTCCAAGTATAAATGCAAATATAACCGCTGAAGTAACATCAAATAGAGGTTTTAACGGAATAGTAAAATAAGTTTCAAGTCCAGATTCAATTTTTACGGCTCCTAATTGAGTAATATTTAAAAGAATCGGGAATAAATTTGAAGCCGTTAAAAAAGCTATACTTCCAGCAAGCAAAGTTGAAGCGTATGCTATTAAAACCGTCACTCCTATTAATTTTGAAGCTCCTTCCGTAAGGCTCGCTATACCGTATCCGATAAACGCTACTATCATTAAAGGAATTATAAAGTTTAAGAATAAACTAAATATTGAGCTTATAG
>ERZ791737.1267-NODE-1267-length-12625-cov-2.397613_pt1 | contig 12625 bp, 9 predicted proteins | sample MGYA00510042_ERZ791737 | MGnify/ENA primary metagenome ERZ791737 (study PRJEB30046, sample SAMN00791965) | human gut metagenome | study: EMG produced TPA metagenomics assembly of the A metagenome-wide association study of gut microbiota in type 2... | reverse complement strand
ATGCTCCATTCCGCCACCAGATATCGGTGGGCTTTAATTTTTTCAGAACAAGTCAAAACAGGCGGTTGAATTTTCCTCCTTCCCCATTTCAATACCTTTTCACGAACCGCAGGACAATGTGAGAATGGCATGGCAGTATGCCACTTCTTATTTTGACTTTTCTTCTATGTAGTATAAAGGGTGACAGCAAAAAAGTCAATTTTCAGACATAAATATCAGTAAACGCTATAGAGCTTTTATATCACAATGGCGTACAGAGCATGATATCGGACATAATGAAAAAAGACCGGCATTTTCTCAATACCGGTCTTTCATTTCTGCTGCTATACTGTACTGCTGTCCGCATAAAAACGATTATTTTGCGTAATCAGTTACGCGGGATTCGCGGATCACATTGACCTTGATCTGGCCCGGATATTCCAGCTCATCCTCAATGCGCTTGGAAATCTCACGTGCCATCAGAACCATGTCATCGTCACTTACCTGCTCCGGGATAACCATGATACGAACCTCACGGCCAGCCTGGATCGCGAAGGACTTATCAACTCCCTTGAAGGAATTGGTGATCTCTTCAAGCTGTTTTAATCGGTTGGTGTATGTCTCCACAGTTTCTCTTCTTGCGCCAGGTCTTGCTGCGGAAATGGTATCTGCAGCCTGTACCAGGCATGGAATCAGGCCCTGCGGTTCAACATCGCCATGATGAGACTCTACTGCATTGATGACAGTCGCAGATTCTTTGTACTTTCTGCAAAGGTCTGCGCCAAGCTGTACATGAGAGCCTTCCATCTCGTGGTCGATGGATTTTCCAATGTCATGCAGTAAACCAGCACGCTTTGCCAGACGCACATCTGCACCAACCTCTGCGGCCAGCAGACCTGCAAGCTGTGCAACCTCGATAGAATGCTTTAATGCATTCTGTCCGTAGCTGGTTCTGAATTTCATCTTACCAAGCAGTTTGATCAGTTCCGGATGGATGCCGTGGATGCCGACCTCAAGGGCTGCAGCCTCACCATCCTCACGCATATTTGCTTCAACCTCACGCTGTGCTTTTTCTACCATCTCTTCGATTCTCGCCGGATGGATACGTCCATCCACGATCAGGCGCTCCAGGGCAATTCTTGCCACCTCACGCCGTACCGGATCAAAACCGGATAATACGACTGCCTCAGGCGTATCATCGATGATGAGCTCCACACCAGTCATAGTCTCAAGGGTACGGATGTTACGTCCCTCACGGCCAATGATGCGTCCCTTCATTTCATCGTTCGGAAGCTGTACTACGGATACGGTAGTTTCAGCCACATGGTCTGCAGCACATCTCTGAATCGCAGTAACCACATACTCCTTTGCCTTTTTGTCAGCCTCTTCTTTTGCCTTGTTCTCCAGATCCTTGATCATCTTGGCAGTGTCATGCTTGACCTCCGCCTCAACAGATCTGAGCAGATACTCTTTTGCCTGTTCGGAGGTTAAACCGGAAATACGCTCCAGTTCCTGTATCCCTTTTTCGTAAAGGGCCTCAACCTCACCATTACGCTTGTTCAAGGCTTCCTCACGGGATGCAAGCCCGGCTTCCCGCCGTTCAAGGTTCTCTGTTTTTTTGTCTAAGTTTTCTTCTTTGCTCAGCACACGTCGTTCATAGCGCTGAAGTTCAGCTCTTCTTTCCTTTGTCTCTTTATCCAGCTCATTCTTAGTCTTTAAGGACTCTTCCTTCGCCTCCAGGAGAGCTTCTCGCTTCTTTGTCTCTGCCGTCTTTAACGCTTCATCTATTATTTCCCTGGCTTTTTCTTCCGCGGTTCCGATCTTGCTTTCGTAAGCATTTTTCCGATGCGCGGTCGCAACAGCCCAGCTAATAGGCGCCACAACACACAGTGTAATTACAACTGCTATTATCGTTGACACAGGAGCACCTCCTTATTTAGTTTTCATTGTACAACAATACAACACTACAATTTTAAACTGTTTTGTGCATTATGTCAATAACTCTGTAGAAGTTCATTACGCATCCCGCGTCACAAATCAGAAGAATTCCTCCAGTTCTTCCCGCATGCTTTCCATAGCCTTGCGGATGGCTTCCCCTGAAAATCCACGCCGTCCAAGAGCCCCCATAATGCGCCGGTACTCTGCCGGTTCCAGGCGCTTTCCAGGTACATAGCCCTTCTTTTGAAGGAGCTTCCGGATCTGGCTGTCCTCGTCCACCGTTTTCTCCTGAAGCTGCAGGTCGATGATCTCCCGGGATACCCCTTTGTGCTCTAAATCTGCCCGGATCTGGCGGCGGCTCTTTCTTGCGGCACAGGAGCGGATGTAACGCCCTGCATAGGCTTCATCGTCTAAATAACGGTACTCTTTTAAAAAGAGTACCGTCCCATCAATCTCTTCGGCGCTGTATTCACGCTCTTTTAATTTCTGGCGCAGTTCCCACTCCGTACGGTCACGAAACTCCAGGAGTGCGAGGGCACACTCCCGGACTGTTCTGTTCTGACTGCCTGTTTTCTTTGTGTTCCCGGCCGGATCCGGATTCTGCCGTTTTCCTGACTGCAGGTTTTCCAGGGACAGATTCTGCACCTGTACTTCTCCGCCCTGTATACTCCAGACCTTCATGCCCTTACTCTTCGTCTTCCAGGCGAGCCTCAGCGAATGCTGCGTCCTGTGCCTCTTCCTCGGCCGCGTTTGCCGCAAGGGCTGCTACAGTCTCGTCTGCCGGAAGACCATGCTTCTCACGTACCTTTGTCTCAACCTCGGCACAGACTGCCGGATGCTCTCTTAAGTAGGATTTGGCATTCTCACGGCCCTGGCCGATTTTGGCACCGCCGTAGGCATACCATGCGCCGCTCTTCTCCACGATGTCATCTTTCACGGCAAGGTCCAGAATGTCTCCCTCTTTGGAGATACCCTGACCAAACATGATGTCAAACTCTGCCTCTTTAAATGGCGGAGCAATCTTGTTCTTTACAACTTTCACGCGAACGTGATTACCGATCACCTCACCGCCCTGCTTGATAGACTCAACACGGCGCACATCCATGCGGACGGAGGAATAGAACTTCAGCGCACGGCCACCGGTAGTCGTCTCCGGATTGCCGAACATCACGCCGACCTTCTCACGCAGCTGGTTGATGAAGATGACACAGCAGTTGGACTTGCTGATGATACCGGTCAGCTTACGCAGCGCCTGGGACATAAGACGTGCCTGCAGGCCTACGTGGGAGTCTCCCATCTCACCGTCAATCTCAGCCTTCGGAACCAGGGCTGCAACGGAGTCCACGATGACAATGTCTACCGCGCCGGAACGTACCATGGTCTCGGTAATTTCCAGTGCCTGCTCACCGTTATCCGGCTGGGAAATGTAGAGGGTGTCAATGTCTACACCGATATTCTTTGCGTATACCGGATCAAGAGCGTGCTCTGCGTCAATGAAACCGGCAATGCCGCCGCGCTTCTGCACCTCGGCTACCATGTGGAGCGCCACGGTAGTCTTACCACTGGACTCCGGTCCGTAGATTTCAATGACACGTCCCTTCGGCACACCGCCAAGTCCCAGAGCAATATCCAGGCTGATGGAGCCGGTCGGTACAGTTTCAATATTCATATTGGTACCGGAATCACCGAGTTTCATGATGGAACCTTTTCCGTAGGATTTCTCAATCTGTGTAATGGCAGCGTCAAGGGCTTTTAATTTATCGTCTTTATTCATATTTTCCTCCAAATGCAGAACAAGCACAGCTACAGTTGCTTTTGCAGCTGCGAACAAATGTTCTTTTCGATGTTCTAATCATAGTATAAACAAATCAAAATGTCAACAAATTACCATAAGTTTTTCCGGGATTCTGGCGAGATGCCGGATAGATTCTTTTGAAAAGGGGCGGAGTGGAAGCGCCGTCCAGACTGCACTTTCACTATATCATGCCACAGGGCACCATGTCAAACCTTGAAAATGAAAAATAACCAGAAAAAAACCTGTGCCGTGATGGTTGCACAGGTTTCTTTTCTTACATATCGATTTCAAAAAAGTTTTAAGGAGTTCAGATATTTATCTTTTTTCTGACTTTAGTATAACATATGCCTTACGAAAATGTTTGTATAATATTTAAATAGATTATGAAGATATTCTTAAATATGAAAAGCTCACCTTGCGCGCTTCCTTTGAATATCATAATACCAAAACAGCTTCCGAGGCTTCCCATGAGCCAGACTCCCTCTGCACATTTTCCTGTTTCCGGATCCGGCTCTTCCTGCCCTTCCGGGCGCGGCATCGGCGTAGCTGTGCTGGATACCGGCTGTTTTCCTCATGAGGATTACAGCAGACGGATTGCTGCCTTTTTCGATATGGTAAGGCGGCGCAGGCTTCCCTATGACGACAACGGCCACGGCACCCATGTCTGTGGCATCATCGGCGGGGACGGCAGCGCCAGCGGCGGCCTCTTCTGCGGTGTTGCGCCCGGCTGCCACCTCATTCCGGTAAAGGTACTGGACAAACGGGGCGGCGGCTATGTCTCGGATGTTCTTTCCGGACTGCACACCGTCCTTCAGCACCGGGACCGCTATAATATCCGCATTGTCAATGTCTCCGTTGGCTCCTTCTCCGGCCGGAACATGAGCGAGAATTCCGCCCTGGTACGGGGCGTGGAGGAAATCTGGGACGCCGGCTTTGTGGTTGTGGTAGCCGCCGGAAATATGGGGCCAGGATACGGGACCATCACCACCCCCGGCATCAGCCGCAAGGTTATTACCGTAGGCTGCTCCGATGATGACAAAGAAGTAAATGTCATGGGAAACCGCATGTCCGACTGCGGCCCCACGCGCTCCTGCATCTGCAAGCCGGATATCGTGGCCCCGGGCGCTGCCATCACAAGCTGCAGCAATCAGCCCGGCGGCTATGCTGTAAAAAGCGGCACCAGCATGGCCACCCCTTACGTATCCGGTGCCATTGCCCTGCTTTTGGAACAGCACCCGGAGATGTCGAACCGGGATGTAAAGCTTTTTCTGCGGGAACGCGCCGTAGATCTCGGCCTCCCCAGAAATCAGCAAGGCTGGGGACTTCTCGATATCCCCAGCCTTCTAAAATGAATTAGATAAGTCTGACTCTTAACACGCCCTCAATGGCATTTAACTTCTGCACCATGATATCATCCGGCGTATGCTCCAAATCCATCAGGGTATAGGCGAATTTATCGCGGCTTTTGTTGGTCATGTCAGAAATGTTGATCTTTCCGGCAGCCAGCACTCCGGTGATCTGGCCGATCATGTTCGGAATGTTCATATGTAATACCGCTACACGGCAGGCCGTCTTCTTCACGCCCATATCGCAGGCCGGATAGTTCACGGAATTGCGGATGTTGCCATTCTCCAGATAATCCATGATCTCCTGGACTGCCATCTTCGCGCAGTTGTCCTCGGACTCTTCTGTGGAAGCGCCCAGATGCGGGATTACGATGGTATTTTCCATAGCCACGGACTTCGGATTTGCAAAGTCTGTCACATATTTCTTCACCTTGCCGGACTTTAAAGCCTCAGCCAGGTCATCCTCATTTACCAGAACATCACGGGCAAAGTTTAAAATCACCACACCGTCCTTCATCTGGTCGATAGCCGCCTTATTGATCATGCCCTTTGTGGAATCCACAGCCGGAACATGCAGGGTAATGTAATCACATTCTTGGCAGATGGTATCCAGGCTGGTGGTATGCTTGACATCCCGGGACAGTCTCCATGCCGCGTTGACGGAAATGTACGGGTCATAGCCGTATACCTCCATGCCAAGAGCGATGGCCGCGTTTGCAACCTCAGCACCAATGGCACCCAGGCCTACCACGCCAAGCTTCTTGCCCTTGATCTCACAGCCGGCAAAGGCTTTCTTTGCCTTCTCTGCGGTTTTTCCGATGTTTGCGTCGTCTTTGTTCTCTTTGCACCATTCGATACCGCCTACAATATCACGGGAAGCCAGGAACAGTCCGGCAAGCACCAGCTCCTTTACGCCATTTGCATTAGCACCCGGAGTGTTAAAAACAACAATGCCTTCCTGTGCGCAGGCATCCAGCGGAATATTGTTGACACCGGCTCCTGCGCGGGCAATCGCCAGCAGGGAGTTGGAAAACTGCATTTCATGAAGGGATGCGCTGCGGACCAGGATACCTTCTGCCTCATTCACCTCGTCGGTGAGCTCATAGTCCTCTGTGAACTGGTCTGTGCCATATTTGGAAATGGCGTTGATGCAATGGATCTTTCTCATGCCTGATGCGCCTCCTCAAATTTCTTCATGAACTCCACCAGCTTCTCCACGCCTTCCATCGGCATGGCATTGTAAATGCTGGCACGCATACCGCCCACAGTTCTGTGGCCTTTTAAGTTTACAAATCCGGCTGCTGTTGCCTCTTTGACAAACTCTGCATCCAGATCTTTGTCTCCAGTCACGAACGGAACGTTCATTAAGGAGCGATCCTCTTTTGCCACGGTTCCCTTAAACAGTTTGCTCTGGTCGAGGAAATCATAGAGGATCTTTGCCTTCTTCTCGTTATACTCCTTCATGGCTTCCAGGCCGCCGCGCTTCTTTAACCATTTGAACACCTTGCCGCAGATGTAGATACCGTAGCATGGCGGGGTATTATAAAGAGATTTCGCGTCTGCCTGTACCTTATACTGACAGATGGTCGGGGTTCCCGGAAGGACATCCTCGGTGATGAGGTCTTCACGGATGATCACAATGACCACGCCTGCAGGTCCTACATTCTTCTGGGCACCGCCATAAAGCAGGCCATATTTGGTCACATCTACCGGCTCAGAAAGGAAGCAGGAGGAAATATCAGCCACCAGCGTTTTTCCCTTGGTATTTGGCAGGGTTTTGTATTTGGTGCCATAGATCGTGTTGTTCTCGCAGATGTATACATAATCCGCGTCGTCGTCAATCGGCAGGTCAGAGCAGTCCGGAATGTAGCTGAAGGTCTTGTCTTCACTTGATGCAACAGCTACTGCCTTTCCGTATTTCTGCGCTTCCTTGAATGCCTTCTTCGCCCACTGACCCGTGATGATGTAATCGGCTACGCCGTTCTTCATCAGGTTCTGCGGAATGGCGGAGAACTGCAGATGGGCACCTCCCTGCAAAAACAGCACTTTGTAATTATCCGGAATGTTCATCAGATCCCGAAGGTCCTGTTCCGCTTCTTCAATGATGGTCTCAAAGGCTTTAGATCGATGGCTCATCTCCATCACTGACATTCCGGTGCCTCTGTAATCAAGCATTTCTTCTGCGGCTTCCTTCAGGACTTCCTCCGGTAATACGGCTGGTCCTGCTGAGAAATTGTAGACTCTTCCCATTGTTTCTTCCTCCTTCTTCATAAATTAGATTTTTCATAATAATATGATAACGATCCTACTTGATTTTCAGATCGGTGTCATCAAAGGCATCCTGGATCGGTGCACCCGGTGATACCATCGGATAAACCTTGTCATCGCAGTTGATCTGGCACTCGATGAGTACCGGTGCCTGCAGCGCGATGGCTTCCTCCAGAACCGGCTTTAAGTCTTCCTGTCTGGTCACGCGGTAAGCTTTCGCTCCCATGGCCTCAGCCAGCTTCACGAAATCTACTGCGTCATTTAATACGGTATGTGAATAGCGTTTTCCGTAGAACAGGTTCTGCCACTGGCGAACCATGCCGAGCACATGGTTGTTCACCACAACCTGAATGATCGGGATGTTGTAGCGGGTCGCGGTGGCAATCTCATTCATGTTCATGCGGAAGCAGCCGTCTCCGGCAATGTTGAACACCGGGGTATCCGGATGTCCCATATCGCCGCAGGCCATCTTGGCTCCGATGGAAGCGCCAAGGCCGTAGCCCATGGTGCCAAGTCCGCCGGAGGTGAGAAGGGTTCTCGGCTTTCTGTATTTGTAGTACTGGGCAGCCCACATCTGGTGCTGGCCAACCTCAGTACAGATAATTGCGTCGCCTTTCGTCAGCTCATCAATGGTCTCCACGATAAACGGACCAGTAAGCTGGGTCTTGGCATAGCGGAGCGGATACATATCCTTCATCATCTCGACGTGCTGGAGCCAGTCCTCATGGTTCATCGGGTCCAGACGGGCATTGAGTTTTCTCAAAACCACCTTCAAATCACCGATGATGCTTGCGTGAGTGTGAATGTTCTTGTTGATCTCTGCCGGATCCACATCGATCTGAAGGATCTTCGCGTTCTTTGCGAACTTGGACGCGTTGCCGGTCACACGATCACTGAAGCGGGCCCCTGCCACGATCAGCAGATCGCACTCGCTGATGCCGAAGTTGGAAGTCTTGGTTCCATGCATACCTACCATGCCGGTGTAAAGCTCATCGGTTCCGTCAAATGCGCCCTTGCCCATCAGGGAATCAGCAACCGGTGCCTGGATCTTGTGAGCCAGCACCTTTAACTCATCCGATGCACCGGAAAGCACGGCGCCGCCGCCTACAAAGATAAACGGCTTCTTGCTGTTGCGGATCATCTCCAGCGCCGTCTCGATGTCTTCCTCACGGATGGTATCGGTCTGACGCTCGATCGGTGCCGGTTCCTGCGGCGTATACTCATACTCTGCCGCAGTCACATCTTTTGTGATATCGATGAGGACCGGACCTGGTCTTCCGCTCTGTGCAATGGTAAACGCACGGCGGACCGTATCTGCCAGCTTCGTGATATCTTTTACAATGAAATTATATTTGGTGATCGGCATGGTCACACCGGTGATGTCGATCTCCTGGAAGCTGTCGCGGCCAAGCAGGCTCACGCCAACGTTGCAGGTGATCGCAACCATCGGGATGGAATCCATGAATGCGGTCGCGATACCGGTTACCAGGTTGGTCGCGCCTGGACCGGAAGTAGCCAGACATACGCCGACTTTTCCGGTGGCTCTCGCGTAACCGTCTGCTGCATGGGATGCGCCCTGCTCGTGGGAGGTCAGGATGTGGGTGATCTCATCCTGATGCTTGTAAAGCGCATCGTAGATATTTAAAATGGCCCCTCCCGGATAACCGAACACGGTCTTTACACCCTGTTCTTTTAAACATTCGATCAGGATTTCTGATCCATTAAGTACTCTGGTCTCCGCCATGTGAAAACACTCCTTATCTGTCTCTGGTACGGGTTACATGAATTAGTTTCCTTTTAAGATAGCGCCCTTGTCTGCGCTGGTTACCAGTGCTGCATAACGCTTTAAGTAACCGGTCACCTCTTTGGTCTTCGGAGTCCAGTTTGCACGGCGTCTTGCCAGTTCTTCATCGGATACCTTCATGTTAATAGTATTGGCATTGATATCGATGGCAATGATATCGCCCTCCTCTACCAGGCCGATCGGGCCGCCTGCTGCTGCCTCCGGGCTCACATGGCCGATGGATGCGCCGCGGGATGCGCCGCTGAAACGTCCGTCGGTGATCAGGGCTACGGTAGAGCCAAGACCCATGCCGACGATGGCGGAGGTCGGGTTTAACATCTCTCTCATGCCCGGGCCGCCCTTCGGTCCCTCATAACGGATAACAACCACATCGCCTGCCACGATCTTGCCGCTCTTGATGGCTGCGATAGCATCATCCTCACTGTCGAAGACACGGGCCGGTCCTTCATGCACCAGCATCTCCGGTGCTACTGCGGAACGCTTTACCACGCAGGAATCCGGTGCCAGGTTACCGCGCAGAACCGCGATACCGCCGGTCTTGGAATATGGGTTATCAACCGGACGGATGATCTCCGGGTTCTTGTTGACGCAGTCCTTAATGTTCTCGCCAACCGTCCTGCCGGTTACAGTCATGCAGTCCAGATTTAAGAGGCCAAGCTTGCTGATCTCGTTCATAACTGCGTAGATGCCGCCTGCCTCGTTTAAGTCTTCCATATAGGTATGTCCGGCCGGTGCAAGATGGCACAGGTTCGGAGTCTTTGCGCTGATCTCGTTGGCGATATCTACGTTTAACTCCACACCAGCCTCATGGGCGATAGCCGGCAGATGCAGCATGCTGTTGGTGCTGCATCCAAGAGCCATATCCATGGTCAGGGCATTGCGGAATGCTGCCTCAGTCATGATGTCTCTCGGACGAATGTTCTTCTTTAACATATCCATAACAGCCATGCCTGCATGCTTTGCCAGGACCAGACGCTCGGAGTAAACAGCCGGGATGGTGCCATTGCCCTTTAAGCCCATGCCGAGAACCTCGGTCAGGCAGTTCATGCTGTTTGCAGTGTACATACCAGAGCAGGAACCACAGGTCGGGCAGACCTTGCACTCAAACTCTTTGACATCTTCCTCAGACATAAGGCCTGCCGCGTAGGAGCCAACCGCCTCAAACATGCTGGAAAGGCTACGTTTCTCACCTTTTACGTGACCGGCTAACATTGGGCCGCCGCTGACGAACACGGTAGGAATGTTTAAGCGGGCTGCTGCCATTAAAAGTCCCGGTACGTTCTTGTCACAGTTTGGAACCATGACCAGCGCGTCAAACTGATGTGCCATAGCCATACACTCGGTGGAGTCAGCGATCAGGTCACGGGTTACCAGGGAGTATTTCATTCCCACATGGCCCATGGCAATACCATCGCATACTGCAATAGCCGGGAATACGATCGGGGTACCGCCTGCCATAGCAACACCCTGCTTTACTGCGTCTACGATCTTGTCCAGGTTCATGTGTCCCGGCACGATCTCATTGTAGGAGCTTACGATGCCGACTAACGGGCGCTCCATCTCTTCATCGGTTAATCCTAACGCACGGAACAGGGAACGGGCCGGTGCCTGCTGCATTCCTGCTTTTGCATTATCACTTCTCATATCTGACTCCTCCTCATGTGAACTTCTATATATTTTTACTGGATGTGTGCCGCGATCAGGTTACCCATTTCCATGGTTCCGACTTTTTTGCAGCCCTCGGAATAAATATCTCCGGTGCGGTAACCATCTGTCAGTACCTGCTGTACGGCTGCCTCAATGGCATCTGCCTCTTTATCCATATCGAAGGAATAACGAAGCATCATAGCTGCGGAAAGAACGGTCGCGATCGGGTTTGCCAGATCCTTGCCCGCAATATCCGGTGCGGAACCGTGGCTCGGCTCGTACATGCCGAATTTGGTCTCGTTTAAGCTTGCGGAAGAGAGCATACCGATGGAACCGGTGATCATGCTGGCCTCATCGGAAAGGATATCACCGAACATATTCTCGGTCAGAACAACATCGAACTGTCCCGGGTTCATAACAAGCTGCATGGCGCAGTTATCAACCAGCATATGCTCCAGCTTTACCTCCGGATAATCCTTAGCCACTTCCTCAACGACCTTTCTCCAGAGTCTGGAGGAATCCAGAACATTGGCCTTGTCCACGCTGATGACATGTTTTCTTCTCTTCATGGCAATGTCGAATGCCTTGATGGCAATGCGGCGGATCTCATTTTCGTTATAAGTCAGGGTATCCGTTGCCTGCAGAACACCATCTACCTCTTCGGTATGACGCTCGCCAAAGTACAGACCGCCAGTCAGCTCGCGCACGATGATCATGTCGAAGCCATCTCCGATGTTCTCTTTCTTTAACGGACAGGCATCTGCCAGTTCATTGTAAAGGTAAGCCGGGCGAAGATTCGCAAATAAATTAAGGCCTTTGCGGATTGCCAGCAGCCCCGCCTCAGGTCTTAAGTTCGGTGCCACGTCGTACCATTTTGAATTTCCTACATTGCCGCCAACCGCGCCAAGTAAAACCGCGTCACTCTTCTTTGCGGTTTCCAGTGCCTCGTCCGTTAACGGAACTCCGTATGCATCAATGGAGCAGCCGCCCATCAGAATTTTTGTGTACTGGAAGGTATGTCCATATACCTCTCCTACTTTATCAAGGACCTTGCACGCCTCACGCACAATTTCCGGTCCGATTCCATCTCCAGGGATTGTTACGATATTACAATTCATGTTGTCTTACCTCTTTCTGATCCGCCTCTCTCTGATCGGGATCTTTGTATCTGACGGTGCTATACACAAACAATAACACGTTTCTTCTCATATTAACGCATTTATTTCCATTTTTCAACTAATCACTTCGAATTTATTCAGAAACATCTATACAAGATTGGAATCAGCCCCATAATTTTAAGTTATAAAATAGCACAAAAATATCGCCGTGAGGCATATCCTCACGGCGATGTTTTGATTTCACATTATCGTTTTTATGTCCTGGCGCTTTGTTTTCAGTCCTATTTGCGGCTGTCCCAGGCCCCATCTTTACCTACATAATAGCTTCCGATCGTTTCTTCCGTAGCCATAGCATGATCTTCCTTGAAATAGTACCACTTCCCGTCTATTTCCTTCCAGCCGGTCACAGCTGCTCCGCTGGCATCCAGATAATACCAGGTATGGTCCTGTTCGTGCCATTTGGATGTGGCCATAGTACCGTCCTCCTCGATCCAGAACAGCACATCTCCATTTTTGATCCAGGTATTTTTAGCCATCTTGCCATTGGAATAGTAATAATTCCATACACTTCCGCTGCGCTTCCAGCCGTTCTCCGCATAGCTTAAGAATGCAGAAGACAATGTAAGCAGCACCGCCATGCACAACACAACCGCCCGTTTCATAACTCCCGTCATCTTCATCATAAAACAGCGCAGGATACCCCGACCTCTTAGGTCGTGGGAGGAATGCG
>ERZ791737.1256-NODE-1256-length-12779-cov-14.692157_pt1 | contig 12779 bp, 12 predicted proteins | sample MGYA00510042_ERZ791737 | MGnify/ENA primary metagenome ERZ791737 (study PRJEB30046, sample SAMN00791965) | human gut metagenome | study: EMG produced TPA metagenomics assembly of the A metagenome-wide association study of gut microbiota in type 2... | reverse complement strand
TTATAATTAATATTATAAAATACAAGTATAAACTGATATACTGAAACGCCTCACACTGTTTGCCTGATGGCTCGGCTCTCAATGACTACATGAATTAAAATTTTATTATTTTATATATATTTCTATAAAAATTAAAATTTATCAATACAAAAACCGATATTTTAGCATAAGGAAAGTCAAAAATTATAAATTTTCTACTTGACTTTTTGAAATTATTTATTATCGTATATGATTAATTGAAAAGTAAATTTAAAAGTAGTTGACTTTTTAAAAAGTTTGTTCTATTATGGATAGAAAGACTTGCTATTTGTAATTTGTAAGCTGGAGTATATAAAGTAAAAGCGGAAGATTTGAAAGTAAAAATTTTTTAGCGAAAATTGGGACAGAAACTTTGAGTGGAAAAAAAATTAGGACTTAAATTCTATCTTTTATAAAAAAGTAGAGAATAAATAATTATGAATTATCGTTATTATAAATTTATAAAATGTCCCTACTCCAAAAAATTTCATAGTAATGTCAATTTTCAATTAGGCTTTTAAGTTTATTTTCTTTTGTGGAAAATTATTGGAGGATAAACTCTATTAATTTAATAAATTTTTTAATATTATATTTTAAGTAAGAATTGGTATAACTACTTCAAAAAATTTAAAATAAATATAGGCTCGCAACCTTTGGACATGTCCAAAGTAAAATTTCTATAATAATATTATGTGTAGTATTATTTTTTTGTATTCGTGTCAATGTATAAATAATTCTATAGGTTCTGGAAATGACGGAAATGTAAACATATAAACTAATATAATTAAACCAACTTTCAGATACTATTCAGCTGCTATAAATAAAACGCTTCTTACTATTAAATCTTATGTAACTGTAAACGGCGAAACAAAATTAATCGTAAAATGTAATACTGATAAAACTTATATATCAGATTTAACAATTACCGATACCAATACAATAGAAGCAAACAAAATAAAACAGGAAGATTTTGTTTACAATGTAAGCTCTGGTAAGTTGGAATTGAAATCAATATGTATTGATAAAGTGAAAAAATACTATACTTCAAACGCTTCAGTTATAATAGAATTGTTTACATTAGTGGCCACTGATGGAAGCGGTGGCAAATTTTTCACTGTCGATATTGATTTGGTAAAAACTAAAACTCTCGTAAAGAAGACCGATATTGTATAGTTCCTAAAAAATAATTGGACTGGTAGAGTGCTTATAATGAGAAAAAATGTTTGGACTATTTTGGGCGAAACTACAGAATATACAACTTTAAAAATATTCAATGGAAATAAACAAGGTGTTGATGCTAACAACTTGAAATTAGCAGATTTGGATGAGCAAGAAAAAATTATTAAGCCAATAAAGAATAGTGCAAAGTTGATAGAAAAAGGCTATTTTATGGATGTGACATTAAAAGAAAAGAAACTTTCTTCCAATAGCAAGTCAGCTATAGTAAATTTGAATTTTACTATGTTTACAAAATTTGAAGTGTCGGGACGGAAATAATACTTACAGCTTAACATTTGTAGCGGGAGATAACGATAGTGCTACAGAAGTTTGTAAGGAGTAAGATTACATTATTGTTTGGTTAGAAAAATATAAAATCATTTCATGTCGAAAGATTATTTCGTCATGGCTCTTTTGTTTGTTTAAGTTTTTTAAAGTTTTTTTATTTCTATTAAAAAAGCAAAAATTTTGTATGGATTAATTCAGGTTAAAGCCCACTTTCAGCGAAGTAGTAAAAACTACCGGTGCTTACTTAAATAAAATTTAAAAAAATAAATATAAGCCTTAATCATTAGACTTTAAGTTTAAACTGTTAATGTTTTTTGTCCACTTTTTTCACCGAATGTACTCAGAGCAACAAAAAGTGGTAATTTTTTGTATCTACCCGATTTAGCGTTGATATCAAAAAAGTAAAAATTTTTTGTTCACTTTTTTAAAAGCAATAAGTTTTTTAATGGATTGCTTCAATAATAGCTTCGCAATGACAAAATAGAATTAAATAAAATAAAACTCAATAAAAAAGGCTCACATTTTCATGCAAACCTTTAATTTTCTCTAAATTATTATAATAAATCCTATTCTTTAATAAACTTCTTAAAACTCTCAACTTTCTCTTTTGCAACCGAAACTCTTTTATCTTTACTTTCTTTAACGCAAACCTCGAAATAAAATTTAATTTTCGGTTCAGTTCCCGAAGGGCGAATCGTAATTTTTACATTATCTTTAAGAATATATTGAAGAACATTCGATTTTGGAAGAGTTATATCTTTTATCTTTTTTCCATCGTTTCCGTAAACTTCTTTTTTCTCATAATCGCTTATATGAATAACTTCGACTCCCGAAATTTCTTTTGGCATATTGTTTCTATAATAAGTCATCATATCTTCTATAGCTTTCGCTCCGTCAGCGCCTTTTTTGGTTATCGAAATTGTCTCTTCGTAAAAATATCCGTATTCTTCGTAAATGCTTTCTAAATAATCGACTAAAGTAATATCGTTGTCTTTACAATAAGCTAAAATTTCTGCAAAAATTAAACATGCGCTTACTCCGTCTTTATCTCTCACATTTCCGTTTATGCAATATCCAAAACTTTCTTCAAATCCGAATAAATAATTTCCGTCTTTTTCTCTTTCGATAATGTCGGCAATCCATTTGAAACCCGTTAAAACATCGAAAATTTTTACATTATTGGCATTTGCTATCGACTTTGCAAGTTCGGTTGTCACTATAGTTTTTACTACGAAAGGATTTTTAATATTTTTTTTATTCGTTATTAAATAATGTAAAATTATTGAGCCTATTTGATTTCCCGTAAGATAAATATAATTTTTATCTCTATCAAGCAAAGCGCAGCCCATTCTGTCGCAATCTGGGTCCGTTCCCATTACAAGTTCCGCTCCAATTTCTTTTGCTTTATCAACAGCCATTTTTAAAGCTTCAGGATTTTCAGGATTTGGCGATTCTACAGTCGGAAAATTTCCATTTGGCGGTTGAACGGTTTCTAAAGTCGTTATATTTGTAAATCCCGCCTTTTTTAAAGCCATAGGAACCATTTTATAACCCGAACCATGAATCGGAGTATAAACTATTTTTATATCGTTATGTTTTTTTATAATATCGGGATTGACAAGATAGCCCATTAAATCATTCATATATTTATCTTCAATATCTTTGCCAATCAAACTTACTTTTGAATTATCGCCCATTTTTACTTCTTCGGGTTTAACTTTCAAAACTTCGTCTATTATATTTTTATCATGCGGAGGAATCACTTGAGCGCCGTCAGTCCAATAAACTTTATAACCGTTATATTCTTTCGGATTATGGCTTGCAGTCACAACAATTCCCGCAATGCATCCTAAACTTCTAACCGCGTAAGACAAAAGAGAAATCGGATGAATATCGTCATACAAATAAACTTTTATTCCGTTTGAAGAGAGTATTTCCGCAGCCGTTTTTGAAAATATATCCGAATTATTTCTTGAATCGTATCCAATGGCGACTTTAAAACTCTCGCCGTTTTGTTTTAAAATATAATTTGCCAAGCCTTGAGTCGCTTTTCCGACAGTATATTTATTCATTCTATTTGAGCCGACTCCCATTATTCCTCTAAGTCCGCCCGTTCCAAATTCCAAATCTCTATAAAATGCATCCGTTAATTCTTTTTCGTTTTTTGAATCAATCAAATCTCTTATTTCTTTTTTAGTTTCTTCGTCATAAGCGCCGTTAAGCCATGAATTTATTCTCTCTTCTACGATTTTTTCCATTTTTTAAATCTACCTTTAATAAATAAAAATTTCTTTAATAGTTATTATATTATACAAAGAGGATATAATCAAGCGAATAAATTAATTCCATGAAAACAACAAAAGAATAAAGATTTTTTAGGTTATGTATTTAACATTTTTAATTATATATTTTATCGTTCCTCTAATACTTCAAAATTATATGGGAAATAATGAAATGTTTTTGATTTATAAAAGAAGTATTATGATTATTTTAGCTTTGGTATTTATATCTCTATCTATATTATCAATAGCATTAAATAATGAAGAAAGCAAATTCTTTGGCATATTATTAGTTATTAATAATATTTGTAAATATATTTGTATAGGTTTAATAGCGCTACTTTTTATTATTCTTAAAAATAATGATAAAAATAGCGGAGGAAATCAAAGGCGGAGATTTAGATGCACAAAATGTGGAGAAGTTAGATACGGCACAACGGGATTTTTTATGAAAACATCTGGTTGTCCAAGAGGTAGAGAGCATAATTTTATAAAAGAATAAATATAAATGGATATTAAATTTAAATTTTAATAAATAATTTTTTAAGGAGACTTAATTATGGCTACTAATAAATACAAATGCACAAAATGTGGAAATACTACTTGGAGTAGTGAGCGACCTTTAAATGGGACATGCTCTAAAGGAGGAGGACATACTTGGTGGAAAAGACCAGCTAATGCAAAATCTGTTAAATGGAGATGCGTAAAATGTGGAAATTCTAATTGGACAGACGAACATCCATTGAAAGGCACTTGTCCAAAAGGCGGCGGACATACTTGGAGGAAAAACTAAAAAATAAATAAAAGAAAGGAGAAATTAAAATGGCAAATTTTTATTGTGAATACTGCGGACAAAAATATTCTAGCGTGGCTTCATTAACTTCCAATAATTGCGCAAAGCATCCAATGGGAAGTTATAAGGGAAAACATAAGCTTTATGAGGGAAGCGAAAAGTCTCAATATACTTGTAAATATTGCGGGCAAAATTATTCAAATATTGCTTCATTAACTTCTAATAATTGCGCTAGACATCCAGACGGAAGTTATAAAGGCAAGCATGCGCCAGCGTTATAACTTAAGGAGGTTAAATGGAATATAATTATAACATAGAAGAATTAAAAAAGACTTGGGATTTCTATGATAATGAATCTAAAGAGATTATAGAAAATGCCTTTAGTATTACTTCAAAGTTTATTGACGAAGATATGCTTAAAAGATATAGAGAATATATTGATAAAAATAATTTTGAAGAGAATTATCCTTTCAATATTTTCGAGTTAATCTCTGATATTTATTATAGAGAAAATTTTCATTCCGATATAATAGCTCAATTATTGAGAAACGAGATTATATTAAAAAATTTCCTTGATTTTATCGGAGTTGATAAAAGTAAGTATGAGAATTACGAAGTAGAAAGAGAAGAGAGTAAAATTGATATTTTAATCAAAACTGAAAAAAATTGCGTTATAGTTGAAAATAAACTTAATTGGGCAGGAGATATGCCCGAGCAGTTATTTAGATATTATAATGAATGCAAAAATAATAAAAAATTGGAAGTAGATAAAATAGTATATTTATCGCCAAATAGTTGGAAACAACCCGAAGAACAAAGTATTAAAGAAATTCCAAAAGAATTGATAAAAACTATAATCGGTTATGATGGAGAGAATAACGATTTTTATACTATGGTTTTAGAAAAGAGTTTAGAAGAAATGAATAATAAAGAGTCTAAAGAATGGCGTTTATTATTAGAACATTATTTAAAAATTTTAAGACAAACAGGAGAAACAAAAATGGATAAATTAACAAAAGAATTTTACGACAAAATTGTAAATGACGGCAAAGAATACGAGAAAATCGAATTAATAGCGACTATGTATAACGATTTAATAAAAACTCGTATCAATAATTTAGCCTCTACATTCAGCGGAGAAAATTATAATAATGAATGTTTTTACAGAGATTTTTATAGCGAAAAAAGAGGCATAAGTTACGCTATAGATATTTATATTTATAAAGATAAAAGCTTATTATTTTTATTTTCAAGAGAAGAGGAAACGGCTACGGATGATAATCCTAAATCGACAAAGAAATGGGAACAAGATAATAAAGATATAGAAGCTTGGCTTAAAAAACATAAATTATTGAGTGAATTTAGATTACCCGAAGAAGGCGATAATACTTGGTGGAGATTTATGAAAGAATTTAAATTCCCCGAAGAAGAAAAAGCTTTATATGAATTCGCTAAAAAATTAATAGAATGCTTGGAAAAAGATATTGAATCAATTTATAGCGGAAAATAATTAAAAATTTATAAATTGGATTTGTTTTATAATTTATATTATAAAGCAAATACATTTGATTTTAATTAATTTTTAAATTATAATCAAACGAATAAAAGGAATTAAAAACTTTATGGCTAAAAGTTTAACTAAAGAAGAAAATATATTATTAACTTTAATAAACGCTTTTCAAAATGACGAAAAAGAAAAATTAAATCATTTAGTAAATATTTCTAAATCTTTAATTGAAGTTAGAAAAAAAGTTAAAGAGGAAATGGAAAAACTTCCGCCTCAATTTAATGTCTTTAATTCTATTAATTTGTTAAATCATGAAAATTATAATAGCAATTTATTCACTAATTTTTTGGAAATAAAATTTAAATATAACGGTAATGAAATCGGTTTCGCTAAATTATTTTTGAAATATCTTAACGAAGAATTCGGTTGGGAATTTGATTTAGAAAATATTAAAATCGAAGACATAGAAATAAAACGGGAACTTCCAACCGAAGAGAGAAAAAGAATAGATATTTTTATCGGCTATAAAGAAAAATTTGCGGTAATTATAGAAAATAAAATTTGGGCTGATGACGGTTATAAACAGCTTGAAAATTATTATAATTATGTAAAAAGCCAAAAATATGATAAAATATATATGATTTATTTGACGCCTTACGAAAGAGAACCGAGCGAAGAAAGTTTGAGTAAAGAATTGTATAAAGAAAAAGGAAGCAAACTTTACGGCAAATTTGCAAATATAAGACATGCCGAAATAGGCTATTGGCTTGAAGGCATTTTAAAAAGGCAAGAATTTTATTTTCTAAATAATGAAGAAGAAAATAATAAATATAATTATAAACTTTTAAAATCAGCGCTTATACAAATAATAGATAATGAAAAAAGTATAAGCGGAGAAAACGAGGAGGGAGACTTGACAGAAACTGAAATTAAAAAAGTATTAAAGGAAAATCTTTTTAAAGAATTGGAAGCTAAAGGAGAATTAACCGAAAGCGAATTGGACAAATATTTTGAAATGTTTGATAAAGCTAAAAGTTTATTAGTAAAAGAAAAAATAACAATTATTATAAAAAAATATTTGAAATTTACTAAAGAAATTAATAAATATATAAAAGCAAAAGGCTATAAAGAAGGTAAAGATTACACGCTTTTAACTGATGAAGAGATTATTAATAAAACGAAAGCGGGAGCTGACGCCCATCATATAGATTTTATTAAAGATAATATTAAATTATCATTAGAAAATAATTCTAATATAGAATATTATTATGGAATATCTTACAATGGAAAAGATAAAAAAACAATAAATAAAATAAAAAATATAATACAGACTATTAAAAAATATATGAATATCGATAAATTCACATATGAATATGAACATGAAGAAGGTGATATATATTGGATTTTCTGGCATTATATAGAAATTGAAAAAGATAAACCTCAAGAAATTGCCGAAGTTATGATTAAATTATACAAATTACTTAAAAAAGAGATTAAATAATTTTATTAAAAACGATTTAAATAATTAAAATTGAAATATAATTTTTATGTCAAGAAGTTATAAAAAGCATCCTATTAAATGGGTAAGCGGTTATTCTTCAAAAAAAGAAAAACGACTTTATAATAGAATACTACGACATAGAGATAAAATTATTTTAAAAAATTATAACGATAACATAGTCCTGCAAATACATAAAAAAGACGGCAAAAGTCAATGGCATTGGCATTGTGATGGTAAAATGAGTTGGTTTTGTAATAAAAAAATATTAATAGCCGAAGATTTAAGAGATTATAAAATATTTATAAGAAAATAATATAATTTTGAAAACGAAAAATAAAATTTTGATTTATAAAAATTAAAAAATTAATTAAAAATATTCTATTAAACCTTATAACAAATTCTTAATTAGAAAACTCATTTATCTTATTATTTGCTCTTTCAAAATATCTTTCATAAGCTTTCTTGCAATAATTTTCATGTTTGCTTTTTAATCCTACGGGAGGATTTTCAAATTTATAAGGACCGTTTACTTTCCAACCCGTAAGTATTCCGATATTAATCGCATCAACGGGACATCTGAAAGCGCAACTTGAACACATAACGCATTTATTTTTGAATTTTATATTATTATTTTCATCGTTATAAATATTATTTACGGGACATTTTTTAACGCATAAATTACAATGAATGCATATATTTTTTACTTTAAATAATCTTCCGTTTATTTTCATCGCGGGATGCTCGATTCTAAATATGAAAGCTATTAATCTGCCGAAAGGAAATTTTTTTAATAAATGCTTTTTTCCTTGCAAAATTTCTTTAACTTCTATCGAACATAAAGATTTTGCCGTTTTCCACATTTTTGAAGCGGTTTCATCCGTATGTCTGAATATCATATTATAAGGCATAATATAATGATATTCGTTTGTTAAAATATAGCCTTTTGGTTTTAATCTTGCAATTAAAGGTTCTGAAGAAATATTATTTATAGTTAAAGGCTCGCCCGAAGTTTTTATTATAAATATATTTTTATTTTTAGTTTTTGGAAATAATTTTATAATATCAAAAATCGGATATGGAGCGTTGAATCCATGAATCGGATAAGCTATTCCTACATAATCATAATTTTGAGGATTTGGCATATTTTCAAAATTATCGCCTACTTTATAAAGCAGAGTTTCAATTTTATTTTCTTCAAAATTTTTCTTATATTCTCTCGCAACTTTTTCCGTATTGCCCGTGCCTGAAAACCAATATATAACCGCTTTTTTATTCATTTAATTAAACCTTTATTTTTTATATTTAATAATTTTAAAAATTTTTCATTATTAAAATTTCTTTAGTTAAAATTTCTTATGGCAAGCCTTAAAATCTTTATCGAAATAATAAATCATATTTTCGTTTTTATCATGCGAATTATAATAAACTTGAGCGTAAAAAGGATTTTTCTTTGCAAGTTTGTCGAAACTCCAAGTATGATTTTCAAAACATTCTTCGCACCAATGTCCTGCTTTTATTATCGTTGTAGGTTTCGCTTTAAATTTATGTCCTTCTGAACATTCCCATAATAATTTTGTTTCTAAATTTTCCATTTTTTCGCTTAAAAGTTTTCCGCCTCTAAACTTCGCTGCTTCTTTCAAATCTTCAATATTTATTTCATTATCTTTTTTATTTTCATTATAACCATGATTTAAAAGTTTAGCGTTATTTATATTTTTAAGCTCTTCATAATTTATATAATTTCCTTCAAAGTCTTTATTTTCTTTAAGCAAATTAAAATCGCTCCATTTTTTCGACATATTCTCATAATTTTTTACGCTTCCAAATGCAGATATAATTTTTCCAAATTCTTTATTTTTATACCAATAACGAGGAGAATTTGAATCAAGTAAAAGCCTTTCAATTGAAAAAATTTTTATCAATTTTGAAGGAACGATTTTTGCAAGCGAATAATACCAATGCTTTTTTGCAATCTCTTTCCAATAATCGTTTATAGAATCTCTTTGATAATGAAATAATTTTTCTAATTTGTCGCCGTCATAAAACCAAACTCCATGAAAATTGCGAGTCGCATTCCAATTTGGCTGCATATATTTTTTAGCGTTTCCGCCGATTAACTTAAAACCTTCGTTAAAAATATCGTATCCTATCATTCTATTTTCAGCTTTGCTTCCTAAATTAAAGACTCCACGCCAAAAATAATTGTCAAGTTTATTTTTTAAATCCTCTTCGATTATTCTTTTCATTAAATATCCGCTATCTCTTGCGGTAATCCATTCTAAAGGAGCGTTATAACAAGTATGAAACATTAAACCATCGCTCATATTGTCGGTTAGCATTCTATTATGAAGCATCGCCGTTTGTCTTATTATCGCTCTATTTTTAAGAGAAGATTCTAAAATATATCTTTCGGCTTTAAGTTTATAATAAGAATAAAGGTCGTAATTACTTATTATTAAAGGGTCGCCTACTCTCGCCCAAGGATTTTTTTCGTTTCTATTTCCGTATAAACCGACAGTAGATATATGAATTAATTTTTTATTTTCGTCAATTTCTAAAATTCTATCGACTATATTTTTTGTTCCCAAATAATTTGATTTATAATTTAACTCTAAAAATTTATCGGATTTCGGAGGAATAATTGCGGCAAGATTAAAAATATAATCGGCGTCTTTAATCAATTTTTCGCAGTCTTCTTTATTTTCAATATTTCCAATGATTATTTCAATTCTATTTTTGTATTTGCTTTTTAATTTTATAGCTTTTTTAACGCTCTCTTTTCGTATCAAAACTTTTATAATTTCTATCTCGTCAATTTCAGATAACTGCCTTAAGGTTTCAACGCCCATATTTCCCGTTGAACCCGTTAATGCTATTTTATATTTCATTCTAATTTCCACACTTGTTTAATTTAAAAAATTGTATAATAAAATTTTATTTTTATCAATTTTAAGTTTTATTCCTTTCTAATCTAAAAATTCCATAATAAGTTGTCTATTAATCCTTAAGAAGTATTAAATATATATAATTGAAAAAGTTTAAAATAATATTGTATTGTATTGTATTGTATTGTATTGTATTGTTGCAGGAGTTCAATAAAGTTTTAATTAAAATGTTTTCAAACATATTTTTTAATTATAGATTATTTAATAAAAAAAGTCAAATTTATTTTTTGTAAAAATATTTAAATTATTGACAATTATAATAATTATTAATAAAATATTCTATATTATGTTAATAGGAATTTGAATTATGAAATATATGAATTTATACAGAGGATACGAAAAAAGAAAAGAATCAATAGATAAAAAAATCGCTTCAATTATAGAAAGAAGTCAATTTATATTTGGAGAAGAATTAGAAGAGTTGGAAAGCGAACTTTCAAAATACACGGGCGCAAAATATGCGGTTGGAGTTTCTTCGGGGCATGTCGGACTCGTTCTTTCGCTTTTGGCTTTGGGTTTTAAGGCGGGAGAAAATCATTCTAATAAAGAAGTTATAGTTCCCGCAATGACATTTTTTTCTACTGCGGAAGCTCCGTCTTTTTTAGGAATGAAAGTAGTCGTTTGCGATATAGACGAATATTTTAATATTGATGTAAAAAAATTAGAATCTTTAATAAATAAAAATACCGTTGCTATTATTCCCGTTAATTTATTCGGGCAATGCGCAAATTACGATACCATATTAGATATTGCAAAAAAAAATAATTTATTTGTTATAGAAGACGCTTGTCAATCTTTTGGAGCAAGTTATAAAAATATAAAATCTTGTTCGGGCAAATTAGGAGATATTGCAGTCACTTCATTTTTTCCCGCTAAACCTTTAGGTTGTTTTGGAGATGGCGGAATGGTTTTTACAAATAATGAAGAATATTATAAAAACCTTAAACAACTTCGACATCATGGAGATGAAGGAGGAATGATTCATGTTAAATTAGGAACTACGGGAAGATTAGATAATTTGCAAGCTGGAATACTTTTAGAAAAATTCAAATGCTTTGAAGAAGATATGAATCATAGAAGAGAAGCTGCAAAATATTATAATGAAAAATTAAAAGATATTGTTAAAGTTCCCGAAGTGGCAGAATATACAAAATCTGTTCATGCTCAATATGTTATTCAAGTTAAAGAAAATAGAGACGAAATTAGAAAAAAATTAAGCGAACTTGAAATTCCAACCGCGCTTTATTATCCGCATCCTATTCATTTAGCGCCCGTTTTAATTGAAAAGTTAGGATATAAAGAAGGCGATATGCCAAAATCGGAATATGCATCAAAACATAATATAGCCCTTCCTATAGACAACGATATTCTTAAAGAAGAACAGGATATGGTTATAGACGCTTTGAAAAAAGTATTAAAATAAATATTTTAAAATAAATAATTTAAATTTATAATATCGAAATAAATAATTTTTAATTTAATTAAAATAAAAATTCAAACTAAAATTTTTTAATAAATAAATTTTTTATTTTATTTTTTACCTTTTCAAAAATTAAATTGTTATATAATATAAATAATATAAAACCAATTCGTATGAAGGAGGATATACGATGAACAAAATTTTTAAAGTTTTATTCATGTTAAGCGCGCTCTCTTTACTATGTTTTGCTCAAGCGAAACAAACTACTACTATCACTAAAGATATTGTAGAATTAAACGAGAATGGCGCAGGAAAGAAAGTCGGAACTGTAACGGTTACCGAAACTGCCAATGGAGTGTCAATTGATTTGGAAGCTAAAGGTTTGGCTTTGGAATCTGGAGTGGCAGAACTCCATTTGTATGTAAGCAATTCACCGCAAGCTACGGAAACGGCGGAAGCTAATTCGTTTAGCGGAGGAGGATTGGGCGAAGATATTAGTGATTTGGGTGCTTTAATAGTTAACGCTGACGGCAGTATAAGTCAAACTGTAGTAAGCGATGGAATCAAAGTTTCCGACATTGAAGGAAAAGCTCTCGTTATTACAGACGAAGTTGACAATTATGCTAATAGCCTCGCAGAAGGAATCAAAGAACCTCTATATATAGCAAGCTTTTAATTTGGCTAAATCTTTGTAATTCCTACCCATGCTTGAAAGTAGCATGGGTTTTTTGTTTTTAAATTTTTTATTTTTTAAATTAAAATATTATTTATAAAATACAATTTATAAAACGCTAAAAATATTTTAAAGAA
>ERZ791737.1252-NODE-1252-length-12836-cov-7.398639_pt1 | contig 12836 bp, 9 predicted proteins | sample MGYA00510042_ERZ791737 | MGnify/ENA primary metagenome ERZ791737 (study PRJEB30046, sample SAMN00791965) | human gut metagenome | study: EMG produced TPA metagenomics assembly of the A metagenome-wide association study of gut microbiota in type 2... | reverse complement strand
AAAGCCTCTCCCTTTGGGAGAGGTGTCACCGAAGGTGACGGAGAGGGCAAGCCAGCTTCGACAAAGCCGCTGCGCAGCGATAAGCAGGCTCTTTGTTAAAACGATATTATCGCAGCGCCTGCATATATTTGTCAGCGTCCTTGCCCTCTCAGGCGCTCACGCGCCAGCTCTCCCAAGGGGAGAGCCTTTGACATTAGAAATGCCCCCTGTGTCCTCTCTATGGGAAGAGGCACAGGGGGCATTCATGTTTGTCGGGATGATCCGAGCGGCGGGGGCTTCAGCTTAGCCCTTGACAGCACCGGCGGAGATACCTTCGACGAACTGATCCTGTGCGCAGAAGAACACAATGAGCTGCGGCAGGATAGAGATCAGGGACAGGGCCAGAATACGGTTCCAGGCAAAGCCCGTATCACCGTCCATGGACAGCTTGACGAACAGGGACATGGGGTACTTTGCAGGGGTCTGGACGTAAAGCAGGGGACCCATGAAGTCGTTGCAGCTCCACATGAACTGGAACAGTGCGCAGGACACCAGAGCGGGGCCAAGCATGGGCACGATGACCTTGTACAGGGTCTGGAAGGAGGAGCAGCCGTCGATGGCAGCGGCTTCGTCCAGATCACGGGGGACATTGCGCATGAACTGCACCAGCTGGTAGACGAAGTAGGTCTCGGTCGCAAATGCGCAGTGCACCCAGATAGCCAGATAGAAGGGGCTGTCCAGCCAGCCGAACTTGTTGTACAGCAGGTACTGCGGCACGTTCAGAACGACCTGCGGCAGGAACAGGGTGGCCAGCATGATGTTGAACATCAACTTACGGCCGGGGAAATCGAAGCGGCCAAAGCCGTAGGCAGCCACACAGGCGGAGACCACCGTGCAGATCACCTTGGGGATGACGTAGCTGTAGGTGTTCAGCATGGCCTGCAGGATGTTGATGGAACCGCCGAAGTTGTTCAGTGCGCCGCGGTAGCCATCCAGAGTGGGGTGCTTGATCCACAGGCTGATGCCTGCAAAGATCTCGCTGTTGTCCTTAAAGGTAGCGCTGATCATCCACAGCAGGGGATAGATCATGATAACGCCGACCAGGATCAGGACGAAATACTTGAAGAAGGTTGCAATTTTGTTCGATGTTTTCATTCCCATACTGGTCACCTTACCTTTCGTCAGAGTAGTAGACCCACTTCTTCTGGCTGGTGAATGCAATGATCGTCAGGATGCAGACGATGATGAACATGATCCATGCCAGAGCGGATGCCATACCCATGTCATAGGACTTGAATGCGTAGTTGTAGACCAGCAGAGAGATCAGCGTGGTGGAACCACGGGGGCCGCCGTTGGTGATGATGTAGGGGCCATTGAACTCCTGGAAAGCCTGGCAGATCTGAGTGACCAGGTTGTAGAAGATGATGGGGGTGATCATCGGGACGGTGATGGAGAAGAACTGCTTCCATTTGCCAGCGCCGTCGATGGTGGCGGCCTCGTACAGGTCGGCCGGCACGCCCTTCAGAGCGGCGAGGAACAGCACCATGGCGGAGCCGAACTGCCAGATACGCAGGAAGCAGATGATCCACAGTGCGTAGCTGGGGTCGCTCAGCCAGGAGGGACCCTGGAAGTGGCCGAAGGTCAGCATACGGATGAGGGTGTTGACCAGACCGTCATCACGGAACACGGCCTTCCACAGCACGGCGATCGCAACAGAGCCGCCGAGGATGGAGGGGATGTAGTAGACGGTGCGGAACACGTTCACGCAGGCGATCTTGAAGTTCAGGATGTAGGCGATGAACAGTGCGAAGACCAGCTTCAGAGGCACAGTGATGAAGCTGTACTTGAAGGTGGTGATGAGCGCCTTGGTGATCTTGGGAGTGGAGAAGGCGTCCACATAGTTCATGATGCCATACTGATGGATGCCGTTGAAGAAGTCCATATCCGTAAAGCTGTAGTACAGAGACTGGCCGAACGGGATGGCCTTGAAGACGACGAAGCCGATGATCCAGGGGATCAGGTAGAACAGGCCCTGCCATTTGTCAAAAAACTTCTGGGCCGGGGTACGCCCGAGAGAGGGCGCTTTGCTTTCTTTCATCCGGGGATCCTCCTTTTATAAGGATATGTCTCGTACGCCGCACAATAGTTTGGACACATTTTTGTCAAAAAAATGTCATCACCGTCTTGCAAAAAAGGGGCATCCGTCCGTAGGTGGAAGGGATGCCCCTTGCAAGACTCCTTTATGCGGGGCGGCCCGTGTCAACACCGCGCGTATGCGGGCCGCAAAAAGTCCGTGAGGCGGAAATCAGACGGTGTAGCCGACAGACTCCATGCCGTCCAGCAGGGTATCGACCAGGTCAGCGCCGGAAACATTGTCGTAATCCAGAGTGTCGAACACTTCCTGATAGACGCCGGTGCCGGTAGCCTTCAGGTCGTTGGACTCGAACAGGGGGTCGAGCTGGTTGGAAACGAAGGCCATGACCTTGCCGTTTGCCTCAGCCACCAGCTCCTTGATCTTGCCGGCGCCCTGAGCAGCAGCCAGACCAGCCTTGGAGGCGGGGATACCGCACTCGGAGCCCATGATCTCGGCACCTGCGGTCTCGTTCAGCAGGAAGTTGATGAGGGTAGCTGCCTCTGCGGGATGCTCGCAGGTCTTGGTGATGGCCAGACCCATGGAGACCTTGGAGAAGCCGCCGTTGTAATCGCCGAACTTGATCTCCTCGCCCACGGTGAAGCCAGCCTTGTTCTCCTCGTCCAGAGCGTCAGCGTACTTGGTAGCGGAAGAGTCCCACTCGAAGCAGCCGGCCAGCTTGCCGGTGATCCACTCGGTGGACTGGTGAGCGGCGTTGTCGCCGTTGGAGCCGTAGTAAGTGGGCAGGCTCATGATGACGTGGCCCTCGACCAGGCTCTTGATGAAGTCGATGCCCTCAGCGATCTGGTCGGCATCGTAGTTCAGGGTGGAGGTGGAGGGGTCGGCCCAGTCCTTGCCGTACTTGCTCTCGAGGTAGAACACCATCAGGATCATACGGTCGTATGCGCCCAGGTGCAGGGGATAGTAGTCATCGCCCAGCTTCTCCTGGAAGGTCTTGCCGGCAGCCATCAGCTCGTCCAGAGTGGTGGGGAAGGAGATGCCGGCCTTGTCGAAGGTGGTCTTGTTCCAGTAGAAGATACGGCCGGTCATGGAGACGGGTACGCACTGCTGAGCGTTTGCCACGTTGCAGGCAGCCAGCTTGGCCTCATCCCACTGAGTCAGGTCGAGGTACTCGGAGACGCTGTTCAGGTCGATGAAGGTCTGGCCGTTCTTGGAGTAGTTGTACAGCCAGTTCCAGTTGATCTGGCAGACATCCTCAGCGACACCGCCAGCGAACTTGGTGGACATGGTGTCCTCCCAGCCGGACCATGCAGCGAAGGTGGGGTTGACGGTGATGGTGCTGTGCTCAGCAGAGAAAGCCTTGATGGCCTCCTGGTAAGCGTTGTGACGGGACTCGCCGCCCCACCAGCTCATGGTCAGGGTGACGGGGTCAGAAGACAGACCGGCCACAGAAGCTGCGGCGGAAGAAGCAGCAGTGGAAGTGGCGGTAGAACCAGCGTTGCCGGAACCGCCGCAGGCGGCCAGCAGGCCGGCAGCACCCACAGCGCCAGAGACCTTCAGAAAGTCACGACGAGAAATTGCCTTGCTCATTTTCGTTCTCCTCCTATGTAGAAAACATCTTCTTGCACGGACGCCTCTGCAAAGCATCCGTTGTATACAAATATAATACCAAAGGCAAGAAAAAAAAGAAAGATGCAAATTGTAGTGATAGCGGCAGAAAACGTACAAATATTGCGCTTATTTTTTGCCCGGTTTTGACGTCATTGCCATAATGAATAAACTTGGACCGAAAAACTGTGCAACTTGTATACTTCAACGATTTGCATAGAAAACTGGGATGCAACAGGAGAAGATTGGCCTGAATTGAAAGAATTTTGTAACAGGGGCAGAATTTGTTGAAAGAGCGTTGTATACATCAAAAGCAACGATAACAGAGAGTTCCGGCCCCGAGCTGATATATCAATAGTGCAAAAAACGCGCGAATCAGGCCCCGACTGATATATCACAGATGCAGAAAAGATACAAAAATGCCGCCCGGCGCGCGGACGGCATAAAATCAGGGAAAAGAGTCACCGACGGGCAGCGTAGAAAGCGCTGCGCTCCCGGAAATAGCACTGGGGACACATGCTGACGTACTGGACGTCGTTCTCAAGGTCGATGGCTACCTGTTCGCCCTCAAAGACGAAGCGGCCGTTGACCTTGCGGCAGTTGCAGGTGGCCTTGCGGCCGCAGGTGCAGATGGTCTTCATCTCCTCGATGGTGTGAGCCAGCTCCAGAAGCCGGGTGGAGCCGGGGAAGCCCTTGAGGGAGAAGTCGGAGCGCAGGCCGTAGCAGATGACGGGGATGTTCAGCTCTACCGTCACCATGAACAGCTGTTCGGCCTGCTCTGCGGTGAGGAACTGGCTCTCGTCGCAGAGCACACAGGCCAGAGGCCGGCCCTCGCTGCTGGCGGCCCGGACGGCCTCCACCAGGTCCATGTCCGGCGGCACCAGCAGGTCGGCAGGGCGGCGGACGCCCAGACGGCTCACGAGGTCGCCGCTGCCCTTGGTGTCCACCTTCGGCTTGAGGATGAGCACCCGCATCCCCTGCTCCTCGTAGTTGTGGGCCACCTGCATCAGCGCGGTGCTCTTGCCGCTGTTCATTGCGCCGTAACGGAAATAAAGCTTTGCCATGTCGAAAAAGTCTCCTCATGAAAGGACTCTCTCAGCCAAAGCCTGACGGAGAGGGCCTGTATTATCGATAGTATCTGCTCAGTCCTGATTGCGCAGCCGGTAGCCCAGGCTCATCAGGCTGTCGCCGAGGTGGACATTCTCCACCACCACGTCGGGGTAGGAGACAGACAGATCGTAGTGGGAGAAGTTCCAGAAGCCCTGAATGCCCAGAGCCACCAGGCGGCCGCTGATCTCCTCTGCGCCGCTGCGGGGCAGACAGAGTACAGCCACCTCGGGGTGGTGCTCGGCGCAGAAAGCTTCCAGCTCGTCGCTGTGTAAGATCTGGATGCCGTTGATCTCTTTGCCCACCTCGTCGGGGGCGTTGTCGAAGGCGGCGATGAGCTTGTAGCCGTTGGTGTCGGTGGTGATGAAGCGGCTCACAGCCTTGCCCAGACGGCCGCAGCCGATGAGGATGGTGGGCAGGAGGTCGCCGTTGCCAAAGAGCAGATGCTCAAGGATGCTCAGCAGGTTCTCCACCGAGTAGCCGATGCCCTGACGGCCATTCACGTCGCCGATGCAGTTGAAGTCCTGCCGAACCTGAGAGGCAGTGGTACCCATCTGAGCGGCCAGCTCACGGGACGAGATGCTGGTGATGCCGTCGTTCTTCAGGGTGCGCAGGTAGCGATAGTATTTGGGCAGGCGCTTGATGACGGGCAGAGAAGCTTTGCCGGGAGTGTTCATAGGGGGGTCTCCTTTCTTTTTATCCGCAGCATTGCCGGGGAGAAGTGCGCAGCGGCAGGGTGCTCCGGCAAAAGATTTGTACTTTCTTGTACAATAATGATACATATTTGACAATCTTATCTCTAGTATAAAGTATACAGCGCGAAGAGAGAATGTCAAACCATTTGGCACATTTTTTTGAGAAAGAAAAGAAATCTTTACCGAAGTATAACCGGCAGGAATGACGGACAAGCTGAAATGAAGCAAAAAGGAGGATGCGCAGAATGTCACAGGAAGAGAAGAACATCCCCGTGGAGCAGCAGCGGCTGGAAAAAGAGCAGATCGAGGATATGGGCAGCGTTTACCGCACCCGGGGAGCTCACGCCATCCACTGCCTGACGGTCATCGGGCAGGTGGAGGGCCATGTGGAAGCGCCCCAGGGCCAGAAGACCACAAAATATGAGCACGTCATCCCCCAGCTGGTGGCCGTGCAGGAAGACCCCGCCATCGAGGGCCTGCTGGTCCTGCTCAATACGGTGGGCGGGGATGTGGAGGCGGGGCTTGCGCTGGCGGAGCTCATCGCCAGCATCTCCAAGCCCAGTGCGGCGGTGGTGCTGGGCGGCGGCCACTCCATCGGCATCCCGCTGGCCGTCAGCGCCCAGCGGAGCTTCATCGTGCCTACTGCCACCATGACGGTCCACCCCGTCCGCCATTCCGGCATGATACTGGGCGTACCCCAGACCATGCGCTGGTTCGAGCAGATGCAGGAGCGCATCACCGGCTTCGTGGCGTCCCACAGCGGCATCTCGGAGAAGCGTTATACTGAGCTGATGATGCGCACGGGCGAGCTGGTCATGGACGTCGGCACCGTGCTGGATGGCCGAAAAGCCGTGCGGGAAAAGCTCATCGACGAGCTGGGCGGGCTGTCGGATGCGCTGGCATGGCTCTACCGAGAAATCGAGGGGAAATAAATTGCCATTTGACTTTTCCCGTGGTACAATGAAAGAATCGAGTAGTATCGAAATTCTTCCATCGTCACCGACAGAGCCGCCCTGAGCGCGCCCTGCTTCATGATATAAAATAAGGAACGGGTTTTAGGAAACATGGCAAAGAGAAAACGCAAGACCTCCGGGCGCAGCACAGCCTCGCGCCGCAAGAACCGGACACAGGACCGGATGCCCGCGGGGCTCATCACCCTGTTTGCGGGGCTGGTGCTCATGGCGCTGGCTTTCGTGCCGGGCAGCTCGGCCTGGCGCACGATGCACGATGTCCTGTTCGGCGTGTTCGGCTGCGGAAGTTTCGTGCTGGGCGCAGCGCTGTGCTATCTGGCCATCCTCTACACCCGGGGCGAAGACCTTCTGCCCCATATCGCAAAGCTGGTGCTGGGACTCATCTTCGCCAGCGGCACGGTCATCGTCTTTTCTGACATCCCCACCGACCAGACCGCCGCGCAGATGACTGCCGCCTGTTATCAGAATGGTATGAGCGCATGGCTCTCGGGCGGTGCGCTGGGCGCTGTGCTGGGCGGGACGCTCCTGCTGCTCTGCGGCAGACCCGCCGCCAATCTGGTCATGGCGGCGCTGGCGGCCTGCGCCAGCCTGTACATTTTTGATGTTACGCCCGCCGAGTGCTGGCAGTGGCTCTGCAACGTGGGCGGCAGCGTCCACGAAAAGGGCCTTGCCGTCCACGAGCAGAATGCCGCCCGCCGGGCCGAGCGTCTGGCAGAACGCGCCGCCGAGGAGGCCGCGGCAGAGGAATACGAGGCCTATGACGATGACCTGCCGGAAGACGAAGTGGGCGAGGACTGTTGCGGCGGCGAAGAGCCTGCCGCGCCCGCCTTCCATATCCAGCCTCCCGGCTGGCTGGCTGGCGTCTTCCACTGGGGCCATCAGGTGATGCAGGGCGGCGAACAGGCGGAGCCTGCCCCTGCGCCCGCACCGGAAGTGCAGACCCCGCCTCAGCCCGAGCCTGCTCCCGTACAGGTGGAAAAGTCCCGGCCCCGTGCGCCCTTTGATATTGATCTGGGCCCTGACCATACCACCGTCACCGAGGGCGGCAGTGAGCCCATCGAGCCCATCATCCTCGGCCCCGGCGGCACCTTCGGCATGGACCCGCTCCGCCGTGCGCCCATCCGCGCCACCGTGACGCCCATCGTCCCGGACGCTGTGGATACCGCCGCCGAGGACTTCTTCACGGCCCAGCCCGAGCCGACGGTGACACCTACTGTCACGCCCGCCGCCCCGGCAGAAGAGCCGGAACAGCAGCCCGCGCCTGAGCCGCCGCTCTCCTTCGGCATCCCGCTCTATGATCTGACCCCGACTCCGGAACCGGCCCCGCAGCCGGTCAGCGCCGAGAATGCGGCGGCATTCCGCTCTGAGCCGGATGAGGACGGCTGGATCAGCATCACCAGCGACCCGGTGGAGGAAAAAGACCTCAACACGCTGGTGGCAGCCGCCATGGAAAAGCCCGCTGTCTCCGAGGAGCAGGCCGCGAACGCCCCCGCCGAAGAGGCGGAGACGGAGGAGAGCTTCCAGTATCAGTACCCGTCCATTGAGCTGTTCGAGCGCGCCCCGGAGGAAAGCGACTCCGGCGCAGAAGACGAGCTGAAAGCCAACGCCCAGAAGCTGGTGGACACGCTGGAAAGCTTCGGCGTCCGCACCCGTGTGCTGGATATTTCCCGCGGCCCGTCGGTCACCCGGTATGAAGTCCAGCCCATGGCGGGCGTCAAGATAAGCCGCATCACTTCGCTGGCGGACGACATCGCCCTGAACCTGGCGGTGGCCGATGTCCGCATGGAGGCTCCCATTCCCGGCAAGCCTGCCGTGGGCATCGAGGTGCCGAACCATAAGAAAACGCCGGTCTACATCCGCAGCGTCTTCGAGAGCCAGAGCTTTTTGCGGATGACCTCGCCGATGGGCATTGCGCTGGGCAAGGACATCGCCGGCGTGGCTCAGGTGGCCGACCTGTGCAAGATGCCCCATCTGCTCATCGCGGGCAGCACCGGCAGCGGTAAATCGGTCTGTGTCAACAGCATCATCATGAGCCTGCTGTTCCGCTCCAGCCCCGAGGACGTCAAGCTCCTGCTCATCGACCCCAAGGTCGTCGAGCTGGCTGAGTACAACGGCATCCCCCACCTGCTGATGCCCGTCGTCACCGAGCCCCGCAAGGCGGCCGGCGCACTGGGCGGCGCAGTGCAGGAGATGGAGCGCCGCTACCACCTCTTCGCGGAGAACAACGTCCGCGACATCAAGTCCTTCAACAAGCTGGCTGCAACGGACCCGAACCTCGAGAAGATGCCCTATATCGCCATCATCATCGACGAGCTGGCCGATCTGATGATGGTCGTCGGCAAGGATGTCGAAGACTCCATCTGCCGCATCGCCCAGAAGGCCCGTGCCGCCGGTATGCACCTCATCGTGGCGACCCAGCGCCCCAGCGTGGACGTCATCACCGGCCTCATCAAGGCCAACATCCCCAGCCGCATCGCCTTCGCCGTGTCCAGTCAGGTGGACAGCCGCACCATCCTCGACGGTGCCGGTGCCGAAAAGCTGCTGGGCATGGGCGATATGCTCTTCATGCCCGTGGGCGCACCCAAGCCCACCCGTATCCAGGGTACCTTTGTGCGGGATGAGGAGATCAGCCGTGTGCTGGACTTCATCAAGAAGAGCGCCACCGTCCAGTACGACGAGGCCATGATCGAGGCCATGGAAAAACACGCCATTCAGGACGGCAAGAAGGGCAGCAGCTCTGCCGACTCCGACGAGGAGGGCGGCAGTGACCCGATGCTCAAGCAGGCCGTGGAGGTGGTCATCGACGCTGGTCAGGCGTCCACCAGCCTGCTGCAGCGCCGCTGCAAGCTGGGTTATGCCCGCGCCGCCCGCATCATGGACGAGATGGAAGAAAAGGGCATCATCGGCCCCTACGAGGGCGCAAAGCCCCGCGCTGTCCTCATCAGCCGCCAGCAGTGGCTGGAAATGCAGATGAATCAGCCGGATGAATAACCTCTCAGTCAAAGCCTGGCGTACCGGACAGGCTCACGCTGGATGAATAGAATGTTTGATTTCGGAAGCAATAGAGCCCTGCTGTATAGGGCAGGCATCATGAAAGAAAAAGGATAGCTATGGAACATTACACCGAATTTCTCCCCATCAGCCGGGCCGACATGGAGGCCCGGGGATGGGACCAGCTGGACTTCGTGGTGGTGGGCGGCGACGCCTATGTGGACCACCCCAGCTTTGGCACCGCCATCATCAGCCGCCTGCTGGAAGCCGAGGGCTACAAGGTGGGCGTGCTGGCCCAGCCCCGCTACACCGACTGCGAGGACTTCAAGCGGTTCGGAAAGCCGAAGTACGGCTTCTTCATCGGCGGCGGCAATGTGGACAGCATGGTGAGTCACTATTCCGTCGCAAAGATCCCCCGCGCGGAGGACGAGTATTCCCCCGGCGGCAAGGGCGGCGCACGGCCCGACCGCAGCGCCACCGTCTACACCAGACTTGCCAAGCAGGCATACCCTGACCTGCCCGTCATTCTGGGCGGTCTGGAAGCATCGCTCCGCCGCTTTGCCCACTACGACTACTGGCTGGACACCGTCCTGCCCAGCATCGCCGAGGACTCCGGTGCGGACATCATCAGCTTCGGCATGGGGGAACACCAGACCGTGGAGATTGCCCGCCGTCTGGCGGCAGGGGAGCCGGTGGAGAGCATCACCGATGTGGACGGCACCTGCTACCTGACCGACTTCGACCACCTGCCCGAGCGGTATGTGGAGTGCGCGGGCTTCAAGAAGGTCGCCTCCGATAAGGTGGCCTATGCGAAAGCCTGCCGCATCCAGATGGACAATCAGGACGTCGTCAGCGGCAATATCATCGTCCAGAAGCAGAGCGAGAAGTACCTCGTGCAGAACATCCCCGCAAAGCCCCTCGTCCGCTGGGAGCTGGATAAGGTCTACGCCCTGCCCTACACCCGCCGCTACCACCCCATCTACGAGGCCATGGGCGGTGTGCCTGCCATCCGCGAGGTGCAGTTCTCCATCATCCAGAACCGCGGCTGCTTTGGCGGCTGCAATTTCTGCGCCATCCAGCTGCATCAGGGCCGACGCGTCACCAGCCGCAGCGCCGACAGCATCGTGGCCGAAGCAGAGCGGATGACCCACGAGCCGGATTTCAAGGGCTACATCCACGACATCGGCGGCCCCACCGCCAACTTCCGTTTCCCATCCTGCCGTGAGCAGATGCTGCGGGGTATGTGCAACGGCGGCAAGCACTGCCTCGCCCCCACCACCTGTTCCCACATGATCGTGGACCACAGCGATTACCTGAAGATCCTCCGCCGCGTCCGGGAGCTGCCCGGCGTCAAGAAGGTGTTCATCCGCAGCGGCATCCGCTTCGATTACCTGATGGCCGACCCCGATGACACTTTCTTTAAGGAACTGGTGGAGTACCACGTTTCCGGCCAGCTGAAAGTCGCGCCCGAGCACTGCGCCCCCAACACCCTCGCCTACATGGGCAAGCCCCCCATCGAGACCTTCAACAAGTTCAAGGATAAGTTCTACGAGCTGAGCAGGAAGGCAGGAAAAAAGCAGTACCTCGTGCCGTATCTCATGTCCAGCCACCCGGGCAGCACCCTCAAGGATGCCGTCTATCTGGCCGAATACCTCTACAAGAACCATATGCGCCCCGAGCAGGTGCAGGATTTTTATCCCACGCCCGGCACCGTGAGCACCTGTATGTTCTACACCGGCCTCGACCCCTACACTTTGAAGCCGGTGTTTGTGGAAAAGACCGCTGAGGGCAAGGCACTTCAGCGCGCCCTGCTCCAGTATTATGAGCCCCGCAATGCCGAAAAGGTCATCAAGGCGCTGAAAATGACCCACCGCGAAGACCTCATCCCCCTGCTGGTTCCCGCCGAGGGCCGCATTGCGGTCCAGCGCTCGGCCCGCAGAGCCGAGGCCGCCGATGTGACCATCCACGGCGACGGCACCTACACCGTCCGGCCCAGAGGCAAGGGCGGCAAGCCCCAGAGCCGCTCCACCGCCCCGGCTGGCCGCAGCCCGGCAGGCCGTCAGCCCAGCCCCGGCGCACGTTTTGCGCCCCATTCGGCTCCTGCGCATAAACCGAAAAACAATCAACAGAAAGAGAATACATCGTGGAAAACTTCAAAAAAGAAAAAGTGACCGCTCAAACGCTCATGATCCGCCTCGCTGCGCTGGCGCTGGCCGCAGCCCTTGCGCTGGGCCTCGTGGGCTGTGATACCTCTTCCATCGTCCCGGGAGGCAGCGGTGACGTCATGCCGAACCCGGCAGCTTCTCAGACCGGAACGACGCCTTCCGACGGGCAGGACGCCGCCTTCCAGATGCACTTCATCGACGTGGGGCAGGCGCTGAGCGTGCTGGTGGAGTGCGACGGACAGTTCATGCTCTACGACGGCGGCAATGTGGACGACGGCAGTCTGGTAGTCTCCTACTTGCAGAGTCAGGGGGTCGAGCAGCTGGAGTATGTCTTCTGCTCCCATGCTCACGAAGACCATGTGGGCGGTCTGGCCGCTGCGCTGGCCTATTTCCCGGCCTGCCACGTCTACAGCCCCGTGACGGAAGCCTCCACCAAGTGCTTCCAGGATTTCGTCAAGTACACCCAGCAGCAGAACTTACAGGTGGAAGTCCATGCCGTAGGCACCCAGTGGGCGCTGGGCAGCGCCACTGTGACCATGCTTGGCCCTGTGGCGCAGTACGAGGACACCAACGATACCTCCATCGTCCTGCGCATCGACTACGGCGCGACGAGTTTCCTGCTCACCGGTGATATGGAGGCCGACGCCGAGCGCGACCTCGTGAACAGCGGTGCGAACCTCAAAGTGGATGTCTTACAGGTGGGCCACCACGGCTCCAGCACCTCCACGAGTTACGTCTTCCTGAACGCTGTCCTGCCCAAGATGGGCATCATCTCCTGCGGGGTCAACAACAAGTACGGCCACCCCCACGAGGAGACCCTGAGCATCCTGCGGGACGCCGGTGTGGACGTCTACCGCACCGACCTGCTGGGGACGATCACCGTTTCCAGTGACGGCCAGAACTACACGGTGGCAACGGAACACTTCGCCACCGACGCTGAGCTGAACCCCACCGACCCGGCAGCGTCCAGCACGGCCCAGCAGGCCTACATCGGCAACGTGAACAGCAAAAAGTTCCATCTGCCCAGCTGTGCCAACCTCCCGGCAGAGAAGAATCAGATCCTCTTCTCCAGCTATGATGAGGCCGTGGCCGCAGGCTACAGCCCCTGCTCGAGCTGCATCAAATAACAAAATAGACAAAAGGGAAGCCCCACCGTCAGATGGGGCTTCCCTTTTGTCATAATATCAGCGTCCGCGTCCGGCTCCGCCGCCGTGGCTGCTGCCGCCGC
>ERZ791737.1249-NODE-1249-length-12853-cov-17.000078_pt1 | contig 12853 bp, 9 predicted proteins | sample MGYA00510042_ERZ791737 | MGnify/ENA primary metagenome ERZ791737 (study PRJEB30046, sample SAMN00791965) | human gut metagenome | study: EMG produced TPA metagenomics assembly of the A metagenome-wide association study of gut microbiota in type 2... | reverse complement strand
GAACAGAACAGAACAGAACAGAACAGAACAGAACAGAACAGAACAGAACAGAACCATCAGTTTAAACTTTTCAAAAATAAACCAATCGAAAAAATTATTAAAACTTTGTCCGTTTCTTTCGGATACATTAACCGTGATAACTTATCGGGAGAGAAGAAACCCGATTTTGTTATAAATACAAAAATTATATTAAGGAGTTCAGACATGAACAACAAAAAAATTATTCTTATCATCTTATCAGTTTTAGTTTTTGCTTTTATTTCTTGTAAAAGTAATGAAGAACCAACAAAATTCAAACCATCCCAATTAGGTGGAACTTGGCAAAGTCAAGTAGATGCAAACACTTCTTTCGTTTTAAATGCCGATACTGGAACAATAACCGTTGATTCGCTTGCTGCAATTCAAATAGACGGTTGGGCTGCTAATAAAGATACTGAATATAGCGAATTTAAAGTTGTTGTAGTTGTCCCTAATTATTTGCAAGGACAAAATGCAACTCTAAATCTTACATTTAAAAGCACAACAGAATGCGATGTAAGTATAGAAGGCGTAGATGGAGTTGAACCATTTAAAAAACAATAAAATTTAAAATTAATAAAAACTGATAAGATAAGACAAAAGGCACTGCTTAATTGCAGTGCTTTTTTATTTTAGTCATTGCAAGGACAAATTCCGAAGAAATCAATTTTTCTGTCATTTAGGACCGACTTCTCCGAAGTAGTGCATTTGATATTGACATGGCGATCAAGATTTTAAAAAGTTAATTTTAAAAATTTAGTTTCGTTAATAAACAAATTTCTAAATATGGAGACTTTTATTTATAAAAATCATTAAAAGAATAATTAATTCTTCAAAAAATTCTTTATATATTTTGTCTGCTCATCGTTTTTTATTAAAAAAGCGTCATGCCCGTAATTTGATTTTATCTCATGATATTCCGTTTCTATATTTGAATAATTATAAGCTTCTTCTATATCTAAAGATTGCGAACTTGGATAAAGCCAATCGGATATAAAAGAAATTATAAGAACTTTTTTAAGAGCAATATTTTTTTTAGTTTTTATTTTTTTAATATCTTCTTTTATATCAAAAAAATCCATCGCTTTAGTGAGATATAAAAAACTATTAGCGTCAAATCTTGAAGTAAATTTTTCGCCGTTATAATGCAAATAATTTTCAACTTCAAAAGAAGGCGTAAAATATTTCAAAGACTTTTTTCTTTTTCTTCCAAATTTTTCTCTCATATATTCTTCGCTCATATAAGTTATATGTCCGAGCATTCTTGCCAAAGCGAGTCCTTTATCTGGAGATGACATTCCATAATATTTTCCGCCATACCATTCGTTATCTTCCGTTATCGCCTGACGCGCTATTTCATTTAAAGCTATTTGCATAGGCGAATGCGACATAGAGCTTGCTATTATAATTGCCTTGTCAAGCATATTAGGATAATCTGCAGTCCATTGTAAAACCTGCATACCGCCCATAGAACCTCCGACTACGCAATATAATTTTTTTATTCCCAAATAATCTATAAGAATTTTTTGAACTTTTACGATATCTTTAATAGTGAAAGTTGGAAAATCCGTTCCATAATAAGAATTGCCATTTGATTTTTTAGAAGAAGGTCCCGTAGTTCCCGAGCATCCTCCCAAAACATTTGAGCATATAACGAAATATTTATTTATATCTATCGCTTTATTTTTTCCTACAAAATTACTCCACCATAGAGCGACATTCGAGTCTCCCGTAAAAGCATGACAAATAAGAATAGCGTTATCTTTTTTTACATTTAATCTTCCGTTAATCGTGTAGGCTATTTTTAAATTGTCTATAGTCTCTCCGTTTTCAAATTTGAAAGTTTTATTTGTATCGAAAAATTTAACTTCGGGTATTTTTTTTATACTCATTTTAATAAATCTCCTGTAATAATAAAATTTTAAAATAAAAAAGCCGCCAAAAAATTTGACGGCTGAAATTACAAAATAAAAATAAACTATACTATACAGCCGTCCTCAAATCGCATTTGCATCATAGAAAAATGATTTCTTGAAATTCGATTATTTACGAAAGCCGTTTTATTCAATTTATTCTCCTAAAAAAATTTATTTTTATTGAAACTATTATAAACAAAATAAAATAATTGTCAATAGTAATATATTGTTAAAATTATTTATATATTGCTATTAAAAATAAAATTAGTATAATTTAATAAATAAATAATTTTTTAAATTTTAGAAATTAAGGAAAATAATGAAAATAACTTTTTTAGGAACGGGAACTTCTGACGGCGTCCCAATGATTGGATGCAAATGTCAAGTATGTTCAAGCAAAGATAAAAGAGATAAAAGATTAAGAGCTTCGATTCTTATACAAAATAATAATAAAAATTATGTAGTCGATACTTCTTTAGATTTTAGAGCGCAAATGCTCAAAGAAAAAGTTAATAAACTTGAAGCGGTATTTTTTACTCATCAACATGCCGACCATACTTCGGGAATAGTCGATTTACGCTCTTTAAATTTCGCTATGAATAAATCTATAGACTGCTACGGCAATAAAGAGACTATGGATATTTTAAGAGATAAATACGATTATTTTTTTAATCCTATTCAACTTGGAGGCGGACTTCCTCAAGTGGTATTTTATCATATAGAAAAACCGATTCAATTTGATAATTTAAATATTATTCCAATTCCGATAAAACATGGAGTTTTAAATATATTAGGATATAGATTTAATAATTTCACTTATATAACCGATGCGAGTTCTATAAGCGAAGAGAGTATTAAATTAATTGAAGGAACGGAGATTTTAGTTTTAAACGGTTTGAGATATAGAGCGCATCATACTCATTTATCATTGCAGGAATCGGTAAATATAGCCGACAGAATAGGAGCTAAAAAATCTTACTTCACGCATATGACTCATGATGTTCTTCATAAGAATTTAGAAAGAGAGCTTCCTAAAAATATGTTTCCCGCTTATGACGGACTTACGATAGAAATTTAAATTATATTCTTGCTTCTATAATAATAAACCAAAAGTCTAACGACTCTCGAATAACTTTTAACGCCTTCTTTTTGACTGTTCGCTTTTAAGTAAGTATCGTTTACTTTTTCGCTTATTTTAGACAAATCGCCCGAATATTGCCTCCAAAATTCATTGTATTCTTTAATTTCTTTTTTAGTTTCTTCGTTTAAATTAGAAATTAAATAACCGTAATCTTCATCTCTATTTAATTCGCCCAATATATATAATAAAATTTCAAAATCGCCCGAGTATCTTATAAATAAATCTTCGCTTTTTGAACAAACTAAATAAGCTAAAAAATTTGCTTCGTCTTCGTAAGATATTCCTATTTGATGCGAAATTTCATGAGCTATGGTAAAAGGAAAAGAAACATAAGGAATTAAAATATTAACATTCGATTCAAAAGTGAAAGGATTATAAATTCCCGAAATTTGCAAATATAAAAAAAGTTTTGAGGACTTTATAGGTTTTGTTCTGCTATAATTCATATTCAAAAAATTAAACTCTTCAAAAATATTTTTATAATCGACTTCAACCATTCTATTTAAAGCCTGATAATTCGTATTTATTTCAGAATATTTTATTTGACTTTTTAAATTATTAATATCTTTTATCAAATACTCGGCAAGAGAATAAATATCTTCATTGTAAATTTGCTTTTCCATATATTTAGAATAATTATCTATAATAGGCATTCTATAATAATTTAATCCCCAAATCGACATAAATATTATATAAACGATTATAACGGCGCATATTATAGAATATAGAAAATTAAATAATATTTTTAATCTTTCTTTTTCTATTATTAAATTTTTTATAGTAAAAATAATAAATAAAATTATAATTATTGCAAATATTATAATTAAAATCTCGCCCAAAGAAAAACTTAATTTACCCGATAATTTATTTAAGCCTCCCGCCAATTTTTTGTATATAAATTTTGAATAAAAATTTTCTACTAAAAATTTTGAAAGGCTCAATAATTTCAAAAGAATTGCAATTACGGATATGCATAAAAGAAATATTAATTTATTTTTCATTATAATATTATACTTAATGAAAAAATATTTGTCAAAGAGAATTTATTAGAAATTATTTTTTCATCTCTTTCAAATCGGCGTCTAATTTCTTTTTCCAAAGGTCGTAAATCTTTTTCTGTTCTTCCGCTTCTTCAGTTTCATTTAAATATATGTATATTCTTCTTAAAGCTCCCGACATATTCAAAGCCATTTTCATGTCATCTGGAAGTCTGTCTTGCAATTCGTATTTTGCCCTGTATTGTTCAGCCGAAATCCAAATTAAAGATTTTGCTAAATTCATTAATTTTACTCTATACATATATCCGTCTATTTCGGGGCTTAATTCTCTAATATAATTTTTGAAATCTATTATATTTTTTGTTATTAAAGCAAATCTTCCTTCAATCTCAACGAAGTTTTGTAGCCATTTTGAATTTTCGCCGTAGCAGAATTTGAAATAATCTATAATATAACCGAAAGAGCAAATAAATTTATATCTCCATTCGTCTGAAAATTTATCTTTTAAGAATTCATGAACTTCTTCATTTAAAGATAAAGAATCGTCAGAATAATTTCCTAAAGCTTCTTCAAGCAAAACTATAGCTTTATTAATATATCTTCTTCCATCGTTTAATTGATTTTCTATTCTAATATCCAAATATTCTATAGAAATATTGCATATCGTGGCAATGAAAGACGAAGCTTTTATATGCAAAACCGCCAAATCTATTTTATTTTTAGCAATCTCAAATTCGTCTTCAATAGAATTTAATTCTTTTTCCATTTTATCAATATTAACTTCTACGGCTTGAAGCAATTCTTTATATTTGTTTTGCATTCTATTGCATTCCGCTTTAGCTGCCTCGCTTATCTTTGCCATTTATTAACCTCTATTATTAATTTATCGGAAAATTTGAAAATAAGTTTTAATTATTTAATTGCTTAATTCAACAGGCATAGTAATAAAAAACGCCGTAGCTTCAAAATTATTTTTTACGCTTTTAGCTATCATACTACCGCCATGCGCTTCAACAATTCTTTTAGATACAGCCAAACCTATTCCTACTCCATGACTTTTTGTAGTAAAAAACGGAGTGAATAATTTATTAATCGTTTCAGGTTCTATATAAGAGTTCGTATTTTCAACTATTATATCAATCATAGATTCTTTATACGAGTTGTCGGCAAATGTAACGCTTATTATAGCGTCATTTTCGTTTTCTATGGCGTCTATAGCGTTTATTATTAAATTAATTATAACATCGTTCATTCTGCTATAATCCCAACGAACAAATTCTTCTTTTGTAGTTTTAACGGCATAAAATTTAATTTTCTTTTCGCTTTTCTTTATATATTCTTTAGCAAGAACGGTAATATATTTTACTATATCGTCAACTTTAATACTTTCGGGAACTAAATTAATACTTTTTGCAAATGTTAAATTTCTTCTTATATAGGTTTCTAATTTATCGACTTCATCCGCTATAATTTTTGCATATTCGCTTACTCTTTCATCGGAACTTATTTTTACAAGTCTATTTGCAAATCCTGAAATTGGAACTATAAAATTTCTTAAATTATGCGCCATTGAAGAACTCATCTCTCCTATAATAGCCAAACTTTTAATATCTAATAAACTTTTTTCTGCGACTTTCAAATCGTTTCTGCTTTTTTCAATTTCATTATAAAGCGAAGAATATTCTAAAGCTATAGCCGCTTGCCTTCCAAACATTTTTAAATAATCTAAATCATCGTCTGGTATCGGAATATTATTATAAATATTGTCGACTAAAATAACGCCAACGCAATTATTAGCATCCATTATTGGAACTATAGCAAAAGGATTATAACCGAATATATCGGTATAGTTTCTTAATTGTTCAACTTGATTATTATCGTTTACGGATTTTATATTTATGCTTTCTTTATTATTAAACAAATCAAAAAATAATTGACATTGCTCGCTATTTGGAATTACCGTATTTAAAAATTTCTGATTTAAATCCCAAGACGCTTCCAAATTATTTCTGTCTAAAGATAACATTAATTTTTCTCTAAGAGCGTATTTATCGATATTCTTCATATTGCTTAAAATATCTTTGCCATAATATTGTTTATGAAGTAATGTTTCTCTAATAGATTTATCAACGCTATTCATATGATTCCAAATATCGCCCGCATTCTCTCCGTCTTTTGGCGCTACGCACATTCTTCCTCTAAAAACATTAAATTCTTTATCGTATAAAAATGCAAAAGCTCTATTGAAAGCGAATACATCTCCTATAGTCGCTATAGTAAGAAGCATAAATAATATATCTTCGGGTTTTGAGCGTTCAAGTAAAATATTGCTTATATCGTATAAAGTGCTTAAACGAGACATATTTTTTTTATTTTTTTCGTTAGCTTTATCTAATTCATTTATGCTATAATATTCCGATATTCTGCTTGAGATATTTGCAAGAAGAGGATTAAATAAATTGCAATCGTCTTTATCAAAATCGCCCAAAGGATTAACGGCGTCTTTTATTTTATCGATAACGACAGCATATCCCATACATCCGCCGCCCATAGGAATTCTATTAAATAAAACAGAACGATTTATAATATTTCTAAAATTATTACTATCTTCGTTTTTCTCTATATTGTTTATATAATTAATTTCATGCTCGATATATTTTATTTCATATTCTTTTTTTTCAAAAACTGAATAATCAAAATTATCTTCAAAACCATAGCTCGATATAGTGTCAAAATTATCTTTTTTATATCTAATTCTTATAAACGATTTGCTAGCGCTGAATATATTTGCCATGTCGGAAGCCAATTCTTTTAAGTTAATTTCAAATTTGTCGATATCGCTTAACTTAAAATATAATTCTCTTAATAATTTTAATTGTTTATCTTTTTCTTTATAAGTAACATGCTGCAATACATTATTTGCATAAACCGCGAAATGTCCGATAAAATTTTGAATCTCGTCTAATATGCTATTGTAAAAATCTATTTTATCTTCTCTATTTCTAAATACTATAATTCCGATATTTTTTTGACTTATAGATATTGGCAAAGCTAATAAAGTGTTATAATTTAAAAAAACTTCGGCGTTAGAATTGCTTATATTTTTACCGATATATTTTTTTCCGTCATATAAAATTTCTTTAATATTATCGTTAGTTATTGGAAAATCTACTTTACAAACATAATACCTGTCTATTCCGTAAACTCCTCTTAAAATTAAATATTCTCCTTTAGGAAAATAAACTTCTCCGCAATCAAAATTATAATATTGACATATTTTCTCTAAAAATAAATCTACAACTCTATCTATTTCATTTGTATTTTCTGCAAACAAAAGTCCGTTTGATAAATCCGTAAAAAAACTTTCAATAGGCTTTTTATCTTCCATAAAAAAAATTCCTCATTATAATATATTTTTTAAACTTTAAAAACTTTTAATTGGTAAGGCAATATTTCTATAGTTTCTTTTATATCGACAATATTATCGAATGAAATATCTTCTTTTATGTCAAAATTTTTAGCGTCAAATTCTTCTTTTTTGTCCGTAATATTAATAACTATAAAAACTCTTTCTTTTTCATCCAAACTATATTTATAAAATTTTCTGAAAGGATTTTTTATCTCTTCTTTTTCTTCGATATCGATTTTTTTATCTTCGTTATTTTCGTTTTCATTAAGTTTTTTTAATTCTTCTAATTTTTTCTTTTTTTCAATATTTTCCAAAACATCCAAAGAAACTATTTTTCCGCAATTTGTTAATATAGGATTTTGTTTAATATAAATCGCCATATCTTTTATAAATTCGCTTAAATCAAAACTTATTTTTTCAAAGTCTTTTTCATTTCCGTTAACTACATTGCATCTTTTATAAAATCCAAACTCATCTCCCGTAGTTATCATCCACATATCGCATACTATCGCCGTAAATAAAAAAGTTTGTTTTAATCGCCATATATTTCCGTCATATTCTGTTATTAATCTTTGAGTATCATGATTGCTTGGAAAGGCTATTTGTTTGCAATTTTCTCTTCCCAAATTATATTGTTCTATAAACCATTCGCCTTCATAATCCCACCATTTCGCGCTGCTTGCAATATAATCAAATCCAGATTCTATTAAATTTTTAGTGTCTTCCATAGAACAACCTAAACTTTCAGCAAAAAATATAATATCTTTATTTTCTTTTTTAGCGTTTGATATTAAATATTTCCATAATTCTTTATTGACTTTATAAGCCGCATCGCATCTAAAACCTGAAAATCCTAATTCTAAATTATGTTTAATAAGCTCATTCCAATAATTCCAAATAGGATTTTCAATCTCTTCGTTATCTTTATTTAAAATAATTTTTTGATTATTGAAAGAAGCCAAATCTCCCCATTCTATCCATTTTCCATTATCCCAAGCGCCTGGCGATTCTAGCTTTCCGTCTTTTAATTTATACCATTCAAAATGTTCTTCAACTAAATTGCAATCTTTTGAAGAATGATTAATAACTAAATCTATCATTATTTTTATATTATTATTTTTGCAATATAAAATGAAATCTTTTATTTCTTTTTCGGCAATGTCTTTTTCAGAACTTGTAAAAAATGCAGGATTATATTTATAATAATCTTTAGTCGCGTATAAACTTCCGCTAAATCCTGGGAAAGTTATCGGATTAATATAAACCCATTCAAACCCGATTTTTTTTATTCTGTCTATATGCGAATACCAATTTTTAATGTTTCCCAATAATGGGGCAAATAAATTATAGCTTAAAACCTTCATTAATAAACTATTATATATGGTATAAAATAAAATTCAATATATAATATTTTTATTTTATTATTTCTAAAAATTCCGAATTATTTTATATAAACATAATATTTTTTGTATAAACAATTTAAGAAAAATAAAATTTAATTAAAGAGGATTTGATTTAATGAAAGGTTCTGCCGTAGCTGTTATATTTATCGTTATTAATATAATAGCCGCAACTATATTTATGACTGTTATAACCGTTTCAATAAAAAAATCTATTATATCGGAAGAAGAACTTTCAAAAGCGTCATTAAATAAAATAATTGAAGTTTATTCAAATAAAAATATAGCCTCTATAAATTATTATAATGCGATTTCATTAATTCCAAGATTAGATATATATACTTTAAACTCTTTAAGCAATTATATAAGAAGAATAAATTTAATTCATGCGGACAATTCTTTAATAGAAAAACCTATTACTTTTCAGGAATTTCAATATATTCAAGCAAGAATACAAGAAAATATAAATAAAATTAATTATACGGCAAGAAATTATCCCGTTTTAAGAACAAACGAAGGATATATAAAAGCTTTATACTATATAAAACCTATAATAGAAGACGAAACAAAGGCGATAGAAATATATAATAGTCATGTAAAAGAATATAATAAATTAACTTCAATGCCACCTTCAAGCATAATTGCGGGAATAATGGGAAAATTTCCATTTTTAACTTTTGAAACGGGAACAAATATAATATCTCAAACCGCTCGTATGTTTGAATAAAACAATATTTTTTTATAAAGTAAAATTATACGCTTCCGAATATTATTATAGTAATACATAAAATCTAATAAATAGGAAATTATAATTATGATAAACGGAGTTGGCAATTTAATATCTTTTTCAGATAATAATATTTCTTCTAATAATCAATACGAATTAGAAAATTATAACGATAGTTCTTTTGCAGAAATGTTAAATAAACTTCAAAACGAAAATATTTATTCGGAAAGTTCCACAAATAAAAGCGTTGATAGAGAAGATTATAACGATTATAGCAAAGACGATTTCAAAAAGTATTTAGAAAATATGGAAAACGATAAAGTTGCAGAATCAAATAACGAATACGATAACAAAATCGACAATTCTAAAATTAAAAACGATAAAGAAAATAATATTGACGAAAAAAATATTGAAAGTCAAAAGTCGGAAAAAAGTTTAGAAAATGAAAAAGTTGAAAATGTTGAAAATCATATTGAAAAAAAAGAAGAAAATAATTATGATAAATTAGATAAAAATTCTACTGTCGATAATAAAAAACCTGAAACTATTAAATCGATAAAAGAAAAAGCAAAAAATATTGTAGAAAACAATAATTTATTTATAAAAAATGCAAAGTCCGATAGTAAATCGGAAAATTTATCTTCCAAAATTTTAAATTTGTCTGAAGAAGAAAAAGAAAATCTTATTAAAGAAATAGATAATTTGAAAAAAGAAATAAAAAATTTAGAACTAAACGATAACGAAGAAGAAGATTTAAATATTCTTTTTGAATCATTAGAAAATATAAAAAATATTATTTTTGAAAATTCAAAAGAAAAAAATTCGGATAATATAAAAGAAAGCAAAGAATTACAAATTAAAGATTTGCAAGAAAAAAGTTTAAAAGAATTAAAAGAAAATTTGAAAGAAAGCGAGATAAATAAAAATATTGAAAGCCAAGATAATTTTATTTTAGAAAATGCAAATAAAAATAATAAAGAATTAAATAAAAACGAAAATAAAATTGATAATTTGAATTCTAATTTGAAAAATACGATTTCGGAAGATAAGGGAGCGGAAATTACAATTATAAATATGAAGGATTCGCCCGAAGGCGCAAATTTGAAAGGATTTAATCATTATAATAATGTTTCAAAAACTCAAAGCGGAAATAGTTTAACCGAGAATATGATAAAATTCCAAGATTTAATGGGGAAGCTTGTAGAAAAAGCTCAAGTTGCCTTAAATAATGGAAAGAGCGAAGTTTTAATGTCGCTTAACCCAGAATATTTGGGAAAAGTTAGATTAAAAATAAGTATGGAAGGCGATAATTTTATCGGAAAAATTTTTGTAGACAATGCCGAAATAAAAGATATATTTACTAAAAATTTGGATACGGTTATAACTTCTTTAAATGAAATCGGAATTAATATAGAAGGTTTCGATGTAATGTTAAGGCAAGATATGACAAACGGCGAGTTCTCAGAGTTTTCAGAATTTGCTAGCAATAATTCTTTTGGAAATAACGGAGGAGATTTTGCCGAAGAAGTTGTAACGGATATTCAAAATTATATTATTCCAGAAAGAAAATTAAATTTATTAATATAAGGAGAAAATTATGATATCAGCAGAAGCTTTGAAAATGACGGATAGAGAGATAAGAATATTAAAAAACGAAGTTGGCGCTTTTAATTTGCAAAATAATTACGAAAGAGACCCAAGCAAAAATTCTTTGGGAAAAGACGATTTTTTGAAATTATTAACCGTTCAAATGAGCCATCAAGACCCATTGTCGCCTTTGGATAATAGAGATATGATAGCTCAACTTGCGCAATTTTCTTCTGTAGAACAAATGACGCAAGTTAATAAAAATTTGGAATCAATGAAAAACTTTTATTCGAGTCAAACGGGTTATTCTATGTTAGGCAAAAGCGTTGAAGTTATGGACGAAGCGGGAAATAGATTTTTGGGACCAGTTGAAATGGTTATGGAAAACGATTCGGGAGTCGCTTTAGCCGTGAGAACTTCAAACGGTTTAATAACGGTTAGACCCGAAGATGTTATGATAGTTCATTCAAGCGGAGAGCTTATAGCTTCAGAATCTGCGGCGACTCAAAGAATAATGGACGCTCAATCGGAAGATGAAGCTACTAAAATATTTCAATCTTCTTTAATTAAAAAAGCTCAAGTTATTTCAAGACCTTCGGCGGATGATGAAAACTCATCCAACTCTGATGGAATTTCTACAATTTTACGCTCTGCAGGTAACATTGAAAAGCCTGAAGAAAAATTAAATAAAGATTTTGGAAATAAGACGGTTAGAAAATAATTATTGATACATAAATAAAATTAATAAAAAGAGCCGTTATAATTTTGACGACTCTTTTATTTTATCTATTAAAAATGAAATTAAAATATCATAATTAAAGATAAACTATACATTAAAAAATATCTTATGCTTTAAATCAAAATCTAATTGAATGCCAAAATTATAAGTTTCATAAACTCTTTAATCTATCGAATTTTTTATTTAACTTATTGACAAAAAATTAAAACATGCTATTATTATTAAAAATAATTAACAAAAAAGAGGTAAAAATATGTATAGTGTAAATTCCTTAAGCAAAGCAAAGCAAAGCAAAGCCTTGAATTGCGCAGTTTAACCAACAATTCTTTCAAAACATTTCTTATCACATTATTATCATTAACATTGCTATTCTCAATCAGCTGTAGTAATGAAGGAACGACAGGCGGAGACACGGGAGACGACTATTGGTATAATCCCGATACAAACGATATCATACCACCGCCTTTAACACCAGGAAAACTCACCGCTTCGGCTACAAGAAATATCACAATAAATATAGCCAATCAAAAAGTGCATTCTGCGGGAAGTATATCTTTTTTGGTTCGTCCTTACGAATTGGAAAAGGCGGGAGATTTCACGGTATCTATTGATAGCGTAGCGAAAGCGACTGGAAATAGCAGCTCGTTAGAATTGACGCCAGCGGATTTTAGTAGTCTTACCCCAAGCTCAAAAGAATTGACTTTATCGGCGGATGGTTTGGCTAAAGTTAATTCGGCAAGCGATTTGAAGGACGCTACTGCTTATAAATATGATATAACATTTAAATTTACTACTACTTCCGATACGGTTTCTAATAAAACTGCTTCATACAAATCTACGGTTAGTTTATATAAAGTTGTGTCTGTAACAAAGGATATGTTAAAAACTATGATAACATCAACTCCTACCAAAACGGTT
>ERZ791737.1248-NODE-1248-length-12874-cov-15.047820_pt1 | contig 12874 bp, 12 predicted proteins | sample MGYA00510042_ERZ791737 | MGnify/ENA primary metagenome ERZ791737 (study PRJEB30046, sample SAMN00791965) | human gut metagenome | study: EMG produced TPA metagenomics assembly of the A metagenome-wide association study of gut microbiota in type 2... | reverse complement strand
TATACAGACAGCGGAGAATTGGGTATATCTTTCGGACCTGAAGGAAAGAGATATTATACAGGACAGTTAAAAAAGGTAAATTAAATATGTCTATCAAATCTCCATTTAGCCTAAAGTTCTTTGATGCTTATGTAATCAAAATACAGACTTGTCAGATAACACTGTTGACTCTAGTTATTAGAATTCTAGTTCAGTTGCACCTTTCTTTTTTAATTGAAAGTTTTCATTTCAATTTTGGCAAAGGGGAGGTGATGCATAATGAAGAGACGACATGACGCCTATAGGAGACATAAAAGAAATATTGATTATGATAAAAAAGGAGGAATAAATATAATATTAAATATAACATTTACTACTATACCTATTATGTCTATTATTAGATTGATAATAGAAATAATTAATTTTTATTATCGCTAATTAAAGAATAATAAAAGCTTTTTAATTTATCATAAAAAATATTTGCTTGAAAATAAAACCGAGTTTTTTTAATTAAAGGCTCGGTTTTTTATAATATTTTTTTAAATAAATATTTTACCTTATTAAAAAATTAAGGTTTTATATAATAGTATTTTTCATAAATAATCTCACCCTCTTATTCAATTTTTCACAGTGATTAATCATAATATTGAATAAGAGGGCTTTTTTAATCTTCTATTATTGATTTATTTCTGCCAGATTGTTTTGCTTTATAAAGAGATTTATCCGCTTTATCTATAAAATTGTCTAAAGAAATATTTTTTTCTTTAATCGCTCCGCCCAAAGACGCTGTAGCTTTAAGAGAATATTCTTCGGTTGAAAAATCCGTTTCGTTAATTTGATTTCTTATAAATTCCATAGAATTAAAAAGCTCTTTTTTATTATTTATATCGAAAACTATAATAAATTCTTCGCCTCCGTATCTTGCGAAAATAGATTTATAAGAAATTTTTTTTAAAGAATCTTTTATAACTTGAACCGCCGTTTTCAAAATATAATCTCCGACATTATGTCCGTAGCTGTCGTTATAATGTTTGAATTTATCCAAATCAATTATAGCTATAGAATAAATTTCTTTAGATTTTTCTTTATTTAATAAATATCTAAAAACATATCCTCTATTGTAAATTCCTGTGAGTTTGTCTCTGTTTGCCAAGAAAGATAATTTTTCGCTGTAAAGTATTAAAGCAAAATGATTGATTAACAAATATAAATATTCTTTTTCAATATCGCTTTCTATTATAATAAAACCAAAATTATAATTTCTTGCAATTAATTTATATTCGCATCCGTTTTTTAAATCGGACTTATTATTTGAAACATACCATAAAATTGTCTCTCCATTTTCTTTATTAAAATAAATAGAAAAATTTTTAATTAATTTTTTTGAATTATTTTCAAAGATTTTAATTATTCCGTCAACGGAAAAAGGTTCGGGAATCTTATTCAAACTTTTAATTATTTTATTTATTTCTTTTATTATTTCTGTTTCTTTCATTTTACTTAAAATAAAGGCTATTAATAATATTTTTTGCAAAAGATATTAAATAAGCGCTTATATAAACGCTCGAAGATAAAGTTAAAATAATCGATTCTTTGTTTTTAATCGCAATCGCCATAGCGTTGAAAGTATAATTATTTTTAAATTTTGAAGTAAATATAATATTTGCAAAAGTATCGTCATATTCTTTTCTGTTTTCTATAGAAAGAGGCGAAACTATAGAATATATCTCTCCGCATTTTGTTTTAAAATCGTTTATTATATTATTTATCTCTTCGTTTTTTAAATTTAAACTCTCATAACTAATCATAATCGATATTGAATTATTTTCATTTTCTATTTTTAAAATTCCATTTTCAATTTTCGCGTTAAAATTTGCAGGAACAAGCAAATTAAATCTATCGGGATTTGCCTGAATAGGAATCAATTTTCCCGCATAGAAATTCGATTTTTCTTTTATAATTTTTATATCGTTTATTCTACTTAAAATATTATTATCTTTTTTTACCGTTAAAGCTCTTTCTAAAATATTTATCGCATCGTCATATAAATACATTGCCTTATAAGTTATTGACATATTAATCATAGAAGCTATATCGTTATAATTTAGAGAAATCGCTTTTTTATATTGCTCCAAAGCTTCTTTATATTTTCCTTCCATCGATAAAATAACGCCAAATTGTCCGTAAATTGAAGAATCCGCATTTCCTAATTTTATTAAATTGTTTATTACTATTTTTGCCTCTTCGTATTTATAAAGACTCGTGAGCGCTTCTATTTTATTTTCAAGCAAATCTTTATCATTGTTTATATAATTTAATCCTTTACTTAAAATATCTATAACGGCTTTATAATTTTCTTCCTCGTAATAAATATCCGACAAAACCAAATAAGCTTCTTTATATCTCGGTTCTTTTTTTATCAATTCTTCCGCCAATCTTTTTGCATATTCAAAATTATTAATATCCAAATAATTATTAATTTTATCAATAATATTTTCTTTTTTTTGAATTTCAACTTCTTTTATAATTTCCGTTATATTTATTTCGTTTTCTAAAATATTATCTTTCATTTATTATCTCCATTTTACAATTAAAAAGCCTTCTTTATTATTTAAAATATATTTCCTAAATTTATTATTCGGATTAACGCATATTTTAGTTTCGGCAAAATTTAAAAGCGGTAAATCGCTTATTGAATCGCTATAGGCTATATTTTTATATTTATGATTAGGAAAAATATGCTCGGTAAATAATCTATATCTTTTTGCAGCTCCATAGCAGTTTTTTCCATACATATAACCCGTGAATTTTCCTCTAAATGTCCAAAGCTCCGTTCCCATACATTTATCGAAACCCAAATTTTTCGCTATAAATTTTGCGTATAATTCAAAACTCGCCGTAACCATAATAAGAGTATAGCCCTTGCTTTTAAGTTTTTTTATTTCTTCTAAAGCGTCTTTAAAATATAATTTTGGAATTATAGAATCTGCAAATTCTTTTCCTATTTTTTCTCCAAATTCTATAGTTATATTTCTGAATATTGACGCTATTTCATATTTTATTTTATTATTGTCTATAATTTTTAAAAAGAATAAAATCAAATAAGGAATTAATCTTATATAATATATTATGCTTTTCGGATTTTTCTTTAAATAGAAAATCATAAACGGAATTATAGAATCTTTTTTTATAATAGTTTTGTCTAAATCGAAAAATGCAATTCTCATAATTATTTTATTCTACTATAAAATTAGGTTTTGTCAAATTTCAATTAGTATATTATAGCTAACTACTTATATTAACTTAAAATTGAAAAGGAATTTTTAATTTATTCTTCAATAATAAATAAACAATCCAATCTTTCTATAAAATAGCTTGTTTTTTATATAATATAAAAATATAATAATCAAAATGAAAAATATTTAATTCGATTTAATTTAAGGAATTTAATTTTATGATAAAAAATATTATTTCGGATATTGGAAATGTTCTTTTTGAATTCGACACTTCGGGATTTATCGACAAAAATATTGAAACCGAAGACAAAGAAAAATTTTTTGATTTGGTTTTTGCAAGCGATAATTGGAGACTTTTAGACAAGGGCGATTTATCTTTTGAAGATGGCAGAAATTATTTTTTATCTATATTTCCAAAATATAAAAATATTTTAAATAAACTTTTCGACAGTTCTTTAACTTTATGTCTTAATATGCATCATAATAATATAAATATTTTAAAAGAATATAAAGAGAGAGGATATAATATTTATTATTTGTCAAATATGACAGTCGAAACTTTTAAATGCTTAAGAGAAAAAACCGATTTTTTTGATAAAACTTGCATTGGAGGAATAGTTTCCGCTTACGAGAAAATGATAAAGCCAAACGAGGAAATATATAAATTATTATTAAATAGATTTAATTTAAAAGCGGAAGAATGTTTATTTATAGACGATAATTTGGATAATGTTAACGCCGCGATAAAATTGGGAATTAATTCTTTTCAATTAAAAAATATGAACGATATGAGTTTTGAATTAAAAAATATAATAAAATAATTAATTATGGAAAATAATTTATTTTTAAAAATAAAAAATCGCTACGGTTTGATATATTTAAGCGTAATATCTATATTTATAATACTTGATATTATCGCTTCTGCTTTTATAACAAATTTTTTATACGAACCGAATACTAATCCTTTAAATTTATTTTTAATATTATTTATTCCATCAACGAGCATTTTTGTCGGAATTATTACAATAATTAAATTTATACTTGAAGCTTTCAAAAAAAAAGAAGGTTCGCATATAAAATTGGTTATCGTTATAATTATGGCTTTAATTACGATTCTTCCGAGTTTCATTATAAGTTATATTTCTTCTTATATTATCAAATCGAATATTAATCTTTTTATAAATAGCGATATTAATAATTCTATATACAATGTTATCGATATGTCGAATAACGAAATTATAAATAAACAAAATAGTATGCTTTCGGTTTTGTCGAATGTCGGAAGAAATTATTTTAATAATATTTATAAATATATTGATTTTGTAAATCCGACTAATAATTTTAATAATTATGATAGATTAAACGATATGATTAAAAATTATTATAATTTTCAAAATATAACTTTTCTGTCTAATTCTTATTACGGGCAAAGTTCTATATTATTTAATACCGCCGATTTTCTGCCTTTAGATGTAAATTCTAGATTATATACCGAAGAAGTTGTATTTATAAATAGCGAATATAAAGATTTATTTTATGTTAATGCGATTATTCCGCTTTCTATGGCAAATAATTATGTAATATGGTCCGAGCCTATGTCTTCAAATTATATAGAGATTAGAAATAACGCTTTAGAATCTTTTAGGCTTTATAGTTCGGCAAGTATGTTTTTAAATGAATTTTCAATTATATTAAAACTTTTATATATTTTCGTTTTGGGAATATCGACATTTTTCTCAATAATATTTGGAATAATTTTAGCGCGATTAATATATAAACCGATAAGTCTTCTTTTGAAAGCTACAAATTCTATAATAAACGCCGACTTTGATATCGATATGAAATTTTCGGGAATTCATGATTTGAGAAATCTTATATACAGATTCAATATTATGGCGAGAGCTTTAAAATATCATAGAGATAGAGAAAATACGAGATTGAGATTAGAAACTTGGAGAGAAGCTGCGATTAAAGTCGCTCATGAAATTAAAAATCCTCTTATGCCTATAGTAATGAACGCCGAAATTATAGAAAGAAATTTAAAAAATAATATGTCCGATAAGGATATAGAAAAAATAAAAAATTCTACAACTATTATAATAAAAAATGCAAACTCAATTTCAAATTTGATAAAATCTTTTTCTGAATTTTCATTTGCAATTAAAATTTCTGATAAAAAAGAATCTATTAACGAAGTAATTTTAGAAGTGTTGGATTCTTTTAAAAATATTCCAAATATAAAATTTAAAGTTTCTTTAACGAAGCATGATTATTCTTTAAATATGGATAGAGATAAACTTATTATGTCTTTTAGAAATTTAATTAAAAATTCAATAGAAGCTATGGAAAATAATAATATAGAATCTATAATATATTTGTCTTCTTATCATGAAATAATCGACTATAAAGAATTTTTTACGGTAAGCATAACCGACACGGGAATCGGAATAGAAAATAATAATATAAAAAGAATTTTTGAGCCTTATTTTACTTCAAAATCTAAAGGCACGGGAATAGGACTCGCTACAACCGAAAAAATTATTATGGAGCATAAAGGATATATTTCCGTAGAATCGATTATTGGAGAAGGAAGCACTTTTTTTATAAGATTTGAGATTTAATCGTTTTCTATATAATTTATAATTTTATTCATATTAGCGGGATAATCTAAACATGTTATATTTAATTCTTTAGCTTTTTCTTTGATTTCTTTGTCTATATTCTCGCATAGAAAAAATATTTTATATTCTTTAAGTTCTTTTCTTTTTTCTAATTCGACTATAAACTCAATAACATTAACCCAAACTAAATGAGGATTAAAAATTAGAGTTTTTATATTATGTTTGTAAATTTTTCCCATTAATTCGTAAAGATTTTCCGCCGTAAAAACATCTACGGAACAACTTTCTAAAAAAGCCTTTATTTTAGTGGCTCTGTTATCATCGTCTACGACTATGACAGGACTATTCATAAACATAACCCAATAATAAAATATACCGAGAGAGGGAATCGAACCCTCACTGAGTTGCCCCAATCAGATTTTGAGTCTGACGCGTCTACCAATTTCGCCATCTCGGCTTATAAATTAATTTTCTTTGTATATATTATATTATATGAAAGATAAAAATCAAGTCTTTAAATTAATTATTTATAAAATTTATTAATAATTTAATTTTGATAATTTGAGGTTTTTTATAAAACATATTTATTATATTTAAATTCTAATATATAATAAAAATAAAATCTATACGGGAAAGTTTTAAAAAAAGTTTATGAACAATAAAAAAATATTTATTATATTTATACTAATTTTTATATTTTTTATTTCAAAAAATATTTACTGTCAAGATAACGCTAAAGTTTATGTTATTAAAAAATTAGAATTTCAAGAGATAAATAGATGGTATGCAGCTTATATAAAAAAAGCTATTAAAAAAGCGTCTGACGAAGGAAAAGGAGTTTTAAATTACGCTAGAGATGAGGAAACCGAAGACGCTCTTATAAAATTAGGCGCTAAAAGAAAAGATTACGATTATGACGAGGATGAAGACGATTATTAAGAATAAATATGAATAAATTTATTAAAATAAAAGAAAGATTAAAAGAATTAATTGAAAATCAATATTTAATAATTGACGGCGCTACGGGAACGGAACTTCAAAAAAAAGAAATCAAAAAAGAAGAATGGATTATAAACGGAAATAATATTCAAGGATGCAATGAAATCTTAAATATAAACGCTCCGCATATAATGAAAGAAGTGCATATTGATTATTTGAATGCGGGAGCAAATATAATAAAAACAAATAGTTTTGGCGCTATTCCTTCGGTTTTGAGCGAATACGATATTTCAGAAATGGCTTATGAAATATCAAAAAAATCTGCAATCATATCGAAAGAAGCTATAAAAGAATTTAAAGAAAAAACAAATTCAAACAGAGATATTTTTGCAGCGGGAAGTTTAGGACCTGGAATAAGACTTCCAAGTTTAGGACAGATAAGTTTTGACGAACTTTATAAAGGTTATTCGGAAGCGATAAAAGGATTAATAGATGGCGGAGTCGATATTATTTTGCTTGAAACGGCTCAAGATATTTTGCAACTTAAAGCGGGAATTTTAGCATGCAACGATATTGACGAAAATATTCCAATAATGGTTTCGGTTACGATAGAAAAAGAAGGCGCTATGCTTTTAGGAACGGATATTGAAACGGCTTATACGGTTTTGTCGAATTTAAATATATTTTCAATCGGTATGAATTGCGGAACAGGACCCGATATGGCAATGAGGCATATAAAAAAATTAACGGAAATATCTTATTTGCCCGTGTCGATTCATAGCAATGCGGGACTTCCTCAAAATAGAGGCGGTAAAGCATATTATAGCATGCAACCTGAAGAGTTTGCCGAAATTAACAGCGAATTTTTTAATTTGGAAGGACTTGCATTTATTGGAGGTTGCTGCGGAACTACTCCCGAACATATAAAAGCTTTATCCGAAATAGCGAAAAATTTTAGACCTAAAAAACCTAAATTAGATAAACCTCGTCCTTATATTTCAAGTTTATTTAATATAGTAAGCATAAAACAAGAACCCGCGCCTTTAATGATTGGAGAGAGAAGCAACGCTACGGGAAGTAAAGTTTTTAGAGAACTTATGATTGCAGGCGATATGGACGGAATGCTTGATATTGGAATAAAGCAAGTTAAAGCGGGAAGCCATGCCATAGATATTAACGCGGCTTGGGCTGGACGAGATGAAATTGAAGATATAAAAAAAATACTTTCTGCTTATGTTAAACAAATATCTCTGCCTTTGGTTATTGACGCTATAAAACCTAATGTTATAGAAGAGGCTTTAAAAGTTTATGGCGGAAAACCAATTATAAATTCGGCAAATATGGAACAGGGAGAAGAAAAATTTGACGCTATATGCAAATTGGCAAAAAGATTTGGAGCGGCTATTATGCTTCTTACAATAGACGAAAAAGCTATGGCATTAACTTATAAAGATAAAATTTCTATGTGCGATAGAATGTATAACAGAGCGGTTAATATTCACAAAATTTATCCGCATGATATTATATTCGACCCTTTGACTTTTACATTAGCAAGCGGAGACGAAAATAGTTTTAACGCGGGAATGGAAACTTTAAATGCGATAAAAGAATTATCAAAAAAATATCCCGAAGCTTCAATAAGTTTGGGAGTTTCAAATACATCTTTCGGATTAAAAGAAGAGGCAAGAAAAATATTAAATTCAGTTTTTTTATACGAGGCTATAAATCATGGACTTACAATGGCAATAATAAATGTCGCTCAAATTCTTCCTCTTTCAAAAATATCGGATAAAGAAATAGAACTTGCAAGAGAACTTATATATAATAAAAAAAATACAAAAGAGCCTCTTATAAATTATATAAATCATTTTTCAGACAAAAGAGAAATTAAAGATATAAATGTAAATATAAAAAAGCCAATAAGAGAAGCTATAAAGGATGCGATGCTTGACGGAGAATGGAAGGATATGCAAAACCTTTTGAACGAAGCTAAAACAAACAGCGATATATTCGGCGGAGAGAAAAAATTTGCTCAAGCTATAATTGACGAAATTTTGCTTCCGACAATGGACGATATAGGAGTAAAATTTGGAGAAGGAACTATTCAACTTCCTTTTGTTTTAGGTTCGGCGGAAGTAATGAAAAAGAGCGTTGATTTTTTATCGGAGTATTTAACGAAAACAAAACAAGAAAAAACCGCTAAAATAATTTTGGGAACGGTTGCGGGAGATGTTCATGATGTTGGAAAAAATTTGGTTGAAATTATAATTAAAAATAACGGATTTGAAACGGTTAATATTGGGACAAAAGTTCCGATAGAAAAATTTCTAGAATCCTATTTTGAAAATAATGCGGATTGTATAGGAATGTCGGGCTTGCTTGTAAAATCAACCGAAGTAATGAAAGAGAATTTAATTTATATAAAAGAAAAAGGATTAAAAATTCCAATTTTGCTTGGAGGCGCTGCTTTGACAAGAGAATTTGTGGAAAAAGATTGCAAAGAAGCTTATGGAGGAATGGCTAAAATATTTTATTGCAAAGACGGATTTGACGATATAATAGCGATTAAGGAAATAATAAAAGATAGAGATTTAAATAATCGCAATAAATAATATGGAACAAGGGGCTTAAAACCCTTGTTATAAAAGGAGTAAAAATGCAAATAAATCATAATAATCATTTACATTCTATAAATAAGCCTCCGTTTTACGGAAGCAAAGTTTTTGATTTCAATAAGAAAACCGAAAAAGAAGCTTTCGATATGATAAACAAAATTAGACTATTCAGAGCGGGTTTCGGATATTCGACAAAAAATCAGGATATGGAAAAATATAACGAAATGATTAAAAATAAAGTAGAGCCGAAATATGAGGAGATGAAAAATAATATTGTGGAAAATAATTTAATGGAAGTTATAATGATTTACGGATTTTATAAAACATTTACAGAAAACGATAAACTTTTTATATTTGACGCAGAAGACAATAAATTAACCGATAAAATTATTGAAATTCCTTTAGAGAGAATGCCTAAAGAACCTTATAATTCTATAGTTGATTTTTTTGAAGAAAAAGAAGATACAATTGGTTTTACGGTTGTGAGTTTAGGAAATAAATTCGCAAATTTTTTAAAAATGTTATACGACAATTCGGATTATAAAGATTATTATTTTTATAATGCAATCGGAATAAATATAATCGAAAACTATGTCGATATACTTCAAACAAATATGGATAATTTGCTTTGTCTAAAAAATAACGGAAAGAGAAAGCATGTAGGATGCAGATATTCTTTTGGTTATAAGGCTTTGACAAATATGTTTGGAAATAGAATAATTTTTGACAGATTAAAACCCGAAAGATTTGGAATTACTTTAACCGAAAGTTATATGATGGACCCAGAACTTACAACATGCGCTATAGTTTCTTTTTGCGAGGATGCATATTATTTTGCAAATTAGTTTAATGTTGATAATTTTTTTATAAAATGAATTAGATAAAATTGATTTAAGTTTAATATTTAATAGTCGTTTTATAACGGCTCTTTTTTATTTATATTAAAAAATTTAAAATTAATAAGTAGCTGACAAAATTTTCAAATATTATAAAATATTATTAAATTAATCAATATTGAAAAAATTTAAATAAACTATTGACTAATTTTTAAACTTATTGTATAAATTAAAAGTTAGTTAAAAAATATTTAAATTGTTATTGACTAATTTTTTTAATATTGTATAATTTAATTAAAATTAATTTTATTGATAGAGTTATGATAGTAAAATATTTATCTTATAGTTTGGGTTACCGTCAACCGTCAACCGTCAACCGTCAACCGTCAACCGTCAACCGTCAACCGTCAACCATGAGATAAATTTATTCTTTGCAAAATTTTTATATAATTTAATTCAGTTATTTTTTAATATAAGTTATTGCGGGCTTAAAGAAGTTAAGGCTTGGCAATCAACTTTTAAAAAAATTAATTTTAATAATTTTGAAATAATAAGTCTTTTAGATTATGGCTTTTGCTATAATTACGGCTTTAATCATAATGAGAATAATCTAAAAAATTATAATTCTTCGGTTAATGAAAATTATAATTTTGCATTCGGTGAAAATTGTAATTTCGTAAAATATTTTAATTACGATTTTATAAACATTGAAAGCAAAAATTATAATTTGTCAAAAATCGGAAATTATAATTCTTTAAATGGTTCTTGTTATGGTTTTTGGCGTATTTATTTCATTTGCGATAATTTGAAGGATTTTTTATTTAATACGAAAAATCAAAAAAAATTTTAAAAAGGAGAGAGAAAATGAAAAAGATTTTTCTAACAACAATAGCTTTGCTTTCTATGGCAAGCGCTTCAGTTTTCGGTATGTATGGAGTTGATTCTGGTTGGATTGACTTCCTTACTCATGGCAATCAGTTCAGAGCAAAAATGCAACAATTAGGCTTTACGCTCGGAAACGACACTATTAAAGGAACTTTCGGATTCTTTAATACTTACTCTTTCGGCGATATGCTTAATGTTCCTGCAAATGGAGATGCTACATTTATTCCAGATATGTCTATGGGAATAGGTTATACTTCTTCGGTAATAGGAATCGGAGTTGGTTATACAATGTCTTTTGGCGATAAAGTGCCAATTTATAAAGGCAAAGTTACTCCTAAAAACCAACTACAATTAGGACATACGCCTGTTTTAGTTTTGAATGCATTAGATAACGCTTTGAGAATTGCAGTTCCTATTCAAGTTTATCAAAAGAGCGATAAAACTCCTGTGAGTGAATATAAATATACGGCGGTTAGTATGGACGCTCAAATTAGATATTATACTGGTTTGGATATGCTTCCTCAAATTAGATTATATTTAAGATTCGGACATTACGATACTGAAGATAAAGTAGGTAATATAACTACTAAAACAAAAGCAGAAAGTTTTGGTTTTGACTTTAGACTTTTCTTTGGCGCGATGGTTGAAGAAGTGGCTTTACAACCTATAGTTAAAATTCAATTTAATACGGCTTTGGGTAAAAATCATAATACAACAAGAATACAAGCTATTAATATACTTAAAGGTAGTCAAACAGTTAATGGTGTTCTGAAAAATGATAAAAACCCATATACATTAAATATAATTCCAGCTTTGGGTATATCAGCTAACTCCGATATAGTTTCATTATATTTAGAACCTTCTTTAGGACTTAAAATTACAGGTTCTGCCTCTAAAAATGTAAAAGAAGCTTATGATTTAGGATATGGAGTTTATGGAGAAATTTATATAACTCCTGTTAAGAATGTTGAATGGTATTTTGAAGCAGAATTGGGTAATATTGCTGTATCTGACGGAGAAACATTAGATTTAGGTAAAGGTTTAGGCTTCAATGCTGCTACAGGTATTACTTGGTATTTACCTGCGCTTTAATTTAGAAAGTAAATAAATTTATAATAAGGGACTTGTCGATTGGCGAGTTCCTTATTTATAAGTTTTTCTTTTTAGAAAAGGAAAGAAAATTTATGTTCTTTTTTCTATCGAGAAAAAAGAACCACGCCAAAGGCGGACAGTGTCAAAAAGCGACTTCTTTTTGTCAAAAAGAAGCAAGGCTAGGCTAAAAGCCCGCAGAGTGAAGCCCGCTTTCAGCGAAGAAATTAACAATCGGAATTTGTAGTTTATTAGTTTATGGGATTGTTTATTTATTTTAAATTTTATTAAATTAAGCAACGGGAATTATATTCCCTTTACACAGAATATAGAAATTTTGCTTATGTTTTTTGTTTCTATTTTCAATTAAGAAAAAGAAACTAGTTTTAAATTTGAGTCTTTCTTATGCAGAGGATTATTCTCAAATCCTTTGTATTTCCTATAATTTTGGCGTCTTTCGTTTGTTGCGGACGGAGGGCGCTTTATTTTTGCATATTTATTTTAATTGAATATTTTTAAAAATTATTTTTTATGATTATAATATGAATTAATATAAAAGTTTAAAAGGCTATATTAAAGTTTATTTATTTCGTCAATGGTTAAGCCTGTATATTTTGAAATTAGGTTAATATCCGCTCCGTCTTTTTTCATGGTTTTGGCTATTGAAAATTCTC
>ERZ791737.1242-NODE-1242-length-12917-cov-11.371482_pt1 | contig 12917 bp, 8 predicted proteins | sample MGYA00510042_ERZ791737 | MGnify/ENA primary metagenome ERZ791737 (study PRJEB30046, sample SAMN00791965) | human gut metagenome | study: EMG produced TPA metagenomics assembly of the A metagenome-wide association study of gut microbiota in type 2... | reverse complement strand
TATAAAAGAAATGGACGAAGTGATTAAAAAGGACCTTGAATAAAGGTCCTTTTTTGTTTTCTGCGGTACGGAAAGATAGTACAGAAAGATACGGATGAATAAAAATAAGAAATTATGCTATCATCCAGTAAATCAATATAGGTATTAAAATTCCTATTATCGTTAGAATTCCGCCGATACCCCACAATCCCTTTTTCCCGGGAACGATCAGTAACCCGGTGATGAGCAAAATAAACATGAGTAAGAGGAATGCATCTGAGGTTATTGTCCATAAAGAACCCGGATTGCGATGTAGCTTATTCAATGCGGTTAGGAAAGCGGGACGATGCATTTCTTTGATAAATGCCTGCTGGCTGGTTGCATCCAACTTGATTACCAATTGCTCTTTGCCAAAGATGGTCAGTTTGTTTTTACTGAGGCTGAAACGGTTATACAGGTCGGGATTGCATGAGAGATCGGAGATAATCTTTCGTGCATCGGCTTCTGTAAAATCGTCTTTATTGGCAGGGAGCTGGAATATATAGTCCACTGTGCGTTCCTTTTTCTGATTCATGAATGTAAATTCTTTCCGGTGGTTGAGCAGGAAGCCGGAAAGGAGATAGACAAACAGGATGCCTGCACAAATGAAAGATACATAACGGTGCGTTAAACGTAAGTATTTTAGTGTTTTGGGAGATAACATTTTTATATAGAATTTACTAAGTTAGTGAATGTCCAATTCGTTTAATATGTATTGGGAATGTGAGTATTGCTCCAAAGTCCATAATACATAGCGGATATCTACTGCGATGTTACGGCTTTTCTCATTGCCTGCAGTTTCGTAATCGGAACTAAGTCCCTGCCAGATACGGTCGAAGTTGATACCCACCACTTCTCCTTTGGCATTCAATACCGGACTGCCCGAACTACCAGAAGTGGTATGTGCATCTGTCAGGAAACAACAGGTGGGTGTCACTTTCTGGCTAAAGTAGTTACTGGGTTGGCGGTGTTCGATGAGTTTGACGAAACGTGCCGGCAGATTGAAGTCCTTGTTTCCGGCATAAAGGCGATGACGGCTGAGCATTCCGTCAACAGTTGTAAATGGAGTATAGATGACTCCTTCGCTGGGAACGGCTGCCTTTACTTTTCCCGTAGAATAACGCAGGGTGCGGTTGGCGTCAAATGCAATTTGTGTCCCCTTGTTCTTTTCAGCGTATGCTTGCAGATACAAAGAGTAGAGTTTCATGTTTTTATTCTGATACGCTTGTTTCAAACGGTTTATTTTTTCTACATACACCAGATAGAAACCGAGTGACAACTGATACAGCCCATCTTGTGACAGTGCAGCTGTTCCTTGTGTCGGTACACTGTCCAGAAGTGCGAGCATACTTTCTTGATTACGCAGGGGGGAATGATCGTACAGGCTGTCTATATAGGCAGAAAGATGTTGAGGGTAATGCTTTTCTACCTTTTTCAATGCTGTGGAGTAGAAAATAGAATCTACGTGTTCCAGATAATAAGCCAACATCTTTTTCATGATATATTTGTCGTCTTCAGGTCTGAAATCACGATAGAATGCTACGGTAAGCGGTTTCAGTTTGCGGATTTCTCCTTTCATGGCAGTCTTTACATTCTTGCTTTTTCTTTGTTCCATTTGCACCAGTTTTTCAAATTTTCCGGCAAAAGGAATGACGTTTGCACCATAAAGTGCGACTTCGCGAAACATCTGGTCTGTGAAGTTCAGTTGGGTAAGACGTTCGTAGTTTGCTTTCATATCATCGAGCAATGTTGCCCCGTAGCGTTGCGTACGGGTGTCATCAGACAGAATCCATCCTGTCATCGCCTGTTCCTCCTGCTGTTTCCGGGCAATGATGCCGGATTCTTTCACACCACTGATCTCACCAATTGATTTTAGATAGACATTAGCAGCACTTCCGGCCTTAATGTTATAGTAGGAATAAAGCGAGTCGGCAGCCGTTTCTTTACGTTGTGTGTAGAAGTCGAGCTTGATTTTGGCAATATCTGCTTCTGCTTGCGTGTCTTTGAATACAATTTTCTCAAGGGCGAACGAAGGGACATATTGTCTTGTTTGTGCAGGATATCCGGCAACCATCACAAAATCATCGGGTTTCACTCCTTTGGTAGAGATAGACAAATGAGCGTCGGGTTGATAGGGGCGGTTCTGCTTGTTGTAGGCTGCCGGTTGATTTTTATCGTTGGCATAAACGCGCAAGATGGCGAAATCGGCAGAGTAACGGGGCCATTGCCAGTTGTCTGTGTCACCTCCGAATTTCCCTATTGAAATGGGGGGAGCGGCTACGATACGCACATCCTTGAAGCAGCGGAAGACAGCCAGGATGTATTGTCTGCCACCAAATAAGGAGTAGATTTTTCCTTCTACACCACGACCTTTGGCTTGGGATTTGACAATTTTATTCCCGTTCTCGTTGATCTTTTGGGTAAGTGCCTGATCGGTAAGATTTCCGGTATCTTGTGTTATTTCCGTCGTTACGTCTTCGATAGTGATTAATTGATTGACCTGTAAATTCGGGAGATAAGTCTCTTCGCTGCGTTGGGTAGCCCAGCAGCCATGCTTCACGTAATCGTGGTTTGCATCGGAGATATGTTCGAGATAACGTGCGACACAGTGGAAGTTGGTCAATACCAGTCCTTCACCGGAGATGAAAGAGGCACTGGCAGAGGGAGAAAATGTACTGTTGTCATAACTTAATGAAAGGATAGCATTCGACAAGCACGACTGGTTGATGTCGTAAATATCTTTTTCACTAAGGCGCAATCCCTGTTTTTTCATTGCCTGATGTACTTTTCCTTGTATTTGAGTAGGCAGCCAGAAACCTCCATCGGCATGCACGGGCTGTATGCACAACAGGCAGAGGAGGTAGAAGGCGGAAATAATGGTAGTTAGCTTCATTGTATTTTGTTTTTTAAATAATTATTCCAGGTAGAAGGGTTAGTTGTTAACTGTTCGCGGATGCGGGTAAGATGCTCGCTGACCGTCGGGGAGAAGAGTACGCTGAAAGAGGAGGTACGTGCTTCTGTTAGCAATGATTGCAAGGTCTGGAGATAGCTTTCCTGCAAATGTCGCGTGAATATGTCCGGTGTCTTGTCCGTAAAAAGATAGTTGGCAGAGACTTCCAGATAATGGGCGTAGGTAAATCCTGCTGGTGTTTCGTTCGAAGAGATTCGTTCGGCAATGATTCTGCCAAACATCTTTTCAATAATTGTCTTTTGTGCTTTTATGATGGCTTCGGTTGGGTTGCCGGCATATTTGCATACGGCATCCGTCCGTAGGAAGTTGTATCCGCCAAGCAGTTCTTTCCAAAGAAATTCGACAGCTTTTCCGGATACTTCATCGGAGAAACCAATAAAAGGAATCACACGTTCCAGATGGTCGAAATAAGCTTGCTGCAAATCGGTATAGGTGGCGGGCATCTCCTCAAACGGGTTATCTGTCAGACGTTTTTTGTTCCATTCCGGCAATTGTGTCAATATTTGTTGAAGGTTGCGGATTCCGTAGGTTGCCGATGCGACAGGGTCGTTGCCGAGATCGGAGGTTTGAACGGTAGGATCAGTGGGGATGGTGCTCGGTGCCATGCGTCCGCAATGATACATGGGGTCGTTTTGTTTTTCATCTATCCATCCGGCTACAGTTCGGGTGTTCTCGCGGGAGAGATAGGCGTATCCGATACGGATGGCGTATCGGTCGTATACTCCCAACAGGGGAGGTAATACGTAACGGACGCCGTCTCCCGGTTGGGCGACATAATTGAACCGGGCATAATCCATGATGGACGGGGTGGTGCCGTAACGTTCTGTAAATTCCGGACGACGCAGGTCTTCTGTATTATAGGCATACGAGGCTTTGAAATTATGTTCCAGTCCGAGGCAGTGACCTATCTCATGGGCGGCGGCGTAACGGATTAATTGTGCCGTTATGTCATCCGGTAGTGTTTTCGTGCGTGCCGCAGGATGGTAGGCTGATGTTTGCAGGAAATACCATTTGCGTAGCAGGGCTATGACATTACTGTGAAACAACACATCTGCTTGCAGAATTTCTCCTGAACGCGGGTCTACCCAGTGTTTCCCCATTGCGTTCGGGAAATCGCTGACTACATATCGGAAACAGTTGAAACGTATATCGTTCGGATCGAACTCCGGTCCGGCTTCGGCGTATGTCTTTGCTTGCATAACTTCTTTAAAGCCAATTTCTTCGAATGCTTTGTTCCAATCCAGTATTCCTTTGCGTATGGCTTTTTTCCAAAGGGGAGGGAAGGCATCGTCTATATAAAAAACGATGGGTTGTTGAGGCTTCACTTGTTTGCCTTGCAAATAACTGCGTACATCTTTAGGAGAGGGGACAATCCGGAAGCGGGTGATGTAGTTTTCCGCTGCGATTGAGGGAGTATCGAAGTTGAATTTCCGTTTAGGGATATTGTCATATCCTACCCGGGCATCGTGTATACGTGGTTGCATAGGTTGCTCAGGCAGTAGTAACAGCGATTTCCGTATGGTAGTGAGGAAAGGTTGGGTGGTTCCTTCAAAACCATACTGTACGCTGACTTCCAGGTTCTTTTCGTGGACGTCTACCTGAAGTATTTTATTGAGTTGGGGCAGGGAGCATCCTGGTGACGTTTTCCCTCCAAAGGGGTCTACACCTTCTATGGGCTCACTAAGAAATTTGCTCCAGTTTACAACAATCGAGCTGTCTGTCTCCTGTTCTATTTTCCAGGATTCCGCTATGGGAGTGATAGCATTGCGCGCATAGGCTGGATACGAGAGATGAGTTGTATCTTCGCATAAGTTCTTGGAGTCGGGACGTAACAGATATAACTGTTCATTGTCATATTTGAAACGTATCCATACCGGATCATAAAGTCGCTGGCCTGCATAAAGTTTGACTTTATTATTGGGAGAACTGACGGTCATCACACGGGCTGCTAACAGAAAATCCCGGTTTATCAACCGTTTGGGTATTTCTACAAAACATCCTTTAGCGTTTTGCCGGATGTGAAACATGGGGGCAGAGTTACCCCAAAGGAGGGTGGGAAAGAGCAGCAGGAGTAGCAACCGAAGTTTGTTATTGGCAATTCTCATCATGATTGGTGTAAATTATCTGGTTGGTTTTTGTGGGGTGAGGAAGGTTAATGGTATAGTCCGAGACTTATTCCGAACATTTTGGAATCGGTTTTCTTGTCGGTCTTCAGATATGCTCCTGTGGCTTTGACGAACCACACGTTGGTGTGTTTCTTTATAGTTACAGGCATTTGATATTGTATTTGCAGTTTTCCGTGCGCATACGATGCTCCATAATAGGTCATGTCGGGTAAAAGCACACTTTGGGCGTATTCAGTGGACGGATCGTTGAGTGACAGGTCCGATGATAGCGAAATGTGATATCCGGCTTCTGCTTCTATCCATAATGAACGGTTGTTTTTGCGCAGGAATGAATATCCTCCTTCCATGCAGATAGTTGCCTGGCGGACGGTAAGCGATGAAGATGGAAGATTGTATTGATCTTCTACCGATTGGAAATAGGCGCGTGCGCCTGCGTAGGCTGTGGCTTCTCCGGTGCGATGATTACTCCACAACAGGCGGTAGTGCAGATTGGCATTGAGTAAATCGACGGTGTAACGTTCGTCGTACGTGAGAAGTGTGTTCCAGTAGGAAGATTCGATACCTGTTACCGGATCTTTTTCTATTATTTTTTCCTGACGGTATTCGTCGGCTTTTCCGGTCTGATAGTTAATGGAAATGTCGATGATGTGTTCTGTGCGTCCGGATTTGATCCGGTTCATAGAAAGCAGGTTGTAGGTGGTGGTGTGATATTTTCCCGGTGAATATTTGATGTCTCCCCATACGTCTTCGTTGCCTTTGGCGTATGAAAGGGTGGTAAGTGTTTGAATCCGTTCGTTCTTATATTGATAAGACAATTCACCGCCAAATTCATGGTTGACGAATTCACGTTCAAAACCGGAGTAACCACCAGTGGTACCATCTGCATTTTCCATTCCGGTGAAGGTGTAGTATTTGAGGTTCGGATCGGTTTGTACGGTGGTGATGTTGGGGATTTTTTCTTTTCTGCGATGGTAATAACCGCTAAGACCCAGCGAGTGTTTGTTCCACGTGTAGGTGACGGCAGGAGTCAGTTGATAGTCTGCCAGATTGGTGCGTGAACGGGGGTCTTTCAGTCGGGAAAGATCTCCTACTTTATAATCCAGTCGTGCGCCGAAAGTGAAGTTTTTGATAGGCAGAGTGGCTAACGCTGCCGAGAGGTCGAAGTTCTGGAAGTCGTACTTTCCTTTGATGGAGCTTCCTGAAAAGTAAGGATTGGAGTGGTGGCTACGCAATACGTCGCTCCATGAACGGTTGAATTGCCGTCCCATGTCAAAGGTAAAACGCCCGTATCCGTAGAGAAATTTCCCAATTTTTTGGTATCGTTCTGAAGTGAACAATAATTTGTTTTGCTCATCACCGTCCTGAACCCGATAGTGTGTGCCTTGCTGATGAGAGAATTCGAAATAACTGATTCCCCGGTTGGTCAGCGTATCCAAAGAGAGCCCGGCAGGATTCAGGGTACGTCTCCATAACTGGGTAGCATCGGCGTACTCGTATTTTTCTTTTGTCTGTAATTCGATATCTTGGGCATGTATGCACAGTGCAGTTACCATCAGACCGGTAAAGAGTATATATCGATGGTTCATCATCATTTCTGAATTGGTTTAATTATTTCGTGAAGTAGTTGAAGAGAGACTGTACCGGAAGGTTATATGTTCTTGGGGCACAGTCTCTTTTATTTTCTATTATTTGTATTCCCTCGGTTTGATTTCAGTTGATACGGCAAAATCGTTACTGCTGTTATTGGTATCAGCAAGAATGGTGCGCCCGTTTTCTGTCTTGGCTGTTTTGCGGTAGACTACTTCTGAGTTTTGTCCGTTAATGGCAGTGATATTGGTATAGCCAGCATCGATATAATTGTAAAGACGTTTGGTATTCTTGTCTACTCCTGTAGTCTTGTATTTCAAACAATCTACACCATCAATAACATACTTTACAGGCATTTTGACATACTGACTTCCCTGAGATTTGCCATCTGCGTACACTCTTTCCCATGCGTCTATATCTTCATCTGTTTTAAAAAGTACAATGGAGCTGGAACCACCTGTTAGGAAGTTGATGTAGCTGATTTCTGATTTTCCAGAGAACGCTGTATAAATTAACTCTAGGGCAGGTGTTTCGGGGTTATTTTTAATACCGCCTTTATTATCTTTTGCTTCAAAATCAGCATCAGATAAATCTATTTCATTATTTTCGGAATGGTTGAAAGCACTATTCGTGACAATGACACTTTTGCCCGGCTCTATTTCCGTATGTCCATTAGAAGGAAAACGGAAAATTTGTTTTAGATAGATGTATTCTGGAGTTTTACCTAATAAATATGCAGGGGTGTTATCAGACTCAAGCATTCCGAAATATAATCCGGCAATATTTATGGTTTTATCGGAATTGTTGAAAAATTCGATATATTGACCAGCCGTATATCTTTTTTCATTATGGTCTTTTGTTCCAGCATAATATATTTTGCTGATAATCAGAGACTGCTTGACAGAGATATTTGTCTGGAGAGTGATAGTGCTTTCTGTAGCGATAGTTTGATTTAAAAGACTACCGGAAATTATATAGTCTTCATTTTTGGGCTCATTTCCTGTCATGTTTTTGTATTCTTCCGCTGTGATTTCACAGGAAGTAGAAATGTTATATACATCAGGGATTACTCCTTCGAAAGTTGCTGTCCCCGTTGCGTTGGTTATAGCGGTATATTTCCCTAAACTGACTTCATGTCCTGCATAGATTGCATCAGCTTTGAAGCCGTCGGGCATTGTAACCTTTACTTGAACGGTTAATGCTTGCGTACCCTTGTCATCGGACGAACATGCAGTCATGACTATCATGAATGCTGTAAACATCATTTTTGTAATAAAAGAAATTGTTCTATTCATATTGTGATTAATTATAAATTAAAAAATAATTCGACACCAAAACTAAAATTTCCGGTATTGCGTTGTACCAGTGTATTTGACGTAGAGCTTTTCAAGAAAGGCTCATAAAATAATATATTATTAGCATAAAATGAGATTCCTCCTACATTACCTAGTTCTTTGGTCAGACGTCCTGAAAGCAGCCAAGTAATGGGAGTTTTGGTTGGTACGTTGTCTTTAGGATTTTTACGTTGGCTTTTTAATGATACTCCCTTTATTTTGTAGTTCTCATCTGCTAACATATCTGCTGTTATTTCATGGTAAGAAAGATCGGTATCTATCCATCCTATAGGGTCCATCGGAGGATTGTTACTTTTTGAATAATTATACCAAATGGCTTGTGCGGAAAAGGAGGCTACCATGCGTAATGCCGGAATATTGGTTACAATGCGCAGATTATTCATAAAACGGCGGTAAGTATTATAAGTCAGTCCGGATGGGTATACGATTTTAAATGGTATTGTACCACTACTTGAATATTCTGTGGGTAAGTCTACCGGGTTGCTGCTATTCATGTCTTTAGAGTAGGTCTTGGTTTCTTGATATGCTCCTGTCAGATAAAATGAAGTATGTATTGCTGGAATTTCACCGAGATCAAAATCCATTTCTATACCTTTATTAATAGAGACATTTGTGTTTCCTATTTTGCCAGTTGTACTAAATAAAATGTCTTGGCGTGTTGGATAGCTCCAATTTATTTGTGTAGCTTGTCCCGGTGTGATAATTAATCCGGGTTCTCCGCCTTCTGTTGCAGCTTTTTCAGAGTAGTAATTAGCTGTATATGTAAAATATTCAGTAGCTGATCCAAATCCGTTGGCGGTTTTATCATGATAACCGATGATACTTAATTTATGCTTCTCCGATAATTTAATATCAAGGCCGACTTCCCATTTGCGATTGGTTGCATTTTTTAACCCTTTAGTTCGTTGTACATTGTATACTTGGGTATGGTACATTAATATTTGTCCGGCTTTGTCGTCTTGAGGCATATAATTGGCGGCTACACGATCAATGTATTTTTTATCAGGATAGAGGTAATCTAGTCCAGGAGTTTTTGAGTTAAGTCCGAATCCTCCACGAATATTCAGCCATTTGTTGACAGAAAATGAAGCGTTTACACGAGGAGAAAAAGAAAAGGTTGCTTCATCCGCCCACGGTTGTAAAGTGGTGAAACGTCCGCCTAACTGTATTTTCAGAAATCTGTTTTCTGATATATCCCAACGAAAGTTATCTTCTATGTAAGCAGCCATTTGATGGATGCTCGGAATATCGGAGAAAGGGCGGGGACGTCCGTTACTGTTGGGTTGCAATGGGTAACGGTCGTCATCATTATAATATCCGCGAGCATTATTCCAATCGTAATGGTACTCTACTCCCATTTTAAAGTTCTGATATGTCTTCTTTGATTTTACGAAAAATGTGTTACTGATTTTGGCATATACATTTCCGGGACGACTGATGGAACCTCCGCTAGCCTGATAGGATGTTTGTTCGAAAGGTACGTTGTAGTATCCTGTTTCTGTAGCGGTAAGTATGGGTAATAATCCTGTAGAGTTAGTTACAATGGCACTCTTTTCCATTTCTGTTTGAGTATAGCTGACACCTAATGTGTAATTAACAGTACGTGAGAATGGTTTATTAATTGATAGTTTACCATTATGGCTTAGTGAGAACAGCTGGTTGCGATTCTTTTGAAAAGTGCCGTCGTCGATGGCATCCGGATCTTTTCCATTCCAGTCTTTGCCCATCATGTAACGTACCTTTGTGTCTGTATGCCAGATACGTGAAAAATCTTTGCTGTATCCCAAGCTAAAGGTGTAACGGTCGAATGACTTTGTTTTCTGGCGTGGATCTCCCCATGCTTGTGCATAGTCGAGATTGAAATTCAGGATACCGGCATCTTTGTTTAAACGTAATCCTTTACCGAGCGAGTAATTCATTGTTCCGGGATTTATCTTTCCCTTGATCTGCCAGGGAGTTTGTCCGATTTTGGAATGAACAACTACAAGTCCGGAGGTTAAATCACCGTATTCGGCAGAAGGAATACCACGGATTATTTCTACGGATTCAATATCGTCCGCACTAATTTGGCGTAAGTCTGTTCCGACAAATGCGGTACTTGAAAATCCTCCTTGCGATAGTGTACCATTGTTGGACATGGGAACTCCGTCCATTATGATACTCGAACCGAAGGCATTGGTGTTATTGTTAACAAGAGTACGGAGCTGTACATTGGAACGGGATGTCAGATCTGTATTTTTCATTAAGTGCCCCGGTATGAGTTGCATCACGTCATCAAGGCTCATAGCCTGTAAATGGTCTATCGCTTGTCTGCCTATAATGGAGCTGGTAGATTCTCCGGCCGCATTTTGTTTTGCTACCACTACTACCTCTTTCAAAGCTAGCGAAGTGGGAGACATGCGGATCGTCAGATCCAGGTTTTGTTCAACGTTGATTTCCCGTTGCACAGTCTCGAAGCCTACATACGAAATATTTAATATGTATTTTCCTGTGGGGACGTTTTTTAGTACTGCCTTTCCCTCCATGTCGGTTGCGGCATAAGCTCCTAGCGGATTGAGAACGCAGGTTGCCATTGGTAGCGGCTGTTTGTTTCCCCTTTCCAACAACAGGATATGGATGTCATGAGTGGTGGTTTGCTTTTGAGCAGGATAGAGTAGAATTACGGATTCATTGATTTCGTACGTCAGTCCTATTTGCTTGCAAAGGTTGTTGAGTAAAGTGCTCAATGATGTCCCTTGCGGATAATTGAGTGTTACAGTCTGTTGGCTATTAATATTCTTCTCTTCATAGACAAAATGTACATTGGCAGCTTGCCGAATCTGGGTCAGTGCGGTACGTACCGGGATATTCCGTACTGATATGACCACATTTTGGTTTTGTGCCGATACATTGGCGGCAAACAGGATAATGGCTACTGTTTGCATCATCCGGATTAAAAGATATTTTTTCATATTTGAACAACGCTTTTTCCTGTTTAATATTGGGGACGGTTCTCTGTTATCTCAATAACATTTCCCTTCTGTCTGAAGTGTACATTAGAAACTTTGGATAATATATCTACTGCTTTTTGTAATGGTTGGTCGCGGAAGATGACTCCTGCAAACTTTCGTTCACGCAATTGCGGGTCGGTAAAGGTTATATTGACGTTATACCAGCGCGAAAGTTGTTGTACAATAGTTTCCAGTGACGTATCGGTATATTCGTATATACCGTTTGCCCAGGAAGTATATTCCTGTACCTGAACTGTTTGTGTATTAATTGTTTTTGATTGTATGACAGCTTGCTCACCGGGTGAAAGAGATTTTTGTTCTGTTCCTTTCTTTTCCTCGCAGTATACTTTTACAGCTCCTTCTTCCAAGGTTACGGTAGTTTGATTCTTCTCGTAAGTATTGACATTAAACCGTGTTCCTACTACTTCTATTATACCGTACGGGGTATGTACAATGAAAGGGTGAAGCGTGTCTTTGGCAACTTCAAAGAGAGCTTCTCCTGTGAGGTAGACTTCTCTTTTATTACCGGTAAAGGAAACGGGATAAGTAAGACGGCTTTCGGCATTGGCGTGTACACGTGTACCGTCTGAAAGCACGAGTTTATATTCTCCTCCTCTGGGTACATTTAAAATATGCTTTCCTGCATTCTTTTGTATACTCGTTTGAGTGTCGTATCTTAATTCTTTTTCTGTATTTTGAGCAACTTGCATGCCGTTTGCATTAAATATGGATTTATCTTGCGACAGTAGGTCGTAAGATTCTCCGTTATTTACAAACAGGGTTGCTTTCTGTTCCCCTCTGTGTGCAAATAGAGATTGGTCATATTCTGTGAGTGTGTAAAAACTGAAAGCTGCTATTAACAGGCAGGCAGCGGCAGTGCTGCTCCAATAGGTGTACATTCGTATCCGTTTACGGTGGCGGATGCGTTGCTGGATTGATTCCCATGCTTGTGCTTCATCGCATTGTGCCGCAAATTCATTTACCCGTTTCAACCGGTACCAGTTGAGCAAAGTAATCAGATTTTTCTCCGTTTTATTATGATCTTCTTGATTCATCTTTTCTCTCGTTTTATTATATGATCCGGAATTGTGTAAAATGGGTGTCAAAAACGAGAGACTTTTTTTCTTGGAAGATTTATGATAGGTTTATCAAAAATAAAGATACTAGAAGTAATTTCTCGTTTTTACGCAGTTTCTTCATCGCTCTGGCAAGATAAGTCTTTAATGTATTGACGCTGATATGCAGTTCACTGGCTACTGCTTTATAGCTTTTGTTTTCAATAACGACACCATAGAGTGCTTTCTTTTCTTGTTCGGGCAATGCTGCTAAAGCTTTTTCCAACTCCTTTTCTTTTTGTTCACGTTCATTCTCTTCAAGGCTTTCACATATATATAGGTATTCTTCTTCGTTGAGAAGAATATCGCTGGAGTCTATCTTTTCTCGTTTTTCAATGAATTTCAGTGATGCATTGCGAATACAGAGATAGGCATATCCTTTCAGATTGTCAGTAATGGTTTTATAGAGCTTCTTTTCCCAAAATGAAATAAAAAAACTTTGAACGATATCTTCGGATTCGGAAAAGTCATCCGTAATCTGTACTGCATACATACATAAACGGATATAGTAACGCTGAAAGAAAAGGTTGAAGGCCCTCTCTTTATCCGTACTGAATAGACTTACTAATTCTTTATCCGTTAAATGATTCATTTTTATAATAGAATTATGCAATGCAAAATAACATAAAAATCTTAAGATATAATACTTCTTGTTTATGTTTTTATGATAAAACGTCATTGAAATACCTATTTGTAGGTATTCGGGGGCACTTGCAAAAACCTGTGTTTAGCCAAATATCTTTGAGAGTCTGAAT
>ERZ791737.1234-NODE-1234-length-13055-cov-2.512538_pt1 | contig 13055 bp, 8 predicted proteins | sample MGYA00510042_ERZ791737 | MGnify/ENA primary metagenome ERZ791737 (study PRJEB30046, sample SAMN00791965) | human gut metagenome | study: EMG produced TPA metagenomics assembly of the A metagenome-wide association study of gut microbiota in type 2... | reverse complement strand
GAGGACGTTTAGACGCAAGAAGGACGCTGAAGAGCTTAGTTGCGGATTTGAGGTTTATAATATTATTCTATCGGAACCACTCGAATATTATCCATACAGATGATTGGTTCACATTCTTTTCCATCTGTACCACCTCCACGCAAGAAAATACTTAGACCGGCAAATCTCTCTGACGTAAATTCAACCTCTCCGGCAAGTCCTGAAACCAATTTATTGAATTCTGACATTTTTAGCGTAACGGTTACCCACTGATTATCCGTATCATACGAACCGGTATCTTCCCAAGGTACCCATACACCACGCGGCGCCTTACCTTCTTCGTGACTTTCATCATCATTCCAGATATAATCCTGAGTCTGATTATTCATTGAGACTTCATCTAAAGTAGTAAATCTGAACTGCATACCCTCGGCCATCCAAGGATTGGAAGTAGGAACATATACTTCAAACTTCAATGCCAATTCATCTACCTTATATTGTTTCAATATTTCTTCAAATTGCGGCAGATTGTAGAGTGGCACACAACCTTGTGTTGCATTCGGGTCCGGCCAGTACATCATCATATATTCTCCAGGAGTCTGCCATTGACCACCAGACAAAGAAGCAGGACCGAATACAAGATAATTCCCGTCAATCGGAGGGACGGAAGCGATAATTTGTCCTTTCTTCTCGTTATCACCGTTCCATGAATTTCCTGCAGACAAAGCGCCTTCATACTTTCCATCCCAATCGAATAGAATATTACGAGTATCTTTATATTGGAAAGTGGATTGGCCGGTTCCATAAATGGATGTTACCTGAACATAACCTTGAAGTGCACCTTCTGGTACAATGAAACTCACAGCTGTCTTTGATACATTTGTAATCTGATCTCCTTCTACTGTGACGCCACCTGGCATAGAGATAGTTAAAGGTATGTTCGGATCATCCACAAAATAATCTCCATAAAGGACAGCTTCACTTCCAGCAGGAGCATATTCACAACTCATGGAATTTATTTCCGGAGCTGGAACCATGATCCTAAAATCATAATCTACAATCTCACCGGATTTAGTAACCATATAGATTTTATCTGTTACCTCTTCCGGGATCGTTTTTGGAATATCCACCAAGATGGTATGATCAGTCATATAACTGGTATTCAATGTAGCTTTCTGATCATTGAAATAAAGTTCATATATACTCCGCAGGTTATCACCGACCAAACAAATTGTATTACCTAAATAAGCTCCGACGAACAAGGAATCGGCTTCTTCCGGCAATGGAGAACGTACATATTTCAAAGTAGGGATTCCATCGGCAATTTCATATTTATCCGGTTGATCTTCGCAAGCTGTCATGAAACAGCCAGAAACAGCTAAAGCCGCAACAAAAAACCAATTTATATATTTTGCTTTCATTTGATGTTTCATTAAAAAGATTAATAACTATATTCAGAACGAACATCTACATGCACGGGATCCTCCATCAAATTCGGATTAAACACCACATCCTCCGATGGGAACGGCAAAGTAAAACACTCTTTAGTAACATTCGGAATCTTCGGATTACTTGTATAATGCTGATCGGCAGTCGCGTTCCATACGGTCTGTCCTGATTCATAATAAGCTTTGTACAGGTTATTCAGGTTGTCGTACACATCTCGTTTCTGATTAACCAATTCGTTAATGGCCTTTTGCGGGTCATAATAAGACAGACGGACGAAATCATACCAACGATCTCCTTCACAAGCCAACTCCAACCGGCGTTCCTTCCATACATCTTCCCAAGATACCGAAGCGGGTAATTTATATTCACTTATCGCCCGGTTACGCACCTGCCAAAATACATTCCTAGCCTTTTCATTGGTAGTGGAACCTTGATTTCCGATAACAGCCTCTACATAAATCAAATAAACATCTGCCAAGCGTAACAAATGCGTACTCAGGCTACTGGACATACTGGAAGCAGAAACGCCCAATCCTTTCATGTGGTCGTTAGCGTTACCATACAGATGTTTCACTTCATTGGCGCCTGTAGGGCTCTGTAATTCACCGGGGCCTCCCTTTCCATATCCATCTTTATCATAAATGAAATTGATGTAATCGAAACCACCTTTATCCTGCCAAAAATATTCATATTTATCACCAGCCATCATCATGGTTGCTTTACGACGGGTATCAATAACAGACTTATCACGGTCTTTCGGATCCTGATCCGGAGTTACACCGAACGCCAGCTGCAAGTCAATGGACGGACCATTGTAGCCACCCCAGTTATCACCGAATTCATCAAATCCTACCATTGCCAAATCTGACTGTAAAGTATTCTGAGCAGTATACTGTCCACTGGCTGCATCCCAGCGCCATCCTATCAGACTTTCTTCACAATTGTTATTCTGCAAACGGAAAATATCTGCATAATTATCCATAAGCTGTCGCCCTGAATTATCAATGACATCTTCTGCCAATGTCTTCGCCATATTCAAGGCTGCCTCATCACGTGTTCCGCTTTGGTTCACTCCAGATTTAGTCAGATAAACCTTCGCCAACAAACCTTCGGCCGCATAATAGTCAATCCGCCCGGCATCTCCTTTCATAATTCTGCCGTCTTCATCTCTGAACAACTCCATTGCTTTTTCCAATGTCATGACAATATATTCATAAACGTCAGCCAGCATAACTTTCTTCTTGTCATTGTATGTACCCTCTTCCAGTTCCTTGGAATTATCGTGTATGATGGGTACAGCACCGAATGTACGTGCCAGATAGAAATAAGCCATAGCCTTCCATGACAAACATTCTGCCATACACTGCCTTCTGACATTCTCCGAGCAGCTGGCTGTCTGTAAGGTCTTATAAACCGTATTACAATAAGCAATGACCGACCATAACGAATAGGACATATTCACCAAATCCTGATCGGTCCCATTCACCGTAAAATCCAAATAAGGACTTTTCCCCCAATAATAGTTACCAGACATCACTTCACCCACTTTGAAGAAACCACGCTGGAAATCATACCAAGGAGAGTTATATAAGAAGTTTACTCCTTGTATACACTGAGTATCATTCTGATAAAAGTTCGATTGGTTATAGTTATCCTCGGTCGGACGATCCAGGAAGTCTTCACAAGAAGTTACGCCTAAACCCAGGACAGCAACCAGTGCCATATATTTGATATTCTTGATTTTCATAGTCACACAACTTTTTTAATAATTAGAAAGAAACATTCAAGCCAAATGAATAGACTGTAGGAGACGGATAACGTCCATAATCCAAGCCATATACATTAGCACTTTGGGTACTGGCGCCGATTTCAGGGTCATAACCGCTATAGCCGGTCAGCGTCAGCAGATTCTGGATATTCGCATAAACTCGTAAATTGTTCAATCCCCATTTCTTGACCATCTTCCCCGGGAATGTATATCCCAATGTAATATTCTTCAAACGGACATACGACCCGTCTTCAATATAACGGTCACTGATACGGTCATTGTCATTCGGGTCCTGAATAGAAGCACGAGGCAAAACCGCATCCGGATTCGCCACCTTGACATTAGTTACGTCATCATACCAGTACTGACCGCTAGGATATATCTTGTTCGCATCTATCGGTTCCAGTCTCGCACGGTCTGTTACTGACTGCAACTGGTTTTCCCAAGCTGAGTTCATGTGAGTCAATTGCATGCCCAAATAGTTCATTACCTTATTCCCATACGAACCATTGATGAAGACAGACAAGTCGAAATCCTTGTAACGGAAAGTATTAGTCCATCCGAACGTAAACTTCGGCATTGGTGATCCCAAATTAGTCTTATCATATTCATTAATAATACCATCCGGCTTACCATCCGGTCCACTGATATCCTTATACTTGATATCTCCTACCCAAACAGTATTTTTCCGATTAAAGACACCGTTGGATGGATACTGTTCCGGTTTCGGCGATTTCTGCAAATCTTCAAAATCCTGATACACTCCATCGCACACATAACCATAGAAATTATAAAGCGATTCACCGACATTAGAAACACTCACCACATCATTCCACTGTCCATAACCCACAATCTGTGCGTTAGCAGTACCCGTCAACGCTTTCAGTTTATTCTTGTTGAATGAAATCTGAAAATCCGAATCCCATTGGAACTTTCCGACCAACGGATGAGTATTCAATGAAATTTCTACACCAGCATTCTCAATACTACCGTAATTCCCGTATGGAGGATCCAGACGGCTACTGGTATTACCTTGAGTCCCCATGTAAGAAGGCAACTGCAAAGCCATCAGCATATCATTAGAGACCTTCTTATACCAGTCTACAATCAGATTTACACGGTCTTGAATGAAACCTAAATCCAGACCAACGTTCCATTGTTCCTGCGATTCCCATTTGATACCTGTATTCGGAATATTTTTCGGGCGATAACCGGTACCTAAACTTGAACTCATTTTCACGATGGAAGTTCCCCACAGGTAACCACCAATATTCGCATTACCAGTCTGTCCCCAACCCAAACGTAACTTACCATTGCTGACAACACCGGCCAAAGGTTTGAAAAACGATTCATTCGAGAAACGCCAGGAACCGGCTACTGCATGGAAGCCCGCCCACCGGTTATCCGGACCAAAATTGGAAGAACCATCATAACGATAGGTATACGTTCCATAATAGCGGTTATCGTAATTATAAGTCAAACGGGTAAAGAACGAAGCCATAGCTGAACTACCGAAACCGGAACCAATGACCGGAGTAGCCGTTCCCAATGATGGATTATGTACGGCATCAGAAGGCAGACTTGTATTCGAAACACTGATATTATCGTAGTTCGAAGCCCAGCATTCCTGCCCCAACATCGCTGTAAAGTTATGTTTGTCTATCATGCCGCTGTAAGTAACATAGTTCTTTACTTGCCAGAATTTACTGCTGTTTTTCTGAATGCTGCTAAAATTACTGTCACGTTTCCAGCTACCGAAATCTACCATCGGTTTATAACGTTCACCTTTCGATGCACTGATATCATAACCTAATTCAGCATGCCATACCAGATTCTTTATCGGAGTCACTTCAAAAAAGATATTACCGGTCAGTTTCTGACGGTTCAGCAGCACCTGGTCCATCATGGCCATTGCAATCGGATTCGGATTCGTATAACCCTCACGAACGATAGTCGCATAATTACCGTCAATGTCATAGATAGGAATATCCGGAACAGTCTTCAACGAATAGTTGATGATACCCTGTTCGCCGTCAGCCAGTTTCAAATCCTCGTCAGTGGATGAATAAGTAGCACTCAAACCTAATTTCAACCAGCTTTTCAATTGAGAGTCCAAATTCACACGGAAAGAATAACGGTTAAAGTTTGACCCTATCAACGTTCCATGTAAGAAGCCGATACATAATACTTGATTTTTTCTGTTCCACCGTCGGCAGAGATCTGATGCTGATGCTGCAAAGCAGTCTGAAAAACAGCATCTTGCCAATTGGTTCCTTTACCTAGAATGGAAGGGTCCGCATAATAACCATTTACGTCCAATTCTCCAACCTGAACAAATTCATTGTAATAATTGGCGAATTCTCGCAAGTTCATCATGTCCAGACGTTTGGTTTGACGCTGTACGGCCATCATACCGTCGTACGTGAATTTGGCTTCACCGGCCTTACCACGTTTGGTCGTAATCAGGACAACACCATTGGCTCCTTGAGCTCCATAGATAGCTGTAGCAGAAGCATCCTTCAGAATCTCCATTGAAACAATATCAGAAGGGTTGATGGTGGACAACGGAGAAATGGTAGATACGGAACCGTTACCCAAGGCATCGCCCAAGCCGAAATCAGAACCCGAAGTACCACCTCCTTGAACAATGACACCATCGATAACATACAACGGCTCAGCATTCGAGTTGATGGTAGCCTGACCACGCACACGGATGGAAGAAGAGGAACCAGGAGCACCGGATGTACTGACAGCCGATACACCGGCTGCACGTCCTTGCAGAGACTGGTCCAGATTCGTTATGACCGAACCTTTGATAGCATCTTCACCTACAGATACCGAAGCACCAGAAAGGTCACTCTTCTTCATAGTACCATATCCCACCACCACGACTTCCTCCAAAGTCTCCGAATCTTCTTTCAAAACAATGTCCAAAGAAGTCTGGTTGGTTATCTTTACAGTCTGTGTCACATAACCGATATAAGAAATCTCCAATGTAGCACCGGATGCCACATTGATAATAAAGTTTCCGTCAATATCCGTAATTACTCCATTAGTAGTTCCTTTTTCGAGGACATTGGCTCCAATCACTGTTTCACCGCTAGCGTCAACTACCTTACCCTTAATCTGTTTTTTAGCTTGCTGGGCAACCTCCGGCACATTTATTACAGAGGCCTGCATCTGATGCACATTCCCCAACGACATGGTCGCAAAGGCACCGGCAATCAGCACACACTTTCTCACATGTTTATCCATAATGTATCTTTATGATTAATAATTTCGTTTCATTCTAAAGGAAATAATCCGAGAACCTATTTTTAATAAAACCTGTTACTCTGAATAAACGGACTCCATATTGTGATATAGGATTGTCCATCCGCCTTATTTCGAGAGACCTCTCGTTCAACCAAAGGAATACAGAAGATAGTGTTTTGTTTTTCCATAACTTATCAGATTTTTTCAACAATGCAAAAGTAGAAGAAATGTTACGGAATCTTTGATATGATTTTATCATATCCTAACCAATCTCCGCTCAAGCATAACTAATCAGAAACACACGAATAAAAAAAGGAGCACATCTTCTGTACTCCTTTCCAATCATGCTAAATGACAATCCGCTTCTTCCGGTAATATTCCCGGAACTCTTTCGGCGAACACCCTTTCTTCTTCTTGAATATCCGATTGAAATTCGAGAGATTATTGAATCCGCACTCGTAACAGATTTCGGCAATAGCCATGGTAGAATCTACCAACAGACGGGTAGCATGTCCCAAACGGATATCAATGATATAATCAGACAAGCTCTTGCCCGTACGTAACTTAAAAAAACGGCTGAATGAAACTTCAGTCATCCCCACCATATTCGCCAAAGTAGCCAAACGAATTTCCTCCTGGTAATGCCGATTGATATAATCCTGCACCTTCTGTACCCGACGGCTGTCAGATTGTACCTCAATCCGCGCAAATGAAGAGCTGGACAAGGTACGTGCTTCCTTAGTAAACATCGACAATTCATACAGAATGGTCAAAAATTTATTAACCGCATAGAAACCTTTGGTTTCTGAAAGTCCGTCCAACAATGCATATACCTTCATAATCGCTTTCAACGGGAAGCACAGACCATTCTGCGCCTTTTCGAACATTTTCCGTACCTCATCAAACTGATTGGTGTCCAACATCCCTTTCATAAAATCGGAAGAAAACTGGACAGTTATCTCCCGAATATTATCCGACTGGCAATTCCCTTGTTCCCAGACATGCTCCAAGTCAGGACTTGCAATCAAGACCAAATCATAATCCTGAATTGTTTCCGATGAGTCTCCGACAATTCGCTGTACTCCTGCCGCATTCTCTACAAAATTCAATTCAAATTCTTTGTGACAATGCATCGGATAAGTGAATTCGGTCTTATTCCTATCGGCAATATAAAAACAGTCCTTGTTAGACAGCGGCGTGATTTCACGGATGATGTGTCCTTCCATTACAATTTTTCCCATAGTACAGCGCAGGTTTAACAGTATAGATAGCAAACTTAAAAATATTTTTTGACAATCCATACAAGTATCTGTAAAAATACACGATTCTGGAATTTGGGAATAAACTGCCATACCATCACTGCCACAACAGTACATCCATTCACCACCCCATCAGCTTCCTCAGATAAGCCGTCAGTTCCAGAGCCATCTTCTGATGCTGTCTGCGCGAAGGATGGTAACTGGCTCCATATCCCAACGAACCGTTCTGTGGAGACATATCGAAACGGAAAACATTCATATCGCCCTGCGACTGACGCTCAGCGGTGACCGTATCCAAAGCTTCCTTGACATCGGCCAGTCCCTTTCCGTTCAACATGGACCCCGTCAACAACACCAGTTTCGCCTGTGGATAAACCTTGCGCAGATAGCCTACAAAATCACGGTAGGCATTTTGCAACAGGACCTTGTCATATCCCTTTGTACTGACATCATTCGTACCCAGATTGACACAGACTACATCCGGAACAAACAGCCTGTGTTCCCAATGTTCATCCGGATTCATGAACAACGTCTGTTCATACATGGCCGGCATACAGTCTTTGTTCCCTTCCCGCGGTCCGTTATAGTTCCGGTAGATACCGATTCCCGAACGGGCCACTACCAGATGCTGAGCCTGCAAGGCACGGGCTGTTTCGGCAGCATAGGTATAATAATGGTTTTCGGTTTCATACGTAAAAGGGTCCTTCGGATTTTCCGATTCTACCCCATAACCACAGGTCATGGAATCACCGATAAATTCAATCCGCCGGACAGGCAGTTCCGGCATCGGCACCAGATGACATCCTTCATCCAGATAGAAGCCATAAAACTCCGGTTTCAGTTCATATCCTTCTATCGCATACATCAGTCTTACCTGGTGTGTACCTGCCGGCAGTCCTTCTGCCAATGAGACTATCGAATCATTCACGCCCAGCTGAAGGCGATAAGGCTGCAAATCGTCTATTCCAACCATAAATGCTCCACTTCCCGGTTTAACCTTCATCCGCAACGAAGTTCCTTCAAAGTCTGCCCAAATGGAAACTCCCGGATAAGTAAAACGTATCACATCGGGAAGTATCCGACTGACTCTTCCCATATAAAAAAGGTATGAATCACTGGCCGGAATAAAACAATCCGTACCTGTCTTTGCAAACAAGCCGACAGCCATTGCCCAAAGCAGACAAGCTGTCGTCAACATACAATACAATCTTTTTTTCATATCGACAAATTGATAGATTAACTACAACATATACAAAGATAAGAGAGACACTCCATTCTTAATCATATAATCTTAACAAATACTATACAAAATCAGCAAGACATTCAGCACAGACGTACATCTATCCCTAAAGATTCCAACCATACGCCTCGTTTCGGATAAAATAATATCAATGCTTCTCAAAAAGGTTCACTACTATTGTCTACATAAAAATCATTAACCTAATACCTTTTAAAACATGAACTACAAGACAAGATTCTACCTGGCAGCCGGCCTGTCACTGATGCTGGGTAACCTATGGGCACAGGAGGTATGCATCTCTACCCCTCAAAGTTCGCTGGTACTTTCGGCAGAAACCGGACAGCAACTGAAATTTGTCTACTATGGAGACCGTTTATCCGACACTGACCTGAAGAACCTGAATGCGGCCGGAAGTGCCACCCTCGACGCATATCCGGTATACGGTATGAATTGCCCGAGCGAAACAGCGCTGGCAGTCAAACATGCGGACGGAAACATGAGCCTGCAGATGGAAGTCGTCAAAGTAGATACCGACCAGACTCAAGAAGCGAACCTGACTACCATTCAACTGAAGGACAAGGTTTATCCTTTCTACGTAGACGTATGCTACAAGGCATACAAGGACGTAGATGTCATCGAGACCTGGACCGAAATCAGCCACAATGAAAAGAAGCCGGTTGTATTGAACCAGTTCGCTTCGGCTTATCTGCCCATCCGCCGCGGAAATGTATGGCTGTCTTCCCTATCCGGTTCTTGGGCCAACGAAGGCCGACTGGTACAGGAAGCGTTGACTCCGGGCATGAAAATCATCAAGAACAAAGACGGTGTACGTAACTCACATACGGCTCATGCCGAGGTTATGTTCTCTTTGGACGGAAAGCCTCAAGAGAATACGGGCAACGTCATCGGAGCAGCGCTGTGTTATACCGGCAACTATAAACTACGTATTGATACCGACGACAGTGAATACCACCAGTTCTATGCCGGTATCAACGAAGAAAATTCGGCTTACAATCTGGCCAAAGGTGAAAAGTTCCAGACTCCGGCATTGGCCCTGACCTATAGCCAGGAAGGTTTGAGCGGTGCCAGCCGTAATTTTCACCGTTGGGGACGTACCTACAAACTGGCACACGGCAATACTCCCCGAAAGATTCTGCTGAATAGTTGGGAAGGTGTCTACTTCGACATCAATCAGGCCGGCATGGACCAGATGATGGGTGATATCGCTTCAATGGGCGGTGAATTGTTCGTGATGGATGACGGATGGTTCGGTGACAAATACCCACGTAATACAGATAATTCTTCTTTAGGCGATTGGACAGTCGATAAACGGAAACTGCCCGAAGGTATCGAAGGACTGCTCCGCGACGCGAAAAAACATGGGGTAAACTTCGGTATCTGGATTGAGCCGGAAATGTCGAATACTACCAGCGAACTTTATGAAAAACATCCGGACTGGATTCTGAAAGCCCCGGAACGTGAACCGGTATTGGGACGTGGAGGCACACAGGTGGTGCTCGACCTGGCCAACCCGGAAGTGCAGGATTTCATCTTCCAGATAGTAGACAATCTGATGACCAGCTATCCGGAAATCGATTACATCAAATGGGATGCCAACATGGGTATCATGAACCACGGTTCCAACTATCTGACCAAAGACAACCAAAGCCACATGTACATCGAATATCACCGCGGATTCGAAAAAGTATGCCAGCGCATCCGTGCCAAATATCCGGACCTGACCATCCAGGCTTGTGCCAGCGGTGGAGGGCGCGCCAACTGGGGATGTCTGCCTTATTTCGATGAATTCTGGGTAAGCGATAATACCGATGCCTTGCAGCGCATCTACATGCAATGGGGTACTTCCTATTTCTTCCCGGCCATCGCCATGGCTTCGCACATCAGTGCCGCACCGAACCATCAGACTTTCCGCACCATTCCGCTGAAATACCGCATCGATGTGGCGATGAGCGGACGTCTGGGCATGGAAATCCAACCGAAGAACATGACCGACGAAGAAAAGGCACTCTGCAAACAGGCCATTGCCGACTACAAACAGATTCGTCCGATTGTCCAGTTCGGTGACATTTACCGCCTGGTCTCTCCGTACGACCGTCTGGGAGTGGCTTCACTGATGTACACTACCCCTGAAAAAGACAAGGCCGTATTTTATTGGTGGAAAACCGAACATTTCGTCAACGAACACCTGCCCCGTGTAAAGATGGCCGGGCTGAATCCGGACAAACAATACCGTATCAAGGAACTGAACCGCATAGACAACCAGCCATTAAGTTTCGAAGGCAAATCCTTCAGCGGAGAATTTCTGATGAATAACGGACTTGAAATTCCATACAAACACATTGTAGACTATCATAAACAGAACGACTACGCAAGCCGTGTCTTGCTGTTGGAAGAAATCTGATAAGCTACAAAATCTAGAGATGTGCAGTGTATTCGCTATGATGCAGTGAGTACACTGCACATAATGATTAAATCTTAAAAACAGATATACCATGAAAAAAACAGATTTTTTTGGATAACCAGCCTGCTGATGCTGCTTTATACAGTACCTGTCCTGGCACAAATCAAGGGCAGTGAAATCCGGGTAGTCGTTTCTCCCGACCACACAGACTGGACTTACCGGTTGAAAGAGAAATGTACCTTTACCGTACAGGTATACAAGGCACAGAACCTGCTCCCTGATGTGAAGATAGATTACGAACTGGGACCTGAATGGTATCCTGTAGAACAGAAAGAAGGAGTCTTGCTGAAAGACGGGAAGAAAACCCTGAGCGGCAGCATGGACCAGCCGGGCTTATTCCGCTGTAAAGTGCTGGCCCATGTAGGTGAAAGGACATACGAAGGCATGGCTACCGCCGCCTACGAACCGGAGAAAATCAAACCCTACGCAGTCGACCCCAGCGATTTCGATGCGTTTTGGGAAAACAGCCTGAAGGAAGCCCGTCAGGTTCCCCTGTCACCGACCATGGAACTCCTGCCGGAACGCTGTACAGACCTTGTGAATGTCTATCACGTCAGTTTCCAGAATATCCGTCAAGGGTCCCGTACCTTCGGCATCCTCTGCATGCCCAAAGCCCCCGGCAAATATCCCGCCCTGCTCCGTGTGCCCGGTGCCGGTATCCGCCCCTATTTCGGCGATGTGGAAACGGCCTCGAAAGGGGCCATCACGCTGGAAATCGGCGTCCACGGAATCCCTGTCAACCTGCCACAAGCCATTTATGACGAACTGGCCCAGGGAGCACTTTACAATTACCAGTACCAGAATGACAACAACCGCGACAATATCTATTACAAACGGGTCTTCATCGGAGCGCTCCGTGCTGTCGATTTCATCGCCTCACTGCCTCAACACGACGGAAAGACCATCGGTGTAACCGGTTCGAGCCAAGGAGGTGCCCTCTCTATCGTTACAGCTGCCCTCGACAAACGCATCACCTTCTATGCCGCCATTCATCCGGCCATGTGCGACCATCGGGCACACCTGAACCACCGGGCAGGGGGATGGCCTCACTATTTCCGTTATTTCCCGAATCCGTCACAGGAACGGCTACAGACTGCCGACTATTATGATATGGTGAACTTCGCCCGCCGGATTACCGTTCCCGGATGGTTCAGCTGGGGATACAACGACGACGTATGTCCGCCGACCTCCACCTACGCTACCTATAACATCATCACTGCACCGAAAGAACTTCATCCGTATCTGGAGACCAAGCACTTCTGGTACGAAGAACAGTATGCAGCATGGAATCAATGGCTCTGGAAACAAATGGGATTATGAAAAGACTACTGACAGGATTGTGCCTGCTGTCCTTGTTGGGCAGCGGGCCTGCACAGGCAAAAGTAAAACTGCCTGAGATACTAAGCGACAACATGGTACTGCAACAGCAGACCGAAGTGAACTTATGGGGAGCCGCCACACCAAACGCGAACGTACATATTTCTCCTTCCTGGAGCCGTGAGACAATAACAGTACAGGCCGACAGCAACGGAAACTGGACAGCCCGCCTTACGACACCGAGTGCCAGCTACACACCGCAACAAATTGATTTCTCCGACGGCGAACATACCCGTCTGGCCAATA